>Ga0075024_100000418_pt1 | contig 15358 bp, 13 predicted proteins | sample Str013_2_FD_71389 | JGI IMG/M metagenome (GOLD analysis project Ga0075024, IMG submission 71389) | Freshwater sediment microbial communities in response to fracking from Pennsylvania, USA - Straight Creek_MetaG_SC_2013 | ecosystem: Environmental > Aquatic > Freshwater > Creek > Sediment... | reverse complement strand
GAAGATGAAGAGAACCTGCACGAAGCGCTGAAGCTGAACCTGGAGCTGGACAATTATGAAGTCACTTCTGCCTTCGATGGCACACAGGCCCTGAAAGCCATCCAGCAGGAGTATTTCGACCTGATTATACTCGACGTAATGCTGCCGGGTATCGATGGTATCCATGTTACCGAAACCATCCGTGTACACAATAACCAGGTTCCGATCTTAATCCTGAGTGCAAAAAATACCAGCTCTGATCGTGTACTCGGACTAAAAAAAGGAGCAGACGATTATCTCACCAAACCTTTTAACCTGGAAGAATTATTGCTAAGGGTTCAAAAATTGATCGACAAAAATAAAATGTTGCAGGATCGTGATTCCGTAAGCGACACTTATTCATTTGGCAAAAACACGATCGACTTCAGGGCACAGGAAGCCACTACTAAAAACAATGAAAGGATCCAACTCAGCAAAAAAGAAGCCATGCTGCTGAAATTGCTGATTGAAAACAAAAACGAAGTGGTAACGAGAGAAAAGATACTTCAAACGGTTTGGGGATATAACGTTTATCCCACAACCCGCACCATCGACAATTTCATTCTTAGCTTCCGGAAATATTTTGAAGAAGATAGCAGGAATCCCAAATACTTTCACTCGGTGAGAGGGGTTGGGTATAAGTATACGGAATAGGGATCAGTCTTTAGTCGGAAGACAATCCGGTAAAAATTTTTGCTATTTGTTCAGGTCCTGTATGATTTGTTCGGCATGTTGCAGGATGCGCTGAAGATCCGTTTCACTATAATCTGGAGTATATAGTTTCATCTCGCATTCGTTGAGTGTATCTTCTAAAAGTGCAGTCTGGGGACGGTCCCACCCTTTCGCAGTCAATTGTGTGATGATATTGTACTTGTTCAATTCACTGGAACGCAATTGAAGTTTTTCTGCGACCTCCCGCCAGATGGCGCGATTTAATTCTTTGTAGAATGCAGGATATTGTCCAACAGCCAATAATTCCTTCGCACGTTCAAGAGGATCCGGAGAAGGAGGAGCTATCTTTTGTTCTTGCATTAACGCATCTGCTGGTTTAACATCTTCTTTTACTGTTTCATTACTCCGTTTAAGCCATCGATTCTGGATAAACAAATAAACTGCTAATCCGGATAAAATCAGGATGGCAAAAAACCATTCGAGATGGCTCTGGAAAAAACGTGCAGGCCCATTGTCAGATTCTTTTGTAGCGGCAGATAAAATTGCCGGCCGGCCTATGGCCGCCTTTCCTTTTGCTACGGGAACACTGAAAGCCTGCGTTTCGAGGGTTTTGTATACTGCCTTTGCCGGATCAAAATAAGAAAACGATATAGGGGGAATTGTATAAGTGCCGGCAACAGATGGAATGAATTTATATTCAAAAGTCTTAAAGCCGTTCATAGGCGCCACTGTTTTATCAACCTGTTCTTTGGCACTGGCCGAATAATCTTCGATCCCTTTGGGCCAGGAAACGGTTGGCGCATTCACCACCGGTAAATTACCACTTCCCTTCACCGTTAGTTTGAGGATGGCAGCATCTTCCGCGACAATATTTTTGGTATCCATGGAAGCCGATACGGTAAACTGTCCTACCGCGCCGTTGAAACTCTCTGGCCTGTTCTCGAGAGGCAATGCTTTCACCGCAATGGCTACTGGTTTGCTGTCCAGCACCACATGCTGATCCACTCTTTCGCCCGCTTCCTCATCACCCGAAAAACGATCGAAGAGTTCCTGCAGGGGATTGCTGTTGCGTCGTTTTATCGGTCCATTGCTTTTCAAAAAATGGACGGTATTTTCCACTTCCACGGGATCGAGATCGACCGTACCCGCCTGCAGTGGTATCAACTGCGACTTTCGGATGATGTGTACAGTAAAAGGTTTCCCATTAACATTTTCGATGAAAGACACATCGCTGGTAGGATCAATCATGTCGTGCACGCTGAAACCATTCAACGATGGATGCTTTGTAACCCTTGACTCGGACTGCAGTCTCGAATACAATTTATACGTCGCCACAATGGGCTCACCTACAAAACAATTCGTTTTGCTGACCTGCACCTTGACAAACATATTCTTCCGGATCTTCTCATTCACGTTCTCACCAGGCCGCAATACATATTCCCGGTCAAAATCCAATTCTTCACCCGGCCAAACAGGTTGTGGTATAGGTTGAACGGGCATGGCCCTTGATCCTGCAACCACGTTAATGCTAACAGCATTGGATGTCATTTGCTTGCCATCGATATTCGCCGTTGCACCAGGCAGCGTGAACCTGCCCGTCTTCGTTGGCTGTAAAACAAAAGAAAGTGCTTTGTATTGTGACATCGCTCCATTGACAATGCTCATCCCACTAGATTGAATCGGTCCCTTAACAACCTGGAAATCGTGAAAAGAAGGAGGCGTAATCTCCTCAATCTGCTGTGCGTTCTCCACCACAAATTCTATCTGTACGAAATCAGATTTCCCTATCTCCTTACTGCTGGTCACAGTGGAAAACTTCACCTGCCCCTTGGTCGTGGAAAAAACCAGGGAAAACAAGAGCAGCATTAAACATCTGGAGTGTAGAATAGAATCGATCTTCATCAATTTAAACTGTTTCACAAAATCATTTCGCCTGAATACAAGGTTACAAATTTAACTCCTTACCGTTTGGGTGAGCCTGCCAACCCCGGTTAAAACTCAGTTAAAAGAAGATTTTTTAGGATATGCCTCAAAGGTCGCCCAACTGCGGTCTTAATACAATTTCTTCCACACATGCTCGTACGGACAGTTGGGAAGCAGCGTAAATCATGCCTGCGATATCCTCAGCGGACATCAGCCTTTCTGATTCAATCCCCGCAGCGGCCCAGGAATCGGTATAGGCTGCACCGGGGTACACCGCGGTTACCTTTATGCCATGCGGCTTCATTTCTTCCCGAAGATTTTTTGAGAAACCGGCCAGAGCAAATTTACTGATGCTGTAAGAACCTCCGTTGGCATAGGCCTGGAATGAAGCAATCGAACACATGTTGAAAATATGCCCGCTTTTTTGCCTGATCATAGAGGGCAGCAATATTCTAGTCAAATGATAGGCGCTGTACAAATTAATCCCAATCATCTTCTCTAACACGTCGTCTTCTTCATTGTATACCGATCCTGGCAAAAACTGCCCCGCATTGTTAATGAGTACATCGATGGTATTGTTTTTTTCTCTCTTTGCTAATTCCTTCAACACCCATTTTCCGAAATCCTGCGCTTGCCTTTTTTCGGAAAGATCAAATGGCTTGGCTTTTATAGCAATTCCGGGATAAGCAAGCATCAATGATTCCATAGATTTATACAAGCCTGTTTCACTCATCGAAGTCAGGTAAAGATCGTGACCATGGGCAGCAAATCGTTCTGCAGTTGCTCTTCCCAATCCTCTCGATGCTCCGGTGATGATCACATTCATATTGCGCTGATTTGTTCTTAATTTGCAAAATAACAATTCCAAAACCGGGTGATCCATGAAAGAGCGAAGTAAATACAAACACCTCTTCTTCGATCTTGACCATACCCTGTGGGATTTCGAATCCAATAGCCGTCAAACCCTGGCGGAAATTTACGACTTATTGGACCTCAGGGCAAGGGGCGTGGATGATTTCGATCGCTTTCATAAAATATATCTTCAATACAATGACCGGCTTTGGGAAAGATATCGAAATGGTTTTATCAAGGTAGATGAACTGAGGTGGAAGAGAATGTGGTTAACCCTGCTTGAATTTAAAATCGGTGACGAAGCGTTGGCGAGGAAGATGGGCATTGTATTCCTCGACCTGCTACCAACCCGAAAGATCCTGTTTCCCCATACAAAGGAGATACTTGATTACCTGTTGACCAAAAAATATTCTCTGCACCTGATTACGAATGGATTTGAAAAGACCCAGCAAAGTAAATTGCAGCATGCAGGTTTGGATGGTTATTTTTCAGAGATTGTCACTTCCGAAAACGCCAATAGTTTAAAGCCTCACAAAGAGATCTTCGACTATGCCCTTTCCAAAACAGGCGCCACCAAGGCAGAAAGTATTATGCTGGGGGATAGTCTCGACGTAGATATCCAGGGTGCTATGAATTTTGGAATAGACCAGGTATATGTGAATCACCTGAACATCAAACCATCCATCAAGCCCACGTTTGTTGTACATTCCCTAAAAGAACTGGAAGATATTTTTTGATGCTCCGAAATGAGAGTTCCCTTTTTCTAATTCCATGTTCCCAATACCGTCACGCCACCCTGAACCACCTGGTTAAGCTGCACAGTAATTTTAGTGCCTGGTGGCAAGAGCACATCTACCCTTGATCCGAATTTAATAAAGCCCATTTCTTCACTTTGTTCTACTTTTTGTCCGACTTCGAGATAATTCACAATGCGCTTCGCGAGGGCGCCGGCAATTTGCTTGACCAGCAATTCCCCTTTTTTATTTTTGATCACCACGCTGTGACGCTCATTTTCTGTGGAAGATTTAGGATTCCAGGCGACAAGATATTTTCCTTTGTGGTATTGATTGTAGATGACTTCACCACTAACTGGATTCAGGTTCTGATGAACATTGGCCGGACTCATGAAAATAGATACCTGCAGGCGCTTGTCTTTGAAATATTCTACATCGAAGGTTTCTTCAATCACTACGACTTTTCCATCCGCGGGACAAATTATCAACTGCTCCCCGATAGCTTTCTTTCTGGCGGGTACCCTAAAAAAAGATATGAGGAATAACAGCAATCCCAGTAAAATCACAAAGATGCTCCAGCTAAGCCAGGGAGCATGAAAGCTGATAAAATAAAAAGACAGGAGGTTGAGCACAGCAAAAATAAAAACAGCGATGGCAAGTGTCTTATATCCTTCCTTGTGAATGGTCATTGGAATGTTTTTTTAATTGGCAAATGTAATAAATGAACTTTTGTTTCAGGCAAAGCGAAACCTCTTCTTTGCGCCTTTGCGCCTCCTTTGCGTCTTTGCGTGAAACGAGCTTTTAAGGTTGCATGAATAATCTCACATAAATCCAAACAAACGGCGCTGCCAGCAGCAAGGAATCAAACCGGTCCAAAAATCCTCCGTGACCCGGAAGGATTTGACCACTATCTTTCACATTGGCCATTCTTTTCAATTTACTTTCCAACAAATCACCAAAAGTTCCCGCTATCGCCGTAATCGCTGCTACACTTACCCACTGCATCACTGAATCCCAATCCAGCTCACTGCTTACAAAATAGCCAACCAATCCCATCGTGAGCATCGCGAGTATGATTCCACCGATTGTTCCTTCCCAGGTTTTTTTGGGAGATATTTTCGTGAGTGGTGTTTTGCCAATCAATGAACCCACGATATAGGCCATCGTATCATTGATCCATAAAGAAGCGATCACCATCAGCACTACAATCAACCCCAATTTGCTGTGGAAGAAAATGACCCGGAGGTTAGTGAATAAAGCCAGGCTTAATGATATATAAAGAAGCCCGAAGATAGAATGAGCGATATTCTTAAAACTAGTTGACCTTACCAGCACGATCTCCAGTATGGGTAGAATAAAAATGAGCAGAATGCCGGACCAATATCCAATTGTATGCAATGTGATATTGCCGATATGAAATGCATCGCTTGTAAAATACAACAGGAGGCTCCATCCAGCCAGCATGACACCGTATCGATGGTAAATGCTGATTTGTTTATAGCCGGGGTCGATCTTCTCAATCAATTTCTGATATTCTATCCAGCAACCAAAATGAATGACGGAAAACAGCGCCAGGAAACTCCATGGGCTCCACAACAAACCCAGCAACATCACCGCTACGAAAATGAGTGCAGTTAAAGCGCGGGTTCGGAAGATTGAGATATTGAGAGCCATGTATCCGATTTTACAAAATGCCAACCTGACTTCAAAAGTACGAAGTTGCCTGTGTTGCTGAATCTTATTCAGGGAAACCATCGGTGGGAGGACTGATAGCATAGACCTTATCGTAAGTGGTCACCGATCGTTTGCGCAAATAATTCAGCAAGGCAATGATAATAGCCAACGAAATCACTCCCAGCAGAGGAATCATTTTTTCTGTCATTCCACTATGCTGGTCATTGCTGTCTATTTTTTTATAATACAGTAAAACGACCTGCAAACTATTAAAAACAAAATGCCCCAGCATTGCAGGGAATAAACTACCACTGTACCAATACAATGCTCCAAGAATAATGCCGAGGATCATACGGGGGAGGAAACCGAGGAATTGTCCATGAATGGCTGAGAAAATCGCGCCGGTAATAACAATACCGATCCAGGGGCTTTTAAATGCCTGTATCAGGATTCTCTGCAGAATTCCCCTGAAAAAAAGTTCTTCGCCAACGGCAGCCAACACACCGACCAATAAAATGGACACCCAAAGATCGTGGGCATTTTTCATGTTGAGAATATTCTGCAGGGTACCATCCACATCTGATTCTCCTTTTTCGATCCATGCCTGCGCAGCTTTTCCAAATACAGCTTTTACCAGCCATTGATTCAGCTCTCCCAACCATATAACGAGCAGATAAGAAAATAAAATGATCACTACACCCACAACCAGATAGTTCATTCGGTCGGGCATTTTAAGTCCGGCAAACTGGAAAGGATGAGGATCTGCCAGCCACGCGAACAATAAAGAGGGGACAAGGAAAATCGCAAAAAACTGCACCACCAGCAGACCCTTGGCCACCGCAACGTACTCAGGTTTAGCAAAATCGGCCGTCGTCAGTGTGCTCATTTGGAGCAGACTGATATGATAAATTTTAGCGAGTATGCCAAATCCTATAAAACTTCCGATCAGTGCAATCCCAAAAGTGCAAAGACCAAATATGACCAATTGCAGCCACGCAGGTTGCTTCTTAATATTAGCATTCATACACGCTTCCTACCTTCAATTTTAGTGTGTAAATTTGCATTCCCAAATCCTGAGAAATGCAAGATACACGATCAAAACATAATCAACCGGCAACTTGGCTGTAAAGATTGGCAACATATCGCTTCCTGATTTTCCACTCCTCCTGGCACCCATGGAGGATGTGAGCGACCCCCCCTTTCGTTATGTTTGCAAGCAACATGGCGCCGACCTAATGTATAGTGAATTTATTTCGAGTGAAGGACTGATCCGTGATGCCATCAAAAGCAGGCAGAAACTCGACTTCTTCGAATACGAACGCCCCTTCGGCATCCAGATCTTTGGCGGCGATGAAGAAGCTATGGCACTCAGCGCAAAGATCATCGATACAACGAATCCCGACCTGGTAGACATTAACTTTGGCTGTCCTGTAAAAAAAGTAGTGTGCAAAGGAGCTGGCGCCGCGGTGCTGAAGGATGTCGATCTGATGGTTCGGTTAACCAAGGCCGTGATAAACTCAACGAAATTGCCGGTAACCGTAAAAACCCGGCTGGGATGGGACGATCAGTCTAAAAATATTGAAGAAGTAGCGGAAAGATTGCAGGATGCAGGCGTTCAGGCCCTGACCATTCACGGTAGAACACGGGCCCAGTTATACAAAGGCGAGGCCGACTGGTCACTGATCGCGAAAGTAACGTCGAATCCCAGGATACAAATGCCCATTTTCGGCAATGGAGATATCGACACACCCGAAAAAGCACTGGACTATAAAAACCGATATGGAGTGGATGGCATCATGATCGGGCGTGCCGCCATCGGATATCCCTGGATTTTTGAAGAGATCAAATATTTTCTCGAAACGGGCAACCATGCTGCTCCTCCATCTATTGAGCAAAGAGTTGAAACCATCCGGCAGCACCTTGACCGCTCGATGGAATGGAAAGGGGTCATGCTGGGAATCCTTGAAATGCGTCGGCATTATACCAACTACCTTAAAGGTCTTCCGAATATCAAAGAATACCGAGGCCGGCTGGTGCAAAAAAATACTGCTGCAGAGATATATGAGGTCCTCGATCAGATTACTGCCCATTATTCCGGGATCACGTTGTCAAGACCTGAACCATCATTCTCTCCCACTGAGTTTGACGCGTATGCCTATTGATAGTTTGGCATTTTCATTGTAATTTCAAATTAAACGATTACTCATATGGATACCCACGAACAGCAGGTTAGAACCTGGTCCATGCTTTGCCATCTGGCTGCCTTTGCAAGCCTGCTAATTCCTTTTGGAAATATTCTCGGTCCATTGATAGTATGGCAGATCAAGAAAAATGAATTGCCTGAGATCAATCCTCATGGAAAGGAGTCGGTAAATTTTCAACTGACCATGTTCATCTTAACGATCATCATTTCTGTATTTCTATTTGGATCGCTGGGCTACGGAGTTTTTACGCAGAACCCGTTTACCATGGTTGCCAGTGGCGTTGGACTAGCCCTGCTGCTCGCTATCGTTAAATTTGCATCGCTGGTACTCGTGGTGCTGGCTGCTATCAAGGCGAACAATGGAGAAGTATTCAATTATCCAAGTATAAAATTCATCCGTTAGGTTTCTTATTGACAAACGCTTCGAGCCCTTTTGAATATAATAGCGCCCGCTTTTCAGCAATCTGATCTGCCGTCAGCATCAATCCGGCCTGAAGTGCCAACGTGATGCTCATCCCGAACAGGAATGTTTTGTCCGGGTTAGAACGAAATATAAAAAACAGCACCAACCCGACCGCCAGTAATATGATTTCTGCCCATCGATAGATCGCGAAATTCTTATTTACCGTTTTCATCCTCGGTAGTTCTTCATTTTTTAGCTTATCGGGATCCATGCTGTACGCATATACATTGCTGATACGTTGCTCGTCACTACGTGCATACACTGTATAACCGACCACGAGTTGGATGAGTCCGATTACAAACAATGGGATGGCTGCGCCCTTATAAAAATTGGTTTTCAAAAAACCGAAGAACCAAATGGAAACCAGGATCGCTGCAATACCAACGATCAGGAAAATAAGGCTTTCACTTTTCTCCGCGATAAAATATTTTTCGATATCTGTTTTGGTGAACATATGGCAGGCTTACCTCTTTAAAGTTACCGATAAAACCTCTCTGAATATTTTCATCGTGGATATAAATTCCTTATCCGCATAGTATAAGACCTATGTGTCCTATGTTCTATATGGTTCAAAAAACCGGACAGAGTGATTTTGACCACTTCCATTGCTTCTTGAACCACATAGGGGTCTTGAAGTTTAAAAAACTTTCTTATCGGTGAACTGCGGCTTGTATTTCATCTCCAAGAGGCGACAGAGAAGGATCGAAATAATTAATGAGTGTACCCTGTTCATCAATGAGGTACTTGGAAAAGTTCCAGGTCGGCGGTTGTTCATTCCAGCCATTCTCATTTTTATGGGTGAGCCACTCAAAGATTGGGTTTTGATTCTCTCCTTTAATTACTGTGCTTTTACGCGCCAGTGGAAAACTCACCCCATAATTTGCCCTGCAAAAGCTTTCGATTTCATGATCAGTACCTTTTTCCTGTTCACCAAAATCATTTGCAGGGAATCCTAATATCACGAGTTTGTTTTTGTTTTGTTCATACAGCTCCTGGAGCTCATGATACTGTGGCGTGTACCCGCATTCAGACGCTGTGTTCACAAGTAAAACTTTTTTCCCTTTAAAGTCTTCAAATTTTATCTCGCTGCCACGATTGTCTGCGATGTGTAAACTATAAAAAGAAACCGGTGGCTTTACCATCGACGTGTTTGCCTGCATAGCTGATTTTTTTCCGAAAAGTTTAGATACGCCCATCAGGGCCGGATAGAATGTTTTCAATATTTTCTGCCTGACCGTCATATTCTTCGAGTGAATGTTTACTATTTCAACATAGAGAAATAAGCATAGCAATCCCAACAATAATACAATGGCGGTGCGTTTTAGTTTAGTGTTTTTATTTTTTCCTGGTATTAGTTTTGATTTCACCTGAAAAACCATTTGAAAAGCTTCAATTTTCCGCTAAAGGGGGGATACTTGATTTTCGGGTCTATCCAGGTAGCTGTTTTCATAACCGGTTTGGCGTGCGTGAAAATGTCAAATGAATATTTGCCATGATAAGCACCCATACCACTGTTGCCGATGCCACCAAAGGGCAGGTAGTGATTGGTAAACTGCCATGCTGCATTATTGATACAACCTCCTCCAAAAGGAACATTATCTATCCACCATTTTTCTGCCTGGCTATCGCCGGTAAAAAGATATAAGGAAAGTGGATTCGGATTTTGGCGGATTACATTCAGCGCTTCTTCCTTCGTATCGAATCCCAACACGGGCAACAAAGGCCCGAAGATTTCTTCTTTCATTAACAAAGATTCCTGTGAAACATTTTTCAGGACAGTAGGCGCAATAAATAGATGTGAACGATCGTATTGACCACCGGTAATAATATCGCCCTGCGGAAGATAGCTGACCAACTTGTCAAACCTCCGTTCATTGATAATTTTTCCATAGCTACCGCTATCCTGTGCTTGCTGTCCATAAAACTGGGTGATGGTTTGCCGGAGCGCTTCCTCAAATTTCTCTTTGATGCTGTTGTGTACCAGCACGTAGTCCGGCGCAACACAGGTTTGCCCTGCGTTGGCAAATTTCCCAACTGCAATGCGTCGGGCCGCAACGGAAATATTTGCATCGTTCTCGATAATCGCCGGACTCTTTCCACCCAACTCCAGCGTAACTGGCACCAGATCATTGGCCGCCATTTGGTAAATCAATTTTCCCACTGCCACGCTGCCGGTATAGAAAACATGATCAAACCTGAAAGAATGCATTATTGCCGGCACCACGGACGCGCCATCTCCCTGAACTGTAGAAATGTATTCGACGGGGAAAACTTCTCCAACGATTTTTTCGATTACTCCAGCCGTAGCAGGCGCCCATTCGGATGGCTTCAATAAAACACAATTTCCACCGGCAATTGCTCCCACCAATGGGATCAATGAGAGCTGAAAGGGGTAGTTCCAAGGTGAAATAACAAAGACGACGCCCAGTGGATCACGGTATATTTTACTCGATGAAGGGAGATTCACCAGGTTGGTAGAAGCACCGGATGGACGTATCCAGCGGTGCAGGTTTTTCAGCGCGACATTCAACTCCGTTATTAGCAGACCTGTTTCGGTAGCATATGCTTCCTCTGGTGATTTTTTGAGGTCCTCGTACAACGCGCCGTGAATTTCATTTTCATATTTTATGACTGCCTCTTTCAAAGCCCTGAGTTGTTGCAAGCGAAATACCAGCGGCCGTGTGGCACCACTTTCATAAAAATCGCGCATTGCGGTGAGGCGGATCCGAAAAAATTCGAGGTTGAAGTCCTGCTGCATGAATATAGAATTAGTATGGGTGGAGAACCTGGCGAAAGGTTCACACTAATATTTAAAATAAAGGTATATTTAATTAAACATTCTTGCCAGATGATCCCCAAGTCGTATACCTATGGTCTTGGACAATCCCCGCTGTTGGGGGAAACCATTGGAGACAATCTCCGCGCAACAGTAAAAAAATTTCCCCATCAGCCGGCATTGGTCTGCGTTCATCAAAACTATCGTTCAACCTATGCTGAATTTTGGAAACAGGTGGAGCAGGTTGCAAAAAGTTTACTGGCTATAGATGTAAAAAAGGGCGACCGGGTTGCACTCTGGGCACCAAATCGTTTTGAATGGGTACTCATCCAATATGCAACCGCGCGCATCGGCGCTATTCTTGTGAATATTAATCCTGCCTACCGGAGTTCTGAGCTGGCTTATGTGCTTGCTCAATCAGGAAGCAGCGTCGTGATCTCTGCACTTCATTTTAAAGGAGCTGATTACAAGGCCATGATTGGTGAGGCGGGAGAAAACTGTCCCGATCTTAAGCAAACAATATTTCTCGATGAGGGCTGGACGGAGTTTATAGCCGCAGGAAAAGAGATATCCGATGCAGCTCTGACCGAAGTCGAAACCACCTTGCAATTCGACGATCCCATCAACATACAATATACTTCCGGGACCACAGGTTTTCCGAAGGGAGTAACATTGTCTCATTACAATATTCTGAACAACGGATATTTTATCGGCAAAAGACTTCAGTATTCGGAGAATGAAAGAGTATGCATCCCTGTTCCTTTTTATCATTGTTTTGGTATGGTGATTGGAAATCTCTGCTGCACGTCGCACGGAGCCTGTATGGTTATCCCATCAGAAAGTTTCGACCCGCTAAAAGTATTACAGACAGTTCAGAATGAACGTTGCACTTCGCTTTATGGCGTTCCCACGATGTTCATCGCCGAATTACATTTGCCCGAATTTCACGACTTCGATCTTTCTTCGCTAAGAACCGGCGTCATGGCTGGGTCACCCTGTCCGGTGGAAGTAATGAAAAAAGTTCAGTCGCTTATGTATATGCGCGATGTGGAAATTTGTTATGGAATGACAGAGACCTCCCCGGTATCCACGCAAACTACGATCGGTACCCCACTGGAAAAACAGGTTGGTACTGTCGGCAGCGTCCAGGAACATCTCGAAATAAAAATCATAGATCCGGAAACGGGCGCCATAGTTCCACGGCTTCAGGCTGGCGAACTTTGCACACGCGGTTATTCTGTGATGCTCAGTTATTGGAAGAATCCTGTAGCTACGGCCGAAGCCATCGATGAAGCGAGATGGATGCATAGCGGTGACTTGGCAACGATGGATGAAGAGGGATACATAAATATTGTGGGACGCATCAAGGACATGATCTGCCGGGGTGGCGAAAATATTTATCCGAGGGAGATAGAAGAATTTCTATACACCCATGAGGCCATCAGCGATGTACAGGTGATTGGGGTGCCGAATGAAAAATATGGGGAAGAAGTCATGGCCTGGGTGAAACTGAGACCTGGTTTTTCCGTTACTTCACTGGAATTAGAGGCATTCTGCAAGAAACAAATCGCCCATTATAAAACGCCTCGTTACTGGAAATTCGTAGACGGATTTCCGATGACCGTTACGGGAAAGATCAGGAAGGTAGCTATGCGGGAGGAATCAATTGCGGAACTGAATCTTCAGCATGCTGCCGCGATAAAAACTTCTTAACCCAGGAACTCAGATAAATTTCCCGCCGATAATAGTATACGTTCTCCGAGTGCTTTTGCTGCCTCTTCCAGGTTGATTGATGTGTTTTGTAATGCAGTAGCAAGATCGACTGGCTCTTTATTAATCGACAACAACAGATCAAAATATTCTTTCAATGCCAGCTCCGGTTGGTCGGGAACCTGACCCGCAAATGCAATCACCGGAATATTTTTTTTCTTTGCGCGTTTTGCTACACCATAAGGGGCTTTTCCCTGTAATGTCTGTAAATCGATACTGCCTTCTCCGGTAATCAGAAGATCTGACTTATCTAATAAATTATCAAATCCGGCATGATCCAAAAAATACTCAATCCCGTTTTCAAGCCTGGCCTGCAGAAAGGCAAATAATCCAGCTGCCACTCCACCAGCTGCACCACCATGCTTTATAGAGTTCATGTCGTAGCCTGTTTTTTCAAGCGTAATTTCCTGTAATCGCTGTAGCGCTCGATCTAGTCTTTGAACTGCCATTGCGTCTGCGCCTTTTTGCGGACCAAAAATAGCTGCTGCACCATTTGATCCCAGCAAAAAATTATCTACATCACAAAGAACAAACAGTTCCATTTTCTGCAGGCGCGAGTCCAATTGTGACAAATCAATATCATCCAGTTCCTCCAAGTCGCCTGGGTTTGCAATCAACGTTCCTTTTGAATTCAGGAATCGGATACCCAACGCCCGCAATATTCCGGTCGCTCCATCTACGGTGGCGCTGCCTCCAATGCAAAGAATGATTTTTGACGCGTTTCTATCCAGTGCTGACTTAATCAATTCGCCGGTTCCAAATGTATTGCAACGCAGCGGATCATATTCGAAGGATTTCAGCAACCGCAGTCCCGACGCATTAGCCAATTCTATAATAGCAGTTGTTGTTTCTGCTATCCATCCATAGGATGCAGAAATGATTCTTCCGAGTGGATCCTGCACTTCAACAATGATTTCTTTTCCACCCCAATTTTGTGAAAATATAGCTGCGGTACCATCTCCCCCATCCCCTACTGGAAAATTTGTACAATCAAAAGAGGCACTACTTTTTCGCAAGCCGTTAGAGATCGCCTGCGCCGCATCCGAGGCGGTTAAACTATTTTTAAAAGCATTAGGAGCAATCAGGACGCGCATGTTCTCATGATAAGATGAGGGAAAGAAAATAAACAATTACCAAAGCAGTGAGTCCCATCCATAATGTTGCCAATGAGTAAACCCGCAACATACTTTTCATATCGATCCCCGAAAATTTTACAATCACCCAAAAATAAGCATCATTGGCATGGGAGATGGTCATAGAGCCCGCGCCCATAGCGAGTACCGCGAGCAGATGGCCATTCGCAGTATCCATACCCAGGGCAGGAAGCAGAGATTGTACAATAGACGCTGCGGTGATGATGGCGACGGTTGAAGATCCCTGCGCTGTTTTCAAAATCATCGTCAATAAGAAGGGAAATACAATGCTGATACTTTTCAACCCTGCCATCTCACTGAAATGATCTCCCGGCTTGGTAGCAGCCAACACCGCGCCAAAGGCACCACCTGCTCCGATGATGACCAATATGCTCCCGGCCTTTTCTACGGATTCCTGTAGTAACCTCCTGATCGTATCCTTTTTCCAATCACACTTTGGAAAGAATGCCAGCAGTACGCCGATGGACAATGCTACAACCGGGTCTCCAAGGGACATAAGAATATTTCTTCCGCCCTTGTCATGTTCCTCCATTCCCAAAAAAGATCTTATTGCAATAAGTGCGATCGGTACGATAACCGGAAGAAATGCCATGATCGCCGACGGTCTGCCGGAAGGCTCCCTTTCGTTAATGTGTTCCTTCTCCAGTGCCGGAAGAATTTTTTTTGAAGCGTATACTGACCACAAATGCCCTACGACCATCGAAGGGATGGCAACTATGACTCCCCAGAGGATAAGTCTTCCAAAATCTACCTGCAAAGCAGCCGCCGCTGCGGAGGCGCCGGGATGTGGCGGCACCAAACAATGCACGGAATACAAACCAGTCGCCAGGGAGACCGCCATCGGGATAACGGAAATGCCTGTACGCTTCGCCAGCTGGCGGTTCAATCCGCTGAGCACGATATACCCGGAATCGCAAAAAATAGGAAGTCCTACAACGAGTCCGGCCACACTCATCGCCAATGCAGGCCGGCGTTCGCCGGTCATTTTTAAAATAAAATCAGCCATAGTTCGGGTACTTCCATTGTGCTCGAGCAGCACACCGAGGGTAGTGCCCAGGATAATAATCAGGGCCAGCGATTTCATAATATTACCAAATCCGTCTTTCACGAGTGCCAACG
>Ga0075024_100000417_pt1 | contig 15358 bp, 18 predicted proteins | sample Str013_2_FD_71389 | JGI IMG/M metagenome (GOLD analysis project Ga0075024, IMG submission 71389) | Freshwater sediment microbial communities in response to fracking from Pennsylvania, USA - Straight Creek_MetaG_SC_2013 | ecosystem: Environmental > Aquatic > Freshwater > Creek > Sediment... | reverse complement strand
CCCCTTCGAGTAGGGGAGGGAGAATGGAAAATTCAGAACGCGGCCCCGAAAGGTGCCGCGTTTTTTATTCATCTTCTCCCGCAGGCGGGAGAAGACGTTACTCTCATCCCTCCACTGAGGCGTTTTGCAAAGCAAAGCCTCGAAGCATGCGCTACAATTTGAGAACTCCCTCGCAGACTTCTCCAATTGCAACGGTTCAAAAATAATACGTCACGCCGCCAAAATTATTCACACAGCGTTGCAGGTTCACCTCGTCGCCTGCTGCCGGAAGTCCTTTGATGGGAATGCCCTCGGCATTGATGATTTTCCCGTCCGGGAGTTGCGCCGACAGCGCCGTGCGCATCCCCGGGTCGCGCCTGTTGTTGATCGTGACGAAGTAATGGCTTTCAATAACCTTGCCCCGTAAATTTGTGCAGGTAAGGGGCGTGCTATACAGCATGGCACCAAAAAAGCCGCCCACAAGCAGCAGCAACGGCAGAACGCCCCAGTTGCTCCGGGCAAGCTGCAAATAGTCACCTGATCCGAGACTTTGTTTCATGGCTTTGTCATTATGGCCCCACCGCAACAAAAAGAATGACCAAATTCACTTCAAACTTAACACATATTCCGCAATCGCCTTGAGGTCGCTCTCCGGCAGCTTCGACAGGTTCGTCTGCACTTCGCCCATCCCGCCGCTGGCCATGTGTTCATAGCCATAGGCCTCGCCATTCTGGAACGCCAAAACCAAATCGGCTTGGTCCTTGTAGCGTCCGCGTTCCACCAGACCGCGCAAGCTTGGTACTTTACCTTTGCCTTCAGGATGCGGCCCGCCCATGAATTTGCGGGAGAAATCTGAAGCCATGAAGAGATTGCGTGGCGTGTGGCATTCATTGCAATGGCCCGGGCCGTTGACGAGATAAGAGCCGCGATTCCAACTCTCACTTTGGGATGCGTCGGGCACCCATTTGGCCTCATCAAACCCGATCCATTTCCACAGGCCAAGCCCACGGCGCACGATCAATATCCCCATCACCTGATGGGGCGGTGTTGCATTTTTCACAGGCGGCAGCGCGGCAAGATAGGCCTTCAAATCCAGAACATCCTCAACTTTCATTTTGGCATATGAGGTATAAGGAAAAGCTGGAATGAGATGGCCACCTGCGCGGCGAATGCCTTTTTGCATGGCGTTGACAAAGTCAACATCACTCCACGATCCAAGCCCGGTATCGGAGTCCGGCGTCAGATTGGGCGGATATAATAAGCCAATAGGCGTTTTGAGAGGTTTGCCACCTGCCGGCACATCGGCAGCACTGGGCGAGGCGTGGCAGGAAATACAGCCACCAACATTGAAAATCAATTTGCCATTATCAAGATCGGCCTGATGGGCAGGAATGTCCGCCGCCGTCAAAGGGCGGGTTTCACTCACCACCCAAAAAACACCAAGCCCCAGCACCAAAAAAAGTACCAAGGCTTGGATAAGTCGTGTCATGCGAACCGCTTATTGCAGCGGCGCGCGGAATTTTTCGTGGCAGCCTTTGCAACCTGCCCCATCGGCCGGGAATGCAGCTTTGAAAGACGCCAGATCAGTGGCTTTGCGTAAGGCTTGATCAGCCGCATACCAAGCGTTGGCGGCGGCATCGAAGCCCTTCGGATCTTCCCAGATGGCGGGCAGGGCGTGGGTTTGTTCAGCTGAGCCTTGCTTTGTTTCCGGCCCCCACCATTTCGACCAATCGGCACAAACCTTGTCTTCATTCGCAAATGCGGCTTTGAGGGCGTCGTCGTCGAAGGGTTTGTCGCCTTTGAAAATCGGCACGGCCACACCGAACACGCCACCATGGCCCAGTTTCATACAGGCCTTGCGCGCGACAATCGCTTCATCAGCACTCATCGCGGCAAAGGCCAAGCCTGCACCAAGCGACAGCGCCAAAACACCAGCCATCAAACCAAATTGAACTCTTGAAAACATCGAGAACCTCCACCTGTTGGGTATTTGCACCCGCTTTGATTACACTTAATCTCTAGCGCTTATTCCCAACCTCGCCACTCAATTTGGCGTGATTGTGACTGCGCAGCTTTCTGTCAGCGATGTAATGCCACGTCACAGGCTGGCCACATGAACGCCCGATGAACTCCATCTTCCACTGCCATTCACGCTGCCTGTTTTATATTTCTTAGCATCAATGGAGTAGGTCTCGAAGTGTCGCAGGAACAACCGATGAAAAAACCACAAAGCACCAGTCAATACCGCGCCTTTCGCCAGCCAGCGACGCTGAGCCCGGAATTGATTGAAGAGTTGAGAGTTCTAAAGTCGCTCGAAGCACAAGAAAATAAGCAGGGCTGAAGGTAAGCCTCAGCCGCCGAAGCTGGCAACAGCCGTGCGCAAACCTGCCAGATCGCCATTCTCCGCAACCCCGGCAACCTCAGCTGCGCCAAAACTCCTCGCCAGTTGCTGAAGTTTCATCCGCGCGTGGTTTGCCAGCGCTGCATCATGGGCTTCAAGCCCAGCACCAATCGCATTGACCAGATGATGCATCTCTTCGACAGCCAGTCCCACAACCCGTTGCCACATCGCGGGCGCAAGGCCATCGCGCAATGCGCCGAGTAGTTCTGCCGATGTTGGCTTGGCCGAAACAGGTTTTGCCCGCGCCGATTTAAATGCCACGGCTGCCGTCATCGCCATAAAAAGTTCATTGCTATTGGCAGGCTTGGGCAGGGCTGAATCAAACGCATCGCGCCATGCCGAAGCTTCCGTTGAATCTGCCAGAAAGGCCGACAGCGCCAGAATGGGCGTATCATTGCAATGCGAAAGCTCCGCACGAATAGAGCGTGCCGCCGTCACCCCGTCCATCACCGGCATTTCAATATCCAGCAAAATCACATCATAATTGTCATTGCGCGCGCGCTGCAGCGCAAGCTCGCCATCTTCCACGGCGTCGACAACAAAACCCATGCGCTCGAGAATGGCTTTGGTGACCACCCGTGAAGTGATCTGATCCTCGGCATAAAGCACACGACGCGGTGAACCATCGGCACGTTGAAACGAAGGTTTTATCTGGGGGGCAAGGGCACTCATTGCCGGGCACACTAGCGGCCCAATCCTTGCTGCAAGTTTTAACGCATTAACGAATTGCAGGCCATGATTAATGCTTCGTTATTTCGTCCCAAACATCCGGTCGCCCGCATCGCCCAAACCCGGAACGATATAGCCATGCTCATTGAGGTGCGAATCCACGGCGGCCGTAAAAATAGGCACATCCGGGTGCGCCTCATGGAACCGCATAACGCCCTCAGGCGCTGCCAGCAGCGTGACCAGGCGCAGGTCCTTCGCTCCCTTTTCTTTCAGGCGGCTGACGGCAGCGGCAACGGAATTGCCAGTGGCCAGCATCGGATCAACCAATATGGTGCGCCGTTCGGCAATGTCCTCGGGCACTTTCATATAATACTGCACTGGCTGCAAAGTCTTCGGATCGCGGTAGAGGCCAATGTGACCCACACGGGCCGACGGCACCAGATCGAGCATCCCTTCCAGCAGGCCATTGCCGGCGCGCAAGACGGAAACAATCACCAGCTTCTTGCCTTCCAGCACAGGCGCATCCATTGGTGCCACCGGCGTTTCAATTTTACGATAGGTCACAGGCAAGTCATGGCAAACCTCGTAAGCCATCAGCAAGCTGATTTCACGCAGCAGCTGGCGAAATACCGCCGTTGGCGTATGCTTGTCGCGCATCAGTGTTAATTTGTGCAGCACCAGAGGATGGCTGACGATGGTGAGATTGGAGGGAGCCTTGAAATCCATGGTGAAGTGCCTTGATTTTGCATCATATTGCGCTAATTCCGACGAAATGCCCAGTCCCCTGGCTTGGCTTCAATTTTTTGTGGACAAGGCCTTGCGGAATCCAACGCTACCACCTATTTAGTAACACTAGAGGTTACATTATGACCAGCCAAAACTATATCATTCCCGCCGGAACCCATATCGGCCATGTCCATTTGAAAGTGGCGGATATTGATCGCGCCCTTGGCTTTTATTGCGGCATCTTGGGCTTCGAACTTCAAATGATGTATGGCACTGACGCGGCCTTCATTTCCGCCGGCGGCTATCACCACCACATCGGCCTGAACACCTGGGAAAGCAAAGGCGGAAAGCCACCAGCGCCCGGAACAACCGGGCTTTATCACACGGCGATACTTTATCCGACGCTGGTCGATCTCGCCAATGCCATGAAACGCGTTGTCACCGCGGGCTTGGAACTCGATGGTGCGGCTGATCACGGCGTTTCAATCGCGCTATATCTGCGCGATCCCGACCAAAATGGTGTCGAACTCTATTGGGATAAACCCAAAACCGAATGGCCGCGCGGGCCAGATGGAAAACTGGCCATGGTCAACGCGCGTGTTGATCTTGAAGCCCTCCTCAACCAAGCCACGATCTAACAAAGGAAAACTGAAATGACGAAAGTTCTCGTTCTCTATTACTCATCATGGGGTCATGTTGAAGCCATGGCTTACGCCGCTGCAGAAGGCGCCAAAGAAGCAGGCGCAACTGTTGATGTGATGCGTGTGCCTGAGCTGATGCCTGCCGATGTCGCAAAATCTATGCATTATAAGCTCGATCAAAAAGCTCCGATTGCAAAACCCGAAGACCTTGCAAATTATGATGCAGTGATTTTCGGTACGTCGACCCGTTACGGTATGATGGCCGCATCCATGAAGTATTTCTTGGATCAAACCGGCAGTCTTTGGATGAAGGGCGCACTCGTAGGCAAGGTGGGTTCCGTGTTCTCCGCAGCAGCCACCCAGCATGGTGGTCAGGAAGCCTCAATCCTGTCATTCCAGACGTCATTGATGCATCACGGCATGGTTATCGTCGGCTTGCCATATGCCTATCAAGGCCAGATGGGCCATGGCGAAATTATCGGTGGGTCACCTTACGGTGCGACCACGACTGCTGGTGGCGATGGCAGCCGTATGCCTTCCAAGCAAGAATTGGAAGGCGCTCATTTCCAGGGCAAGCACGTCGCCCAGATCGCAGCAAAGCTCGCGGCGAAGTAAAAAGGCTTAAGATCCCTCATCCCCCTGTCGGGACCTTCTCCAATTTGTAAGAACAACGGGAGAAGGTGGCCGAAGGCCGGATGAGGGCTTTTCTACCCCTCCACATAGGGTTTAAGCCCATCCAAAAAGCGCGATGCCTGAGATTGTATTGCGCTTTTTTCTTGCTCCTCAAAGCGCGAATAGCTGGCCACTATTTGTGCCATGCGCGGATTTTTGGAAAAGCGCTTTTGATGCGTGCCGATGAAATTCCAATAAAGCGCGTTAAAAGGGCAAGCATTCTCACCCAATCGCTGCTTCACATCATATTTGCAGCCTTTGCAATAATTCGACATTTTATTGATGTAGTTGCCAGATGCCGCATAGGGCTTTGATGCCATCACCCCGCCATCGGCATGAAGCGCCATGCCAATCGTATTGGGCATTTCCACCCATTCAAAAGCATCGGCATAAACCGCCAGATACCATTCATGCACCTGATGCGGATTAAAGCCCGCAAGCAGCGCGAAGTTTCCCGTGATCATCAAACGTTGAATATGATGGGCATAGGCTTCATCACGCGTTTGTTTCACGGCTTGATGCACGCAATTCATTTTGGTTTCGCCCGACCAATAAAGATCAGGCAAGGGCCGCGTGGCTGTCAACACATTCACCTTCGCGTAATCCGGCATCTTCAGCCAATAAATCCCGCGCACAAATTCGCGCCACCCGATGATCTGACGAATGAATCCTTCAACGGCAGAGAGTGGCGCTTTACCTTGAGTATAGCGCTCTTCAACAGCGCGGCACACATGCAGCGGATCGAGCAGGCCGATATTGATATAGGCCGAGATCATCGCATGATTTAAAAAATACGCGCCTTCCAGCATCGCATCTTGCGTCTCACCGAAACGTGCCAAACCATGATCAAGAAAAAGCTGAAAGGCGTGTTCAGCTTGCTGTGCCGTTGCAGCAAACCAGAATGGATGAAGCGTTCCAAAGTGATGAGCAAATCGAGCTTCAACAAGTTTGATCACATCTAAAGTGATTTGATCAGGTTCAAACTTCAATGGCGCCGTAAAAACCACAGTCGCTTTTGCGGGCTTGCGATTTTCAGAGTCAAAATTCCATTTACCACCCTGAGGCTCATCACCATCCATCAACAGCTTTGTTTGCCGGCGCATGTCACGATAGAAATATTCCATGCGCAATTCGCGCCTATCTTTAGCCCACAGATTGAAACTGGCGTGGGAACAGATAAAGCGCGTGTCTTCCAGCTGCTCGATATGGGCCAAAGCTTCGCGCACGCGCCATTCGCTCGGCTCGGTCATCACCACATGGTCGATGCTATGCCGCGCCTGTGCCCGCGCCACCTCGGTGGTGAGGGACTGCGTATTGGCTACATCATCAAGCTTTACATAATCGACATGCCATCCAGCTTTGCCCAGTGCATCGGCAAAATGCCGCATGGCTGAAAACACCAGAACCACTTTCTTTTTGTGGTGGCGTAGATTGCTGGCTTCTGGCCAAACTTCTGCCATGAAAACCACATCTCGGGTCTTGTCGGCCTGACGCAGCGATGAAAGGCTGTGGCTCAATTGGTCGCCCACAATCAGCACCAGAGATTGATCTTTTTTCGTCATGCAGCGTATACGGTGGGAAGCTTCCGGGGGATGAGATGCAAAAGCCAGTTTTAATGTGGTTGCGGCAGGATTTGCGTCTTTCCGATCATCCAGCACTTTGCGCCGCCGCTGCCAAAGGCCCGATCATTCCGCTGTTTATTCTCGATGACGAAACCCCCGGCGATTGGCGTTGGGGTGGGGCATCGCTCTGGTGGCTGCATCATTCCCTGGCCAAGTTCCAAATCAAAGTGCCTCTGGTTCTCAAACGCGGCAGAGCAGATGACGTTCTGCGCGATGCACTGAAAAAAACCAACGCAGCTTCGTTGCATTTCACTCGCGACTACGCGCCATGGTCAGGCGCACTTGAGCAGCGCGTGAAATCCATCTGTGATGATCTCACTGTTGAATGCCATCGCCACGGTGGCTTCCTGCTGCATGAGCCTGAGTCCATCCGCAATGGGTTGGGCGAGCCTTATAAAGTCTACACGCCCTTTTCGCGGGCCTGTTTCGGCAAAGGTGAACCCCGCGCTGCCAAGCCTGCACCGCAAATGGACTTCGCCAAACATGATCTGAAATCAGAACAACTGGCCGATTGGAATCTTTTGCCCATAACGCCCGATTGGGCGCAAGGTCTGCGTGACCATTGGCAGCCCGGTGAAGCGGGCGCTCAAAACCTATTGCACCAGTTCATCGATGAGGGCTTGAGCAATTATGCCGAAGGCCGCGACCGGCCCGATAAAGCTTTTACATCGCGCCTCTCACCGCATCTTCACTGGGGCGAAATCTCGCCGCATCAAATCTGGCAAACCACCAGAAGCGCCATGGCGCGGGCCGAGGGCGCGTTGGATGGCAATGGCGAGAAGTTTCTGAAAGAAATTCTCTGGCGCGAGTTTTCTTATCACCTGCTGCACCATTGGCCGGATTTTCCAAATCAACCGTTCAAAAAAGAATTCGTAGATTTCCCCTGGGCGCACGATGAAGCAGCACTCGCCAAATGGCAGAAGGGCGAAACCGGATTTCCGATCGTCGATGCCGGTATGCGTGAACTCTGGCATACGGGCCTCATGCACAACCGCGTGCGCATGATCGTGGCTTCATTCCTGATCAAAGACCTGCTCATTCCGTGGCAGGAAGGTGAGCGTTGGTTTTGGGATACATTGGTGGATGCCGACATCGCCTCCAACGCCGCCAGCTGGCAGTGGGTGGCAGGCTCAGGTGCTGACGCCTCGCCCTATTACCGCATCTTCAATCCGGTGCTGCAAGGCCAGCGCTTTGATCCTGATGGCGCCTATGTCAAACGCTGGGTGCCGGAACTCAGCAGCGTGCCACCGGAATATATCCATTGCCCCTGGGATATGCCCGTTCCACCCCCCAACTATCCAAAGCCCATGGTTGATCACGCCGCCGCGCGTGATAGAGCTTTGCTGGCCTTTAAATCGCTGAAGAAAGAAACCCTATGACCAAGATCATCGCCATCTCCGGTGCGCTGCGCAAAGCCTCAACCAACACAGGCTTACTGCGCGCCATCAAGGAACTGGCACCAGCCCATGTCGTTTTTGAAATCGCCACGCTTCACGCCATTCCGCTTTATGATGGAGATGATGAAGCCCTTCATGGTAAGCCTGAAGCGGTTAAAGCATTGGGCGAAAAGATTCGTTCCGCAGATGGAATAATCATCTCAACCCCCGAATATAATTACTCTTTTCCTGGTGTTTTAAAGAACGCAACCGATTGGCTGTCACGCGGTGGCTCACCGTTTCAGGCCAAGCGCACGGGCCTCGTCGGCGCGGCAGATGGCATGTTGGGCGCAGCCCGTGCGCAGCTTGCCTTCCGCCAAAACCTGCAAGGCCTGCAAGCCATCGTCATGCCCAAGCCCGAAGTTTTCGCCGGCAATGCCAGCCAACGTTTTGATGCTGAAGGAAACCTGAAAGACCAAGAGCTGCGCAAACACCTCGGTATCTGGCTCACGGCATTTTTGGATTGGGTGGAGAAGAAACCCTAATTCGCCGCGGCTTGGTTGGACAACTGCGCCCAAGTATTGGGCTTGGAGAGCATCTGCTGTAAATAAGCCAGATTGGCTTCCACTTTGTCTGGCGGCAAGTCTGCGCTGGCAATCTGCCGCGCTTCGTCAAAGCGGCCCTGCAAGCCCACCACCAAAGCAAGATTTTGGCGCACGCGCGGTTGTGAAGGCGCATCGGGCTGAGCCACGGCGGAGCGTAGAATTTTTTCGGCTTCCGGCAATTTGCTCTGCAAAGCATATGACATGGCCAGATTGTTTTCGACCGACAAAGCCCCTGGCTTCAAAGCCAGCGCCTTATTATATTGCTGCCGCGCCAAGTCATATTGGCCCTGTTGATCATAAGCCGATCCCAAAGCAGAAAAGGTTTTCCAATCCGCCCCCGGTGAAGCCACCGCCCGCTCCAGAACTGTGGCGGCTTCGCCCGGACGATTGGCGGCGAGGAACTGCTTTCCAATGCGCGATTGTAGGGCAGTATCAGCCGGGTGGGCCACTGAAATGGCTTTGAGAACGTCAACCTGCACAGTGGCTTGGCCAAGCTTGCCCAGCGCGTCGGCATATTGCAGGCCGATCGCGGTATCACCTGGATGGGCGTTCCACGCTTGTGCCAGGCTGCGCGTCTTGAGATAAGAAGGGGCTTCACCAGCAACGGCACCAGCCGCCTGCGCGTCACCGGGAGGCGCTGTGCTTCCCGTAGACATCGGATCAGCATCCAGCCTAGCGCGGCTGCTGGTGCAGCCCGAAGCCAACACGGCCAAGGCCAAAAGAGGCCCAGACCAAACGGCCAGATGGTTCCTGAAAAGGGCAGACATGGCAACTCCGCAAACGCTTGACGTCAAGCATGGTGCCTTTTCCTCAATAAATCATTAACCATGGGTCCAATGAGAATCATTGGGGATGAACATGGTTAACGCTTCGGATATTTTGTTAAGCAGCACGGCCCATACGCCCATCCTTTTGCAAGTGGTGGACAAGGCCGCCTTGGCCAAAACCAGCGCGGCGATAAAACGCCAGGCCGCTGTTTTGGGCTTTGAGGCTGCCCCCCTCACGCTGCTGCCTGTGCTGAGCGCCGATGGCAACATCGCAGAAATGCTGGTCGGCGCGCCCGATAAAGCCGCTGATCCATTCGCACTGGGCGCTATCAGCTCAAAACTTCCCGCCGGTACCTATGCTTTCGCTAAGTCACCTGCCGATGCGCATTTGACGGCGCTGGGCTGGGCGCTGGAGCTTTATCGTTATGATCCCTACCGGAAGGTGGAAGCCAAGCGCGTGCAACTTCTGCTGCCCATAGGCTTGGATGCAGCGCGCCTTCATGCCGAGGCCAATGCCAGCTTTGGCGTGCGCGATATGATCAATGCGCCAGCCAATCTTTTCGGCCCGGATGAGTTGGAAGCCGCCGCCCGCCAACGCGCCAGCCACTTCAAAGCAAAATTCACTGTGATTCAAGGCAAGGCGCTGGAACAAGGCTTCCCTCTCATTCACACAGTGGGCGCTGCCTCGCCGCGAAAACCGCGCCTCATTGATTTCACCTGGGGCAATGCCAAGCACCCCAAAGTGACATTGGTGGGCAAGGGCGTGTGTTTTGACACGGGCGGCCTCGACATCAAGCCATCGTCGGGCATGTTGCTGATGAAAAAAGATATGGGCGGTGCCGCCAATGTTCTGGGCCTTGCCGAATTGATCATGCAGGCCAATCTACCTCTGCGCCTGCGTGTGCTCATTCCTGCAGTGGAGAATTCCATCGCAGGCGAGGCCTTCCGCCCCGGCGATGTGTTCAAATCCCGCAAAGGCTTAAGCGTCGAAATTGGCAACACTGATGCCGAAGGTAGACTGGTGCTGGCCGATGCTTTGAGCTTGGCAGACGAAGAAGCGCCGGACCTGTTGATCGATATGGCAACCCTCACCGGTGCGGCCCGCGTGGCGCTGGGGCCAGATTTACCGCCCTTTTATACCGATGATGAAAAACTCGCGGCCAGCCTCAGTGCCCACGCCATGGCCGTGAATGATCCGCTCTGGCGTCTGCCACTCTGGCGGCCTTACAACGCGATGATTGAATCACCCTTGGCCGATCTCAACAACGCCGGCCAAGGCGGCTTTGCCGGCTCCATCACCGCCGCCTTGTTCCTGCGCCGCTTCGTCGAACAGGCCAAGACCTACGCCCATTTTGACATCTTCGGCTGGACGCCCAACCCCAAACCCGGCCGCCCCAAAGGCGGCGAAGCCCAGGGGCCAAGGGCGCTGTACGCGGTGATTGCGGAGCGGTTTGCAAAGGGCTGAGAGGGCAACTTTCAAGTTCCCCTTCTCCCGAAGGGGGAAGGGCGAGTGTTTATGCTAAAAGTATTTTCGAAATTACCATGCAAAAGCCTCGCTTAAGGCCAAATCCAGTCATTGAGATTGCATTCGAACTTCAATTGTCAACGCCCCGCCAGTCATCGATCCCTAAGCGCCCATGCGGCCTGTGGGGGCCAGTCTGCTCTGCCGTCCAAGCCAAGCGATGCGTGCATTGGCCAGTTCGGATCAACGAGGGCCTCGCGAGCGATTGCCACAAGGTCAGCCGATCCTGATTGCAAAATTGATTCCGCTTGTTCTGGCTGGCTTACCAACCCTAACGCCATGGTGCCGAGGCCTGTGCTGCTTTTGATGCTGGCGGCATAAGGCACGTGATTGTCCGTGAAGGCATTGCGGGATGCGCCTTCAAAGCCACCGGACGAACACGCAACGACGTCAATTCCGATAGATTGCAGTTCTGCTGCCAGTTGCATGCTACCTCCCATGTTCCACCCACCCGGAATATTATCTGTGGCTGAAATGCGGACAAAGACCGGCAATTTTTCTGGCCAGACATCACGCAATCTTCGAGCAATCGCGAGTGGCAAACGCATGCGGTTCGCCAGACTGCCGCCAAAATCATCCGTTCTTTGGTTGGCGATTGGCGAGAGAAACTGATTGAGCAGGTACCCGTGCGCCAAGTGCAATTCAACAATTTCAAATCCGGCTTTCATCGCGCGTTGGGCTGCTTCTGAAAACGCCTTGCTGATACGGGCGATTCCAGGGCCATCGAGCGCGGTGGGTTCGGCGTAAGAACCTGAATGGGCAATTGCCGACGGGGCACGTGTTGTCCACGGCGCATCTCCCAGTTCTGCAAGGTCAGCGGCGGTGACCGTTCCTTCTCCGCGCCATGGTCGGCGCGAGGCTGCTTTTCGACCTGCATGCGACAACTGAATCGCTGGGACAGCCCCATTTGACTTAAGAAAATTGGCGATGCGGGCAAGCGGCTTGATCTGCGCATCATCCCATAGGCCGAGGCAGCCATGCGAAATCCTTCCTTCTGGCAAAACGGCAACAGCTTCAGTCATAACCATGCCAAAGCCACCAAGTGCGAAACGACCAAGATGGACGAGATGATAGTCATCGGCCAATCCGTCTTGTGCTGAATACATACACATGGGCCCCGCAACGACGCGGTTTCGTAGTGCGGTCTCTCGGATTGTGTAAGGTGAAAAAAGTTTGCTCATGTGATCAAGACCTACGCTGGTCCTTGGTAGATGGGTTGGCTCCCTTGCTTATTGCCTGCAGCACGACAGCTACTGAACAACCAGCGTCTCAATATGACAAAGAAATGTGTCGGGCTTCGAGATCACACGACCGGATGCCAGTTTGATCGTAAGGTTGAAAACGCATGTGCTAGCGGGTGCGGCCAGTGTGACCGGGCTTGTCGCACCCACGTCAATCGCTTCGCTGCTGATGTCGATCTCTTTACCGCCTGCCCGCGGAACGGCCTTGATCGACTTGATCGCTTCACTCGTCTTGTTGCTCACCGCAAAATTCAGCGTATCGGCTGTGGCCGCAGCCGAACCGAGCGCAAGGGCGAGAGCTGAAACCAAGGCAAGTTTAAGCTTTGTGGGCATGAATATTTCCTCATCATTCTGACAGTCCGAATCTCTCGCGAGCATAGGCTGTGAGAAAGCCGGATCAAAGCTTCGAGATGCGGCGTCGCCCCCGCCCAGAATAAAACTTGCCATTCCCCCAGAATTGGCGAAAAATGATACGGTGCCGTAACAATTGGATTTCGCCCGTGTTTCATCCGCTTTCGCCATCTCAAGCGCTGCGCCTTTGGCACGATGTCGGTCTGGCACAGGTGAAGGATGATGTGCCCGATCTCTCGCTGCGCCAGATGACGATCTTGCTGTCCGTCTATCTTGAACCACCGCCGCATACGGTGCGTGCGCTGGCCGCCAAGCTCAATGTTTCAAAACCTGTGATCACCCGCGCTCTCGATGCCATGGGCAAGCTTGGCCTTGTCTCGCGCCGCCGCGACGAGAAAGACCTTCGCAATGTTTTAATTCAACGTACTGTAAAAGGCTCGCTGTTTCTGGAGCGGCTGGGCGATCTCGTCGGCACAGTGTCCAAGGAGATTTGAGTGGAAAAGTTGGACTCGCGCGTGAATGCCTTCCGCCCTGACCTAGCTGATGAAAACTTGCGCGGCATAGTGGAAGCCGTGAGATTTGCCAAAGGTGTTCTGCGCCAGATCAATGTTCCCATCGTGGCCATTCTGAAGCGCCCTGAAAAAGACTCGCCGCAAACTTCGCAAGCGCTGCTGGGCGAGCTGTGCCATGTATACGAAGAGCAGGGTGGTTTTGCCTGGGTGCAGATGGTGCGCGACAATTATGTCGGTTATCTTGAGGCCGCAGCACTTGGCCCCAACATCACATCGCCAAGCCACCGCGTCTGCGTTCCCTCGACTTTGATTTATCCGCAACCTGATTTAAAATCGCACCCGGTGCAATTTCTCTGCATGAATGCGCAAGTGCATGTTTTAAGAGCTGATGGCGCCTATGCCGCCATTGCGGGCGGTGGGTACATAGCTGCAAAACATCTCGCGCCAAACATTGTGCATGAATTAGATTTCGTCACCCTGGCCGAAAGCTTTCTCCACGCGCCTTATTACTGGGGCGGAAAGACTGTTCATGGCCTCGATTGTTCCGGCCTCGTGCAAACTGCTCTTCATGCGTGTGGAATCAGCGCACCACGTGATTCGGACATGCAGGAAAAAGAATTGGGATCAGCTGCAAATTTGGATTTTGTGCAACGTGGTTACCTCGTCTTCTGGCCGGGCCATGTTGGAATCATGCAATCGCCAACGCAACTCCTTCATGCCAATGGACATTTCATGATGGTGACATCAGAGCCCTTGGCCCTGGCCATCGCGCGCAGTGAAAAACCAGTGACGTCCGTCAGGCGTCTGTCAGTATAAAACCATATTGTCGCCGCAAAATAACCTTGGCCTCGCCAGCTAAGCGCTGCTTTCGCGCCGCGATTCAGCGTCACTCTACAGTCATTCCGGCGGCGATGAAGCAGAGGCAACAAGCAAAGTTTCGCTCACCATCAGCCGCCGCCTTGAACGGTCCGTGTCAGCTCCTGTCGCCGTCCCGAGTTGGTATGGATCAGGGGCCCAGGTCATCCTGTTGATGGCCGGGCCCCGCTTCTTTCCGTTACGTCCGCGAATCTGTTAGTTTCGCAAAATGTTTTTCAATCCCACCATCATTCAAATAGGTTCTCACGCCTTCGGCCTCATCGACGTCATTGAGATCGTGGCGGTCCTCGTGCTGTTGTTGCTATTGGCCGCCGTCATCCTCGCGTGGCGCGCCCAGAGTGGCCGCAAAGCCGAGCGCGCGGCGGCAGAGGCGCGCAATGCAGATCTTGAATATCGCTTGGCCGAACTTTCCGGAATGCTCAATCATTTCTCCACTCAAGCCCAATCCAACCAGGTGCATCTGCAACGCGCCATTGATGAAAGGCTTGACGCCGTGGGCCAGCGCGTGGGCCAGGGCCTTGCCGACCAATCGCAACGCACGGCCCAATCTTTGACACAACTCAATGAGCGCCTGGCGGTGATTGATGCGGCCCAGAGCAATCTTGTCTCCCTGTCCAGCGAGATGCTTTCCTTGAAAGACATTCTCTCCAACAAGCAAACCCGCGGTGCCTTTGGCCAGGGCCGCATGGAAGCGATCATCAGCGATGGGCTGCATTCCAAGGCCTATTCTTTTCAGGCGTCACTCTCCAACGGCACAAGGCCGGACTGTTTGATCACTTTGCCAGACTCGAAATTGAAACTGGTGATCGACGCGAAATTTCCACTCGAAGCCTATAATGATATGCGCGAAGCGGTTGATGATCACTCACGCCACGAAGCTGAGACGCGGTTGAAGTCCGATGTCTTCAAACACGTCAAAGACATCGCCGAGAAATATATGATCGGCGGAGAAACCCACGAAACAGCCATCATGTTTGTGCCGTCGGAATCTGTCTATCTCGAAATCAATGAACGTTTTGAAGATGTGGTGCAGCGTGCCCATCGCTCAAGGATCATGCTGGCCTCACCCAATATTCTGATGCTGCTCATCCAAACCATGCAGGCCATTGTGCGCGATGCGGCCATGCGCGAACAAGCCGGCGTCATTCAAGGCGAAGTGGTGAAGCTCTTGGAAGATGTAACGCGCATGAGCGAACGCATTGGCAATTTGAAAAAACATTTTGCCCAAACCCACAGCGATCTCGATCAGCTCGGCACATCAGCCGATAAGATCACCAGGCGCGCTGAGAAAATCGAAAGCCTGGAATTGGAAGAAGTCCAAGCCGTGGCACCCAAGCCCAGGCTGATTAAATAAAGAAATGACTTTCCCTCCTCCGCACTTCGCGGGGGAGGGTAGGG
>Ga0075024_100000412_pt1 | contig 15404 bp, 18 predicted proteins | sample Str013_2_FD_71389 | JGI IMG/M metagenome (GOLD analysis project Ga0075024, IMG submission 71389) | Freshwater sediment microbial communities in response to fracking from Pennsylvania, USA - Straight Creek_MetaG_SC_2013 | ecosystem: Environmental > Aquatic > Freshwater > Creek > Sediment... | reverse complement strand
CTTCACTCTGGGGTCAAGCGATTAGCGTGGAGAACGTAACTGGCGGTGGGGCCACGGCTGGTCCTGAATGCGTCGCGAATCTACCGGCCGACGGATACACGCTGTTGATCAATACCAACGCGCAAGCCTATAGCGCAGCGTTCGCGAAACACCTGCGTTATCGGCCACTGGAAGATTTCATACCGATCATTCCGCTGACGCGTCAGCCCTACGTTCTGGTTGCCGGCAAAGCGACGGGAGTTACAAATATTGGCGAACTCATCGCGAAGGGCAAGGCGGCGCCGGGCGGGCTGACGTTTGGTTCAACGGGTATCGGCACTTTCACGCACATCGGCGGGGTGGCATTTGGCCAAGCGGCGGGCATTCAGGCTTTGCACGTGCCGCCATTGCCGACTGATTCGAACGCCGACATGATCGCCAACGCTGTCGCCGGCCGCTTCGCTTTCGCATTTGCTCCGATTCCGCTCGCGCTTCCCCGCATTCGGGACGGGACACTGGTTGCCCTGGGTGTGAGTACGGCGCGGCGTTCAACGGTGCTTCCGGACGTCCCGACCATTGCCGAGTCAGGACTTCGGGGGTTCGATTTTCCGATCTGGTACGGAATATGGGTGCGTGCCGGTACGCCCGCAGTCGTAGTCGCCAAGCTCGAACGGGATCTCAAGCAGGTACTGACTGACCCAAAGATGCTCGATTGGATCTCGGCGCACGGCGGAGAACGCTTCAGTATGAGTCATGCCGAGTTTGCGGACTTTGTCCGCAGCGAAAGTGAGCATGCCGAGCGCCTTGTTGGCGGTGGCGTTGAAACAGAATAGATGGCAATTGTTCATGTGTGGCCGAAACTCGGCAAATCTTGAGAAACTGAAGGTGACAGCGCGGCCCTAAGAGTCTGCGGGCATCATGTGGCTTAATGCCGAAATGCCTAGCCGGATTGCCGCCGTTCGTGTCTGGCGGCTTCGGGTCAGGAGTGTAGGTTAGGTCGTCGCCCCTGGTAATCTGGCCCCAATGGCAGGCCTGGGGCACGCCGTGGGCCGGCAGGCGGCCAACACGCAGACCAGTCGCCCGACCGCAATGTCTTTTCCATATAGACATGCCAACGGGCTTAGAGCGCGACTCCCAGTCAGGGTAATGCCCGCGATTTACGGACCAGTCGGAATCATACCATCATGAGAATATTCAATTTACGAGCGTCACGACCGGCGCAACGGAGGTTCGATGGCCGCAAATGAATCGCTGGGTTCGATCAAGCGCATCGGAACCGGCCTGTCCTTTTTCATTTTGCCACTGGTATTCGTCTTCGCCTTCTCGGTCCACCCGGGGCTCCTGCATCCGCATTTTCTGGCCCCAGATGAACTCATCGCGCGAGCGCGTGGTGCTGACTTACTTCAGTTCGCACACGCCCTCGTCACGCTCGATACGGCCTTACTCATTGTTGTCGCCGTGCACTTCATGAAGGTTCTCGACCACAGTTCAAGCGCGTGGGCAGGCTTTGGATCGGCAAGCCCACCCACGTAGAAGCGACTGCTGACCATGCATACATGACCTATCCCGCAACCTTTTCCGACGTCGAGAATGGCAAGCCGATGCTCTACAGGGGTGCGTGGACGATGACCTTGCAGAAAGTGTCCGGCCGATGGGCCATCACGGGCTCTGGCTCCGCGTGGACAGGACCCTGATTACAATTAACTTTTTGAGGCAACAATTCATGGGCATGAGAAAGCATTTCGTCTTCACCGCGGCAGCCGCGCTCATCTTCACGGCCTGCTTCGGAATTGCGCTGGCAAACAACGCAAACGCCTCTAGCACGACCGAAAAAGCTGCCGCTACCGGACTTACCAAAGATGTACTTGTAGCTTTAGAAACGAGTGCATATGAGGCTTGGAAGTCCAAGAACGCGACATTTTGGGACACGTTTCTGTCGGAGAACTTTGTCGGCTGGGGTCCGTCTGGCAAGCTCGATAAGGTATCAGCGACAAAGGAATACACCGGCGCTGATTGCGACATCAAAAGCTACGCTTTGTCCGAGGCACAGGTGAACCCCCGTGGTAAGCAGGCGGCGCTGATCACGTACAAGGCTACTGTTGACGGCACCTGCGGCGGGCAAAAGATCCCGGCAATCAGCTGGGCCGCAGGGGTTTACATTCGCGACGGCGGTCAATGGAAAGCAATCTTCCACGCCCAAGCCGCGTTGGTAGATCCGGCGGCGCTTCCCGCGAAACCAGTCTACAAGGTCGGAACTCAGGGAGACGGCAAGGCCAAGCGCATCGCTCAGGATGCTCGCAGCGGCACTTTGCTCGCGATCGAAAGAGCTGTGTGGGAGGCTTGGAAGGACCATGATGCAAAAAGACTGTCGGACCTGATGGCTGAGGATATTTCGTTTATTAATATCTTTGGTATTTACCTCGCAAATAAAGCCGAGGCATTGAAAAACTGGTCAGGGACCGGATGCGATGTCAAACGCGTCGGCGTCACCGACGCCCACGCTACGATGCTCTCGCCGACAGTCGGCATCCTGACATTTAAAGCGACCGCTGACGGCACCTGCTTCGGCCAGAAAGTGGGACCTGTTTGGGGCTCGTCGATCTACGTCAAATACGGCGATGCGTGGAAATGGACATTTGGCATTAATGTACCCGCACGCCCGCAGGGCGCCTAAACTAAGGAACCTGCGCGCTTGCAGATTCATCGTGGGTCCGCGCGCAGCGTAACGCGGCATTGGAACTCCCGATAACTGTCGTTCATCACAGGCAGCAACGGGTCCGCAGTACCTGTTCGGTGGACGGCTCTGGTAACGTGGCCGCACGGTAGGTCTGCAGAAATGCATGGTGCCGGCGTTTTCCACTCACACACAAGAACCTGGAGGGGTTGTGCTCAGGTCAATCATCGTTTCGGCATCACTGACAGGTTTGGGTCTGGTCTCCGGCAGCGCGTCAGTTGTTATGGCTTCAGAGGCCCATCAGGCTTTGAATATCGGCTTCGTGCTGTATACCAAGGGCGCTGCGCCTGGAACACTAAACGCGAGATGGACATACCAGAACGTCTACAGCGGAAAAGGCTTGGCGACGGGAGGACCCAAGGAAGGTTTTCCCGGGCACTATCACGTGCGCTATTACGACGAACAAGGAAAGTTTTCGGATGAATATGACCTGGTAATCGAAAGGGCCGGGGCTTTCTATAACGCGTCGTGGATCACTGATGGCAAGGTCAGTGCGGCTGGCGTCGGTATGGAGGTCGAAAAGGGCTTAGCCATCGGATGGCGCCGAGTTGCGGACTAGCTTAGTAGCGCGGGCCGCTCCAAATGTCATAGACCCGCGAGCGGATGCCCATTAGCCGGCCGCAGTCAAGCGCGCATAAAATTCTGTGCAACGATTCATTCCGTCACCATCAATCGATCCTTCGCGCCGAACCGTCACCCAATATCCGAATCGCACCCGTTTTCTCGATGCATTGGTTGCGATCAAAATCGCACCAGACACCCATCGGGATCAAGCGGGTGACGGGCAACGCTCGCGGCCGCCCTGATGGCTCGCGCCATCCCAGAAAAACTTTGGTGCCGATTCGTGTCTCTCAAACGATTGCATTGCGTGTGGCTGCCGGAGAGGGCGCCGGTCCAGAGCGGGTTCACGATTTGAGCGATTGCTTCATTGACCTTCGAATAGGGCACAAGCACAACGTGCAATCATTCGCAATGGTTACACTCCAGTCCGCTAATCTGACTCATCGTGCCTGGCCAAACTGTTAAGCAAAACATCGGGCGACCTCAAAAGGCTTATGCTCACGCAGCATGCGGTAGCAGGCCCGCGCCAATTTGTGCGCGAGCGCCTTGGTTGCCACGGCACCATTGCACTGAAGCCCAGGCGAGATAGTGATTGCCATTCTTGGCATTGCCTTCGCCCTTTTTCTTGCCGTTGCTTAGGCGCAAGCTCTGAACACATCGGCAGTAAGAGCTGAAGTCACCCACCGTCGCAAATCTGTTCACGGTGCCCGTCTCCAGCATGATCGTGGTGGCCAGCACCTGGCCGATGCCGGGAACCGACTTGAGTAGCGCATAGTCGGCAGCTCAGCTGCACGCGTCCTCGCAGCCGCTTCTCAATTTTCTCAATCTGCTGCTGCAGTGAGCGCATGACCGCGGCATTGGCCAGGCGCACCTCATAGCCCGCCTCCATCAATCCATCGACCAACCAGTACCAGTTGTGCGTCGACTCCACCACCACGCCGACCAACTCGGCGCGATACGGTTCCAATGCCGCTAGGATCCCAGCCAGATCGTTGGCATGCCGCTTCTCGTACACAACCTGGTCCGTCTCATCGCTCACGATCACCACCGCATTGTTCGAATGCAGGTCGATTCCGCTAAACTCGCGCATACGGTCTCCTAAGGGTCAAAGCGAGTTCGCGCCTTGACGTTACCCCGCCACGTCTCGCGACGCGGCGCGGAGGCCGGTTAGATGATTATCATTTGGCCTTGCCAGTTTAAGATCTTGGGGGACCGGCTGAACTGATGCCACCCATCCGGTGAAATCTCCGTTTTCCATTTTCGTGCATGCCATGTCCGGTTCAAATCGGCACTGCTCCGCCCGCCGTCCTCTCGGCCTCTCGCCACGCGGATCTGCGAACGGTAGCTCCTACGTGTTTTCCCTGGGCGGAAACGCGATAGTCCGAATAGTGATACCCGACGACAATACCTATCGTCGCGACAGTAAGAGCCTCAGACATTTCGTGCGCACGAGATCAGAGGAAGGGAGAAATGCAATGAAAGCAATTCATATCCTGCTTGCCGTCTCGGCAGCGGCATCTGCCTTGATGAGCAACATCGTCGACGCACAAGACATGCAGGAGATTACGGTGCAAGGAACGCGAACTCTGAACACAAAGGAAGTTGGTCAAACCCCCACTGGCGCGACAGTCGTCACGATTTCCCTTAGCTACGGTGTTGGCATTGCCGGCTTGGACCTTGCCTCTAATGCCGGTGCCACTGAAATGAAAAGGCGCATACATGACGCGGCCAAGGCCGCCTGCAACGAGATCACTCGGAAATATCCCGATGCGGAGCCAAATGACGCAGACTGCGCCAAAGCGGCAGTAGCCAGGGCGATGGTGAAGGCGCGCGCTCTGGAGTCGGCGGCAGCGAAGAAATCCACCAAATAGCTGACACTCATACGTTGCTAGATACAGATCCGTCGCGATCGGCGGCATGGGGGCGAATACGCGCCAAGAATCTGACATTCCATAATTCTGCTCGGTTTGTGGTGGCTCCATCCAAATTGGTTGGCACAAGAGCAAGTGGCGTCTGATCAGTCCCCTATGAGCTCGGACCTGCGCCGTTTGGTGGGGGCTAACCTAAGAGCACAAGGCAAGTATCCGGCGGCGCCCGAAACCTGGTCGGCGTTGGGAGACATTTCAACTACATTGGCCGTCAGGGCAGACTGGATGTCGAGCTGAATACCGGCGACTACGTCCGGGCAAAGGGGATCGACAAGCTCCTTGTAGACGAGAAGTCGCCACGAAATTTCCGACGTCCAAGGCGGTCTAACGATGCGTTGCAGGCGCTCGCAGAGACGGGCAAACGGCACGGTAAACCAAAGATCAGACGAACCGCGATCGGATGAATGCCGGGAAACTTCGGATCGAGGGCAGCGAATGCACACAGGCCGGCATCATCCCGCGGGGCAACGAAGACCTGCCCAGGTCGGGCACGGACCATTGCAAGCCGTTCCGGGTCGATGGTCTGCTGCTGCGCGAGTCGAGCCACCTCCTGCTCCGTTGCGTCGGAAGTCACCTGGCTTGTCGCGCCTGGAAGGCCTTGAAGGCTCACCCAGTCGCTGATTAGCGCCCAGCCACGTTGCTCGATCGCAAGTCCCACGCCTTCGTACAATCGAATCGCAGCTGCATTCTCCGCCTTCACATTCAAGTACCAGCGTGTGCAGCCATTGGCCAGGACCCGGGTTCGAAGGTCATTCATGAGCAAGCGTCCGACGCCACGACGGCGCGCCACAGCATCAACAACGATTTGGATGACGTGGGCTGCGGCACCGCAGATTCCCCAGTGCGCATACCCGACGGTCTGGCCGGCATCACACGCGAGTGTGACGTTGGGAAGCATGCGCTTCGCAAACTGTTCGGCCGACGGCACGGGGTCCGGTAGTTCGAGCGCTACGTGCAGGCGGGCGAAGACGTCGTAATCTGCACAGGTTGTATTACGGATTGAGAGGTTCACGCCGCAATCCTAACGCGGAGTACAAGCGCACTATAACCAGTTGTCTGTTCGGACATAAATCGCCGCTGGAAGGCCGGAGAGGATTCCCATATGGTTGACCTTCATGGCGCATTTCCCGGCACTATGGACGCGCGAGGAGCTTTGTGCCGTACGCCGTTGAGCTGCATAAGCCGACCGTCGCCGCACTCCCGCATTCGGTGCCTTTCGAAAAAGTTCAATGCGCGGCGCGGCGGGGACATTGCCGACTTGCAGCCGGCACCATCCCCCTGCGTTCAGTGGCTCGCCATCGCCAAGCGGACATCCTTGAGCGTCAGCCCCGCGAGCTTTGCAGTATCCGTGACACGGGTTTCGAGCTGCAGCACCCTGGCGTTTTTGTCTACGCGGCAGAATGACGTGGCCAACAGGCCCCCACCCTGTTTCATCGCAGCGCTCATCTCCACGTTCATGACCCTGTAGGGCGCAAGCTGCGGGTCGGTCGCAATGGACGCAAAGACGGGTGTGCTACCCGCGGCCATCACCGTGTGGACCAGACCCGAGCTGCCGGGCAGAAGCTTCGCCAGGAATGCGTTGAAGCATGCATCGGTGGCTCTTTGATCCAGGCTCACCCGAGATGGTGCCGGGCTGGCCGACACCAAGATTGCGTCCGCGGCGGGTGCTGTCGCCGCGGCCAACAGAGTCATGGCGGCCAGAGTGGTAATCGCGAATTTTATGTCATTTCTCCTGATCGCATGGTGGATGGGTTTCTGACGCACCGTCGTGGCCTTCGGCATGGACGCACTCTGGTCGCACTCACTTTGCCGCCAACTGCACGGGCACAACGATGCCATGCGCTGCGGCTTGCGCCAGCGAATGCTTTTCCAGATACGCCTGCACGAGCAGTGGCACGTGGGCTGCCCGGATTGCCTCACCCAACGCTTTTTCGGTGCACGCATCCGCGTCCGGCAAAGGTTCAAGGCCAACCCGGTTGGTGCGGGTGCAGACGTACCAGGCGGCGTTTTTCAGCCGGATATACAACTCGAGCGCTCCGGCAGGCTTATTGACATCGAGCCCTTGGGTGCTCACCTGATAGGCAACACTCACTTCACGTGGCTCGGCAATAACATCGCCCGCGGAGAACGTGCACGCGACGATGGCGGCGGCGCCAAATGCGGACAATGATTTGATGACAGCAGCATTGGTGTACATGTGAATCTCCTGATGAATCGGTTGATAATGACTCGGTACATGGACTACGAGTGCAGGCAACGCGATTTGGACACCTCTGAGTTGGCAAGCGGGTTTCAAAATATTTTGGTAGTCATTTCGGCCCTGGGGGACTCGTATACAAGATGAGAGGGAATTTCATGTGTCACCATGGCTGCGGCTGAGCCCAAACCATCGCTGGTCGGGCGGCTGTTTGCCGAGCACCGGGCGGCGCTGCAGTCGTTCTTCCTGCGGCGCATCCGCAGCAAGGCCGATGCCGCGGATCTGGCGCAGGAGGTGTACGTGCGGATGCTGCGGATCCGCGACCTTGCGGCAATCCGCAATCCCGTCTCCTACCTCTATACCGTGGCCAACAATCTGGTGAAGGAACACGCTGTGCTCGATCGCCGTCAGGCGAGCGATGTCGACATCGATGAAATTTCAGAGCACGCGCAACTCGAGACGCTGCCGGCGTTCGACGGGGACCTCGATGCGACCCAGCGCGTTGCTCGGCTCGCGGAGGTGCTCAAGCAGCTGCGCCCGAAGTGCCGTGCCGCGGTGGAGCTGCGCTTCACCCATGGACTCGCGTATCGGGAGATCGCGATGCACCTCGGGGTGTCCCCGCAGATGGCAAAGAAGTACGTGGCGCAAGGGTTAGGTCATTGTCGACGCCGCATGGCGCGGCTGGGTTGAAATCATGAACTCCAACGATGAGAAGATTCGTGCTGCGATTGCCGACCAGGCTGCCGAGTGGCTCGTAGTCAACGATGCGGGACCTCTGGATGCGCAAGAGTCCTCTTCCCTGACGGCGTGGCTCAAGACCTCTCCGGTCCACATCGAAGAGTTCCTCGGCGTGTCGGCGATTGCGCGCGATCTGACGGAAGTGCGCACCGATCCTGAGTATTCGCTGGAGGCGATTCTCGCCCGGGCGCGGACCGAGGAGGATCCTAAGGTCACATCCTTGTGGTCGCGTGTCATCAACACGGTTTGGGTCGAGCCTCCGCGCCGCTGGTACCCCGCCGCCGCGACGCTGGCCGGGTTCGCCGTGCTGACGCTTGGGGCGCTCTTGACGTGGAACGTCAGTCGCCTGCAGCACCCGTCGGTGTCCGAGGACATAACGGAACTGCGCTTCGCGACACGGCACGGCGAGCAGCTGACGCAGCGCCTGGCTGATAATTCTGTACTGCACTTAAATACCGACAGTGCAGTCAGCGTCCGCTACAGCAACAGCGAACGGCTCGTGATGCTTACCTCCGGCCAGGCCGAATTTGAGGTCACCCACGAGGCTCGCCGGGCATTTCGGGTGCAGGCCGGGCCCGCTGACGTTACGGATCTTGGCACGAAGTTTGATGTGCGACTGGAGCGCGGCACGACGGTCGTCACCGTCGTCCAGGGTCGGGTGGCCGTCGGACCCACGGCCTCGGGCACGAACCACCCACGACGATTGGTTGAGCTGAGCGCCGATCAACAGATCCGTGTAGCCGACACCGAGTGGCCGGCCATGCCAGTTCCAGTCGATGCCGCGCGCGCCACGGCCTGGTTGCATCGGCAAATTGCGTTCGACCATGAACCGCTGCAGCGGGTGGCGGCCGAATACAATCGCTACACCGCGAAGCCGATCGAGATCGCGACCCCGGCGCTGCGCAAGTTGGAAATCAGTGGAGTATTCGCCACCGATGACACGGAAGCCTTCATTGCCTTTCTGCGCAGCCTCAAGGGCGTGCGGGTCGAGGTGACCGATAAGCGATTTCGCGTATCGGGAGAGTAAGCGGGCGGTAGCCCGTGCCTGACTGCGCCGCCCGGCGCTATAATTTACGCCAAAATGCCTGAAAGGTGAGCGTATGGGAGGCCGATCGCGCCGCCAACCCAACGGGGTTGCCACCGCAGTATCGCGGATTTTGCGCGCGGCGTCGATTTGCGCACCGGCGGCATGCATCGATGCGCCGGTGACGCTGGCTGCGGCCCCGGAGTCTCCCAGCCTGACTGTCGACATTCCCGCAGAGCCGCTCGCGCAGGCACTCGAAGCGTTCGCGCGCCAGACCGGCCTGCAACTCGTCTATGTTTCCGACATCGTGCGTGAGCAGAGATCGCAGGCGGTGCCTGCGGGCTTGGGCGCCGCGGACGCGCTCGCGCGGATGCTGAAGGGCACGGGCCTGCAGTTCGAGCCCCTCACGCCGCGCAGCATCCGCATACTGGCCGCGGTCGCAGGCCCGCCGCGCGCGACGACGACAAACACCTCCTCGGAGGACGCACTGCAAGAAGTCATCGTCACCGCCAACCGCCGCGAGGAGACGCTCCAGAACGTACCCATCACGGTGCAGGTGTTGAGCGGCGAGCAACTGAAGGAACTCAGCCTCAACACCTTCGACGATGTGATCAAGTACACGCCGAACGTCACTTACAGCGGCAACGGCCCCGGCACCGGCAACATCTTCATCCGTGGCCTGGGATCTCCCGGCACCGGCAACCAGTCCCAATCCACGATAGCACCGTTTCCAAACGTGGCCCTGTACCTGGATGAGCAATCGATGCAGTTCCCGGCGCGCAACAATGACATCTACATGGTCGATCTGGAGCGCATCGAAGTTCTGGAGGGACCACAAGGAACGCTGTACGGCGGCGGCGCCCAGGCGGGCGCGATTCGCTACATCACCAACAAGCCAAGGACTGATGCCCTCAAATCCGACGTCAATGCCGGCTACGGCATCACCGCGGGCGGCGCTCCCAACTACAGCGCTAACGCGACGCTCAATCTGCCGCTGATCCCTGACAAGTTTGCCGTGCGTGTGGTCGGGTTTGTCGATCGTCGAGGGGGCTACATCTCGAACGTGCCGGGCACGATCTTCTTTGATGTCCCCTCTTCAATCGAAGGCGTAAGACTGGTCAGCCCCGTTGCCAGTAACGCCAATTTGGTGGGATCCAACATCAACCCGGTCACGTACGGCGGGTTCCGGCTCTCCGGACTCTACCGGTTCAATGATGATTGGGACTTGCTCATCCAGCAGAGTTACCAGCAGATGCATGCGGACGGTAGTTTCTACGCATATCCTGTCGATTCGAATGGCCGGGCGCTCCAGCCCAACCAAATCACCGCCTTTACGCCGTCTTACACGAAGGATCGCGACGACAGCACGGCTTGGACGCTCAAAGGCAGGATTGGAGACCTGAAGGCGATTTACGCCGGCAGCTTCATGCGGCGTCAAATCGATGCCCAACAGGATTATTCCAACTACCTGCGCGAAACCGCCGGCACGTACTACAACTGCATCGGACCGGGCGCCGCATATTTCAATCCAGCGAACTTTCCGGATTCGCACTTGGATGGCAAACCGTTGCAGTGCTATGCACCCGTCGGCGCCTGGTACGACAAGGCGCGGAACGATCACCATAGCCACGAGGTCCGCCTCAGCACCCCCGAGGAATCCCGTGTGCGAGCGCTTGTTGGCGCTTACTGGGAGAAGTTCGTGATCAACGACGATATGAATTTCAACTATCTCGGCATTCCACAGTGCTCGGAGGCTAACCTGGCGATTGCGCTGGCCGGTGGTCCGGACTGCCTGTCGGCCGTCGGACCGCTTCCCGGCACCCACGCGAGCAATCCGGGCCTGCGCGAAAACATGAACAATGCTTTCGGCGAAGACGTGCAGCGCGGTTACAAGCAATATGCGTTTTTCGCCTCCGTCGATTTCGATATCGTTCCGAAGATACTGACCCTGACCGCGGGTACTCGCTTCTATCACTATGACGAGTTCGAGGAGGGCTCGGTGTGGTACACCGAAACCGATAATCCACGCATCGTCAATCACCCGAACGGAGCTTGCACGACTGACGGCACATCATGCGGTTTTCCGATCAACCTCGCCAAGAAGGAAAGCGGTTTCCGCAGCCGCGCCAACCTGACCTGGCACATCACCCCCGATATCATGACGTACTACACATTCTCCCAGGGTTTCCGTCCGGGTGGTTTCAATCGAACCGAGTCGCTTCCGGGCCAAGCGCCTGCACCGATCGGGATCGCCTACTATTGCGGCGGCCCGACTGCGATCGATCCCAGGTGTCGGCCCGGCGGCAGCCTCTACGATCTGAACAAAACACAGGGTACGGCGCAAACGGTCAAACCCTTCAGCTACACGTCCGACAATCTGATCAACCACGAACTCGGGCTCAAGGGTGAATTCCTGAACCACCGGCTGCGGGTGAATGCGTCCGCCTATCTGATGCATTGGAACGACGTACAGTCCGCGCCTCAAGGATTCTTGACCTCTGTGCTCGGATTTACCGATACCGTCAACGGGCCCAGCTACACCGTCAAGGGGCTCGAGTTGCAGTTGACGGCGCGCATGACCGACGGGCTCACGCTGGAGGGAACCGGTTCGTGGAACTCCTCGAAGCAGACCAGCATCCCCTGCCTCAAGTCGATTGGGGTCACGGCATTGACGCCGAACAATCCGACTCCCGCCGGTCAGTGCATCACGATCGTCGGGGGTCAACGCTTCGCACTCGGTGTGCTCGACACCGCAACACCGTTCTCATCGCCCCTCATATTCAACCTGCGGGCCCATTACGATTGGCACGTCGGTGACTTCCGCCCTTTCGCCTGGATCGGTGTTAGTCACACGGGCACATCGAGTAACGAGCCGTCCAATTTCCCGGACGGAGACGCGCCGGTACCTGCCAAGTCGAGCGTGCTCAGGTACACGATACCCGCCCACACGACTTATGATGCAGCACTTGGCTTGGCCAAGGACAATTGGACGGTGCAGCTAACGGGCAGCAATCTCTCCAACACCAACGCTGCCACCAACATATCCTCCGCGCAGTTCATCAAGGCGACGATTCCGCTGCGTCCGCGCGTGCTGATGTTCTCATTGTCGTACACGTTCTGATCCGGAGCGATCGAGGCTCGGTTAGCGGCCGGACGTGCAATCCGGCGATGGCGTCCGCGCAAAGGGGATCGACAAGCTCCTCGTCGAGGACTGGGACCTCGACCTGGAAGTACACGCCGGTCCATCGGCGCGGCCGGTCCGGGGCCCGCGCAAACCGGTCAAGCTCGTCCATAACATTATCTTTTCAATGCCCGCGCGGACTCCACCCGACAAGGTTTTGCGTGCAGTACGCGCCTTTGCCACAGAAGAATTCGCGTTGAAACACCGCTACGCGATGGTGCTGCACACCGACGAGCCGCATCCGCATGTGCACATGGTCGTGAAGGCCATCAGCGAGCGAGGTGTGCGACTGAATATTCGCAAAGCGACGCTGCGCAACTGGCGGCAACGATATGCAACACGTCTCCGTGAACAAGGCGTCGCGGCGAATGCCACCGAACGTGCGGTGCGCGGTCAAGTCAACGCGCCGATGCGCAGCTCGAGTTTCCGAGCGATGCAACGAGATGCGTCGAATCGCTACTATGAACGCGCCAAGACCGTGCGCCGTGAACTACAGACCGGCAGCCTCAAACTCTAACCGTCCCGATCCAAGCTGATCGAAACGCGCCGCGCCGTCTTAAGCGGATGGGAGCGCATCCACGATTTTTTGGTTCACGAGGGCGACGACGGCCTGGCCACCCAAGTTCGTCGATTCATTGACCGCATGCCGGCGCCCAGGACGGATAAGGAGCGTATTGCGGCCGCCCTCCGCTCACGAGAGGCGCAAAGCCGGTCTTTGGAGGATTCGCTAACTCGTTGAACACATGTCGAATGTACTCAATCGTCACAATGGGTCGATCGAAATGCACCTACTCTTAATTTACATTCTTGTAGCTTTTGGGCTACAATAATCCATGGAAGTCCAGCTGTATAAGACGGCTGTTGGCAAGGAGCCGCTGACCGAGTGGTTGGACGATTTGCGCGATGGAGCCACCCGTGCCCGAATTGCGGCCCGGTTGGATCGCTTAAAATCCGGATTGCTCGGCGACTGGAAGACCGTGGGAGATGGAGTCTGCGAATTGCGCATCGACATTGGCCCCGGATTCCGCGCCTATTTTGGGCGGGAGGGCAATGCGTTCATCCTGCTCCTGTGCGGGGGCGACAAAAGCTCCCAGTTAAAGGATATCGACAATGCCCGTGCGTACTGGAAAGACTACAAAGCCCGCGCCCCGAAGCCGCCCGTTCCGCGCATCGGAACACCTTCGAAGCGAAGCCGACATCGCCGCATACATTGAGGCGATGCTGGAAGACGGCGATTCAAGGGCTGTTCCGGTTGCTTTGCGCACTGTCGCGGAAGCCGTCGGTGGCATGGCCGCGCTGGCGAAGAAGACCGGACTTTCACGCGAATCATTGTATCGGACCCTGTCGGAACGTGGAAATCCGCGGCTCGATACTCTAACGGCGATTCTAGCGGCGTTTGGAATACGGCTGGCGGTGCGATTGGCGGAGAAGCCTGTCACTCGGCGCCGAGTACTTCGGGCTGCGGTCGCTTAACGTCAATAGCATTGAATTTGTCCGGAAACCGATGCGCGAGCGTAAGGATGCCGGTGACGACATGAAACCCGAGTACGATTTTTCGAAGGGCATCAGGGGCAAATATGTTCAGCGGCTCGCCAAGGGCGCCAATGTAGTCGTTCTAGATCGTGACGTAGCCAAGATATTTCCGACATCTAAGGCGGTCAACGACGCTTTGCGGGTGCTCGCAAAGGCGGGCAAACGGCACGGTAAGGCAAAGACCCGACGAACCGCGACGTAGCTTTTCCGTGCCGGCCTATTTTTATGGTCGGCAGAGAAATCGGATTGGTCCGCTCGCACGCCCCCATGGACGAAGTGCGGCCAAGCCTTATGATTCCGAGTGTTTATGGACGAATTCGACGCAAACAGGTGGTGGTCGTCGGCTTGCCGTTCACCGACACTCCGGCGAAGCATCGGAATCTTTGCGGAGCAAGCCATGTCGCCACCCATCCTTGTGCCATTGACGCAGCCGGAAACCTGGCTGGCGGCGGGCATTCACTACCCGAAAACCACTGACCAAGCGCGCTGGTTGTACCGGCACCGGGACTTCAACGGCTTGGCCGAGGCCTTTTGCAACATCAATGGGCGGATCTGCTTGAACCTGCCGAGATACCTGGAGCTGACCGCCACCCACCGCTCACGCGTCGGGTGAAGCCGCTTACGCTCGTCAGCGCGCAGGTACCGAATGCTGCCACGTCCCTCCTTGAACTTCGCAATGCCGTCGAACGGATTGTGCGACATCCGATGCCATTCTTTGCGCGCCACCGTGCACACATGACTGAGCGCCGCCATGTAGCGATTGACGGTGGACCGGCTGCGGGAAAATTTGCACTGATCGGCCGTGGGCACGCTCGTCTCGCAGATCACAGGCGATGCCGTTTTCGCGCAGCAAGGACAGCGCAGCATCCATGCAGCCGCGTGGCAATGCGATGTGCTGCGGGAAGTTTTCAGCGCAGCCAATGACCCGCGGCTTGTCCCACACCGACATCCGCATTGCTTGCGCCTTGTAGAATTCGGGGTTTTGGAAAGCGGCCAACCGGATCAGGCGATTGGCCAACGCTTGCGGCAGCTGCGCCTTCTCGAAGTAGATCAAGTTGGCAAGCGTCACGTTCAGCGACTTCGGCATAGATCCAGAAAGTCTCTTGCCTGACGTGCTCGCGCCCTTCCAGGGCGTAGCCAAGTCTTCGTCGTCGATGAACGTGACGTCCAGCGGATGGACGCCACCAGTGGCTCGCAATATGGTTGGCTCGATGTCGTGCGCGTCCATCGGGCGGATAGCTGCCAGGAACGCCCACTGATCCGGGTACGGCTGCAGCTCGGAATCGACAAATACACTGCAGCCTCTCTCACGTGGCCCCTTCTGCAGCGGCAAGGCAATCGGGTTCCCGAACCCGCCCTTGGGCATCGTGTCCTGGTTGGGGAACAGTCGGTCATAGGAGTTCAGCTTGAGCTGCCGCGTGCGTGCGCACGTGTGGCTGATGATGGCCGTGCCCAAGCGCCGCGCGTCACGGGCCGAAACCCGGCCGGCGAAGAATACCCAGGCGTGAGCGCCACACCCGGAGCGCGAA
>Ga0075024_100000410_pt1 | contig 15418 bp, 16 predicted proteins | sample Str013_2_FD_71389 | JGI IMG/M metagenome (GOLD analysis project Ga0075024, IMG submission 71389) | Freshwater sediment microbial communities in response to fracking from Pennsylvania, USA - Straight Creek_MetaG_SC_2013 | ecosystem: Environmental > Aquatic > Freshwater > Creek > Sediment... | reverse complement strand
GCAGCCGCTCGATCTCCTTCTGGGTGGTGGTGTGGTTTTCAAAAAACACGGCTTGCAGCGCCCGGAACAGCGTCGACTTGCCGAGCTCGTTGGGGCCCGCCAAGACGTCGATGCCGCCCGACAATCCCTCGAGCGCCACGCCGCGCACGAACGGTCCGACCTCCCGCATCCGCACGGCGAGGAGCTTCACGGCGCCACCCCCGCCTCGCTGTCCATCACCAGCTGGTAGAGCCGCGCGAGCGCACGGGCCGCGGTCTCGCGCTCGGGCGCGGCTCCCGTTTGCACGCGGTCGCCGAGCCAGCTCGAGGCGGCACCGATCTCACCTTGACGGGAGAGCCGCGCCAGTTCGTCCGGGGTGGGCGCCGGGGCCAGCTGGCGAAGATCGGTGGCCAGGTGCCGGAACCGCGGCCGCAACAGCTCGAGCCGCCGCTCGATCGCGGTCCGCAGCCCCAGCGCGACGAGGCCGGTGAGCTCGAGCCGCACGATCAGCCGATCGCCCGGCATCGGCTGGCCGGCCAGCTCCGATTCCAGCCGTGCCAGATCCTCGATCCGATCGATACGTACCGTGCGGCGCAGCCAAAGGAACCGCCGCGTGTCGATCCGCTCGATCTGCGGCGGCACTCCGGGAGCTGTAAATCTGACGATCAGCGCATGGCCCGGGCTGTTGTCATCGAAGCCATCGGGCTCTGGGGTGCCGCTGTACCAGCAGCGAGCGGAAACCTGGAGCGTGCCGTGCCAATCCCCGAGCGCCAGATAGTCGAGGCGCGCCGTGGCGACCCGCGCAGGATCGATGCGGACAGCTGCCGTCTCGGCCGATCCGAAGCCGCGCACCGAGCCATGCGCAAGACCGATCCGCAACGCGCCTTCCGGGGTGTGCGCATGCGCCATATAGAGAGTCGGATCGTCGGCGCTGGAGCGGCCCGTCAGCGGCGCCGGCAACAGTGAGACCCCTGCCTCGATGGCAACGGGCCCCGCAGCGGCGTGGATGCGGATGTTGGCGGGTAGCCCCGCGGCCCCCAGCCGCTGCCAGAGGCTGCCGGCCCCGGCCGGATCGTGATTGCCGGGCAATAAGTGCCAGACGAGCCCCGCGTGCTTGCGCATGCGCTCGACCGGCAGCATCAGATCCGCCAGCCCCAGCCGCGCGACGTCATAAACGTCGCCCGCAACCAGCACGTGGCGCGCGCCCTTGGCCACGGCGATTTCGGCGAGCCTGTCGATCGCCTCCAGGCGGGCATCGCGCAGCACAGCGGAAATCTCGTCCGGAAAATTCCGGAACGGCTTGCCGATCTGCCAATCGGCGGTATGCAGCAATGTAAATGACATGACGGCACTCGTGCTGTGAGTCGCGGCGTCAAGACAAGTTGCATCTAAAAGTTCCTGTTATATTCATATAATGTTCCCGCCGCGACTGTCAAGTGTGCCAACGCGGGCGGCTCCGCCAGCAGAGCGCGAGGCCGCGGGCCCATCCCCGCCCAGCGTGAATACGGGCGCTTGCGAAAGCTGGGCGGCTCCCTATCCTGGCCTCCGAGCAACGGAAAAGGGCTGCGCGTGCAATGACGGCGGATGTGGAAACCATCGTGGTGGGAGCGGGTGTGGTGGGGCTTGCCATTGCGCGGGAGCTGGCGCAGCAGGGCCAGGAGGTGCTGGTGCTCGAGCAGCACGCGTTGATCGGCTCGGAAACCAGCTCGCGCAACAGCGAGGTGATCCACGCCGGGTTGTATTATCCACCCGGAAGCCTGCGCGCGCTGTTGTGCGTCAAGGGCAAGCACATGCTGTACCGCTTTGCGGCGGAGAACGGCGTGCCGCACAGGCGCTGCGGCAAGCTGGTGGTCGCAACACGCGAAACCGAGCTGCCCAAGCTCGCCGCGATCCGCGCCACCGCAGCCAGCAACGGCGTCGACGACCTGGTGCCGCTCAGCCGGGAGGCGGCCCGCGAGCTGGAGCCGGCGCTGGCCTGCGAGGCCGCCATGCTGTCGCCTTCGACCGGCATCATCGACAGCCACGCCTACATGCTCGCGCTCGAAGGGCACATCACCGGTCATTCCGGGCAGGTGGTCCTCAACACCGCCGTCGAATTGGCCGAGCGGCTGGCGGGCGGTGAGTTCCGCCTGACCACCCGCAGCGGCGGGGAAACAGGCGCAATCACTTGCCGCCGCCTGGTGCTGTCGGCCGGACTGCATGCCAGCAAGCTCGGGCGCACCTTGCATGCCGGCGCGTCGACGATGCCCCATTATCAGGTGCCGGAAACACATCCCGCCAAGGGGCATTATTTTTCCTACACCGGACGCGCGCCCTTCAGCCGCCTGATCTACCCGGTGCCGGACGGCGCCTGGCTCGGTCTGCACCTGACCCTCGACCTCGGCGGCAAGGCCAAGTTCGGCCCCGACCTCAAATGGCAGGACGATCTCGACTACAGCTTCGAGAATGCCGACGGGGCCCGCGAGGCGACCTTCTACCGCGAGGTGCGCCGCTATTGGCCGGGGCTGCCCGACGGCGGTTTGCAGCCCGACTACACCGGCATCCGCCCGAAGCTGTATCGGCATGGTGAGCCGGCCGCCGATTTCACCATCCACGATGTGTCGCACCACGGCATGCCCGGCCTCGTCGCATTGTACGGCATGGAAAGCCCCGGACTCACCTCCTCGCTGGCGGTCGGCGCGTACGTGGCCGGCAAGCTGTAGCGCCAGACAACCGGTGGGGCCGGAATGCGTTTTCCAACCCGTTCGATATTGGCTGGCGCTAGGAACCAGGCCAGCCGATCGCTTGCTACGCCGCCGACGCCGTGGTTTGATCGGCACGAGCTGAAAAACCACAGGGGACGCGAATGGCCGGCAACAACCTCAAGGCACGATGGCAAGCGGGCAAGGCGGCGGTGAACGGCTGGCTTGCGATACCTTCGGGGTTTTCCGCCGAGGTGATGGCGCAGTGCGGCTTCGACAGCATCACCGTCGACATGCAGCACGGCGTGCAGGACTATCACAGCATGATCCAGTGCTTCCAGGCGATGGACAGGCATCCGGTGACCAAGCTGGTGCGGGTGCCCTGGAACGAGCCCGGCATTATCGGCAAGTCGCTCGACGGTGGCGCCTCTGGCATCATCTGCCCGATGGTCAACACCAAGGAGCAGGCGGAGGCTCTTGTGGCCGCCTGCCGCTACCCGCCAAAGGGCACGCGCAGCAATGGCCCGATCCGGCATGTCATGTATGGAGTGCCGAGCGAGTACCAGAAGACCGCGAACGACGTGGTGCTGGTGCTGCCGATGATCGAGACCCAGCAGGCGCTCGACAATCTGGAGGCGATCCTCGACGTGCCCGGCATCGACGGCATCTACGTCGGGCCGAGCGATCTGTCGTTCTCGCTGGGCCTGACACCCAAGCTCGACGTCGACGATCCCAAGGTGCTCAAGATCTACGAGCGGCTCGTCAAGGAATGCGGCAAGCGCGGCATCGTGCCGGGGATCCATTGTGCAACGGCCGCCTATGCCGTCAGGGCGATGCGGATGGGGTTCCGTCTCACCACCATCCTCAACGACAGCGGCCTGATGGCGACCGCCGCCCGCGCCGCCGTCGCGAATGTGTGGGCCGAGGCCAAGGAGCTCCGCTGAATCAGCCTCATACCAAACCGCAGAAAGGTTGACCGAAATGGTCAACCTTTCTGAGAACGGCCTACCGGCCGGGCCGCAGTCGTGCTGAAAGCGCGCCTTCGGCACGACCGCGGCCACAGCCTGCGGACAAGGCCGCAAGAGTCATTATTTCCGCGGGCTGGCATTACAGCGGCTTGATCAGCACCTTGCGGAACTTGACGATGCCGGCATCTTTGACCACGCCGGCACCGTATTGCAGGGCAATGGGCCCTTTTGCGTGCTGACTGTCCTGCACATCGACGGTTTTGGTGCCGTTGAGCACGACGATAAGCTGCGCGCCTTTGGCCGTGATCTCGTAAGTGTTCCACTGGCCGCCGGCTTTCGGCATCGGCACGACCTTCGCGACATCGACAATCGCGCCGGTGCCGTAACTGGGATCGGGGCGCTTGTCGAAGATGTTGACCTCGTAGCAGGTCTTGGCGCTCACCTTCTGCGGATCGGCGCAGCGAAGGAAGACGCCGCTGTTGGCGTCGGCATCGACCCAGAACTCTGCCTTGATCTGGAAATCGGCGTAGGCCGTCTTGGAGACCAGGAATCCCGAGCCTTTATCGGCCACCACCATGCCGTCCGCCAGCTTCCAATTGGCATCGCCGATCGTGTTCCAGCTGTCGAGGTTCTTGCCGTCGAAAAGCGTCACCCAGCCGTCGCCCTGAGCGGAGGCCCCGCCCGCATTCCAGAAGGCGGCGCCGCCGGCGCACAGCACCATCACCAGCGCATAAATGCGTTGCATCGTCATTCCCTCCCCTCATCATCATTGGATGGGCAGCACCCGCACAGCAGTCACATTGCCGGGCTTGTGCTGCATCGAGACCCGACGTCAGCCACAATAGCGGTCAGCTGTCGGGAGGCGCGCCCCAGCCGCAGCGGATCACCTGGTTTTGCACCCTGCGCCCGTCGAGGATGCGGGTGCCGGCCGCAACGAACCGGCAGCTGCGGCAGCTGTAGCTCGACAGGCAGCCGCGCACCTGCGCACCGCGCGCGAAATTGCAGGTGCGGATGGTCTGGCAATCCTTCATGCCGGGAGGCGCCTGGATTTGCTGCGCCGACGCGGTTCCGGCAGCAGATATCATCAGCAAAGCACCCAAACCGTAACGCTTCCAACCGGCGCGCAAAGCCATCGGTCGTCCCTCCGATGCCACGTGATGGCCTTATTTTTTCCTAAATCGCGCCAATAGGCAATGGAAGTTGCATGCCAGCTCACGCCGGGCAGCGGCATGTGCCCCTTTGGCAACGCAGCGACGGTCGTCCGGGCGAATTTATTGATTGAGGCAGGCGACGGAAATGCCCGGTCCTGCGTGTTATAGAGCTGTAACAGGCCAATCCAAGAGGATCATCATGAAGACCCTGATTGCATTCACCTTCGCGCTCTCGGCAATCGCGTGGACAGCCCCCTCACAGGCCGCCGCGATGGCCCCGGTAAAGCCGGGCGCCGCGGGCAGCCAGCTGGTTCAGGTCCGCGATGGCTGTGGGTTCGGTCGGCACTACAGCATGAAATATCGGCGCTGCGTACCGAACTGGTGGCGCTGAGCCAAACTCCAATGCGCCGAGGCCCGCGCCCGGAGCGGCCCCAACATCGGACTGACGTGAGAGCGGCGGCGGGCTACTCGGCCGCCGCCTTCTTTTTGGGCTGCACCTCGGCCATGTAGTCGTTGAGCAGGGTTTCGCTGATGCGGCCCGGCTGAAACTGATGAGGACCGATCTCGCGCACCGGCGTCACCTCCGCGGCCGTGCCGACGATGAAGCTCTCTGAGAATCCCTCGAGCTCCTCGGGCCGGATGGCCCGCTCGATCACCGTCATGCCGCGCTGCTTGGCCAGTGCAATGACCGTTCGGCGCGTGATGCCGTCCAGGAAGCAGTCGGGGGTGGGCGTGTGCAGCTCACCGTCCTTGATGAAAAAGATGTTCGCGCCGGTGCATTCGGCAATATTGCCGCGCCAGTCGAGCATCAGCGCGTCGGCGTAGCCCGCCCGTTCCGCCCGATGCTTCTCGATGGTGCAGATCATATAGAGCCCGGTCGCCTTGGCCTTGGCCGGGATGGTGGCCGGATCGGGCCTGCGATAGTGCGCCATCGACAGGCGGATGCCACGCAGCCGCTCCTTCATGTCGAAGTAGGAGCCCCAGTCCCAGGCGGCGATGGCCACATTCGGCGCGAACTGCTGCAGCTTGCCGCCATCGTCCCGGTACTGCGTGGTGACGCCCATGAGCTCGCTGCCGCGCCAGGCGATCGGGCGCACATAGCAATCGACCAGCTTGTTGGCCTTGATCACCTCACGGCAAGCGGCGTCGATCTCGTCGGCCGAATAGCGGATCTCCATGTCCAGCATGCGCCCGGATTCGATCAGCCGGTCGGTGTGCTCGCGCAGCTTGAAGATCTCCCCGCCGTAGGCCCGCTCGCCCTCGAACACGGCGCTCGCATAGTGCAGGCCGTGGCTCAGCACATGCAGCTGCGCCTCCCGCCAAGGCAGCATTTTGCCGTTGTACCAGATGAAGCCATCCCGGTCATGATAGGGGAGCAGCGCCGCGGCCATGGGCAGTTCCTCCGATTGGCGGTGAGCAATGTGTGGTATCCTGCCGCAAGCCGGAGCGATTTTGGAGCAGAATCGTATCTGCCTCACGAATGCCCGAGACCGGCCGCAGAATCTGATTGCCCTGGCTAGCCACCGCCTGCCCACAAGTCAACACGACGCACCGCCTGACGGGGACGCGGCAGGCGCATGGCAAAACGGGAGGACCATCGAGTGAGCGATTCCCTCTACCCCGAGGCGACCCAGATCGCCGCGCAGAAGGCGCCGGCCGACAACGCGCCGCACGTGCTCGTCGTCGATGACGATCTGCGCATCCGCGACCTGCTGCGCCGCTACCTCGCCGACCACGGCTTTCGGGTCTCGACCGCCGAAAACGTGGAGGCGGGCGAGGCGGCGATGCGCGGGCTGGCATTCGATCTTGTCGTGCTCGATGTGATGATGCCGGGACGCAAGAACGGGCTCGATTTCGCACGCGAGCTGAAGGCCTCGACCTCGGTCCCTGTTTGCATGCTGACCGCGCGGGCCGAGGCCGATCAGCGCATCGAGGGCCTCGAGCTCGGGGTCGACGATTATATTGCCAAGCCGTTCGAGCCGCGTGAGCTGCTGCTGCGGCTGCAGAACATCCTGCGCCGGCGGGAGGGCGTGCCGGCGGCCAAGCCGTCCGATGAAATGCGCATGGGCGAGCTGGTGTTCTACGTGACGCGGGGCGAGCTCAAACGCGGCGATGAGTCGGTCAAGCTCACCGAGCGGGAACGTGACATGTTGCGGCTGTTCGCGCTGCGGCCCGGCGAGCCAATTCCGCGCTATGAGCTGGCCAGCGACGAGACCACCGGTAGCGAGCGGGCCGTCGATGTGCAGATCAACCGGCTGCGCCGCAAGATCGAGCTGGACCCGTCGAACCCCGTGTTCCTGCAGACGGTTCGCGGCAAAGGCTACATCCTGCATACCGATTGAGGCACAAGGCGCGCGATGCTGAACACGTTCCTGCACCCGCCATCGCGGTCCCTCCTCAAGGTTCAATGGGACCGCGTCAAGGCGCTGATCGCCGAGCTGGGTCCGAAGGGCCTCTACACGCGCGCGCTGATCATCATCATTGCGCCGATCCTGCTGCTCGAAATGGTGATGACGTTCTTCTTCCTGGAAAAGCACTGGCAGGCGGTGACCCGCCGCCTGTCGGACGCCACGGCGCGCGAGATCGCGGCGCTGGTCGAGTTCTACGAGAGCTATCCGCTCAACGACAACCATAAGAAGTTGATCGAGCTCGCCCGCGACCGGCTCAATTTCTCCCTGCAGATCCTGCCGGCGGGCGAATTGCCTGCGGCCCGGCCCAAGCCGTTCTTCGATCTGCTCGACACCACGCTGTCGGAGAAGCTGCGCGAGCAGATCAGGCGGCCGTTCTGGATCGATACGGTCGGCCAGTCGAGCCATGTCGAGATCCGCGTCAAGCTCGACACCGCCGTGCTGCGCATCATCGCCATCCGCAGCCAGACCTATGCCTCGAACTCGCACATCTTCATCGTCTGGATGATTGCGACCGCGGCGGTGCTGCTGACCGTCGCGATCCTGTTCCTGCGCAACCAGATCAAGCCGATCCTGCGGCTGGCCGAGGCCGCCGATGCGTTCGGCAAAGGGCGTCCGGTGCCCGCCGATTTCCGCCCCCGTGGCGCGCGCGAGGTGCGGCAGGCGGCGCAGGCGTTCATCGAGATGCGCGACCGCATCAAGATCCACGTCGATCAGCGCACCACCATGCTGGCAGGTGTCAGCCACGACCTCAGGACCATCCTGACCCGCTTTCGCCTGCAGCTGGCCATCCTCGGTGACACCAAGGAGGTCGAGGACCTCACCGGCGACGTCAACGAGATGCAACTCATGCTCGAGGACTACCTGGCCTTCACCAAGGGTGACGGGGGTGAGGAAGCGATACCGACCAACGTGCGGGACATCATCGAGGAACTGGCCAAGGACGCCCAACCGTTCGGCGTGCCGATCGAGGTCGATCTGCCCCGCTGGCGGACGGACATGGTGTTGCCGCTCAAGCGGCATGCGTTCAAGCGGGCGCTGACCAACCTGGTCAACAACGCGATCCGTTTCGCCGACGAGAAAGTGTCGATCCGTGCGCAGGCAGACAAGGATTGGCTGCGCGTCGAGGTGGAGGATGACGGCCCGGGAATTCCGGTGCTCGAGCGCGAGCAGGTGTTTCGCCCATTCTACCGGCTCGATCACGCCCGCAATCAGGACGAGGGCAATACCGGTCTCGGCCTCGCCATCACCCGCGACATCGTGCGTGGCCACGGCGGCGAGATCACGCTCGATAGCAGCCCGCTGGGTGGGCTCAAGGCCATCGTCCGCGTGCCCATCTGAGGCACCTGGAACACTCGGGACACGCCTGGCGTGAGTTACTTTTTCTGAAGCGATCCGATCACACCGACGACCACGATGAAGATCGTGGCGTAAAGCGCGAACCGCCAGAACCCGTATTTGCGTATTGCAAAGTATGGAGCCAGGAACGGATAGAAAAACAGCCAAACACCACCTTTGCCGATCATCGCAGTCCAGGAATCGGTGCGTCGGATCGCCAATGCGTCGACCGAAACCATGCCGCTCAGCTTCGAATAGAAATCGGCGAGGTCGATTTTTTCGCTGGATTGCGAGAACTGAGGCGGTTGCTTCGCCGGCGACAACTTGGACAGCGCGTCGGCAAGCAGGGTGGCATCCGAATCGAATGTTTCCGGCCTCAAGCGGATGGAGTTGTACTTCAGGATCCCACTGACGTCGCTGGGAAGCTCCTCCGACGTCGGCAGCAAGGCCTCTCCGATCAGGATTGGTATGACGGGAATATTGCGGCGCAGGGCCGACGAGATTTCGTACCGTACCATGTCCCGGGACGCGTCGCCGCGGGCATGCTCGCGAAGCCGGCCGCTCCAGTTTGGTCCGATGATAGCCATGACGATGGTGCTGGCGCCAATGGCCTGATCGATTGCGTCCAGCCAAGCCTGTCCGACACCGATCGATGTGACGTCGATGAAAATATCGGACGCGGGAATGCGTGCGCCGAGCTTTTGCTTGAGCAGCTGAGCGATCCAAGGGTCGTCCGCCCGCCGGTAACTGATGAATACCTTCGCGCTCAAGGGCTCCTCCGGCAGGCACCGAAATCGAACGGGCGACGATGGCAGCTACATGACTTCGGACGGGGCTGGCGGAGCAGCGGGCCCGGCATCACCGGCTGGTCGCGGCCGCACGCGTGGCCGCAACGTGCGTGCCATGTGCCCGAAGCCCTGGCAGGCCTCATCCACCCGCATCAGCCAGCTCTCGCCGCGCCGCAGCCGCCGGTCGAGGGCCGCCATGGTCCGCGCCAGACCCGGATCCTCATCGTTGAGCCAGGTGCGGAAGACCTGCGCGTAGACCCCGGCAAGCCCGGCCAGCCGCACGCCGCCGCCGATGCCCGCGGTGCGCACGCCCGCCGCCTGCAGCATCCAATGCTGCGAGCACAGATAGCTGCGCAGGGAATGGGGATCGGGCACCGCCGACCGGGTGATGCTGGCGAGGGCGCTGCGATAGGGCCCGAGCACGTCCAGCCGCCGCATGATCACCTCGAAAATGCGATCGCGCGGGCTCTCGCTGGCATCGCGCTTGGCGGCGGCTCGCAAAACCTCCTCGTCGACGGCCTTGGTGAAGGCGGAGACGATCGCAGCCTTGCTGGCGAACTCCTTCCGCAACTCGGCAAGACTCACGGTGGCGGCATCCGCTATTTCGAGCAGCGTGATCTGGGGCCACGGGCGACGCGCGGCCAGCTCGAATGCGGCTTTTATGACGCGATCGGTCAACGAGGCTGTCTCGAACATCGCACGCTCCGATGTGACTGAGACCCCAGTATAGGACGTTCAACCGGGGATGAGAAGCAGGGCGGCCCTTGGGAAGGGGTTGGAGGTGGGGGAACCCGACGGTTTCCAAGGCCACTGCTCCCTCGTCCCGCGGGCGGGGAAGGAACATCCCCCCTCCCCAAAGTTCGAGTCGGAGGCTCGCCTCCGACAAGACGGGGGGAGGGAGAGGGCGGTGCGATTCATATCAAGCGGAAACCGCACGCGCCTCGATACGACCGGCTATGCCCGCTCCACGCACATGGCGATGCCCATGCCGCCGCCGATGCACAGGGTGGCGAGGCCCTTCTTGGCCTTGCGGCGCTGCATCTCGTACAGGAGCGTGGTCAGCACCCGGGCACCGGAGGCGCCGATCGGATGGCCGATCGCGATGGCGCCGCCGTTGACGTTGACCTTGGATGTGTCCCAGCCGAGCCCCTTGTTGACGGCGCAGGCCTGGGCGGCGAACGCCTCGTTGGCCTCGATCAGGTCGAGGTCGGCAACGGTCCAGCCGGCCTTCTCCAGGGCCAGCTTGGAGGCGGGGATCGGTCCGGTGCCCATGATCGAGGGGTCGACGCCGGCATGCGCCCAGGAGACGATCCGCGCGAGCGGCGTGACACCCCGCTTCTTGGCCTCCGCCGCCGACATCAGCACCAGCGCGGCGGCGCCGTCGTTGATGCCCGACGCATTGCCGGCCGTCACCGAGCCTTCCTTGTCGAACGCCGGGCGCAACTTGCTGATCGCCTCGATGGTGGTGCCGTCCTTGATGAACTCGTCCTCGCTGACGACCACCTCACCTTTGCGGGTCTTGATCGTCACCGGAACGATCTCGTCCTTGAATTTGCCGGCCTTCTTGGCGGCCTCGGCCTTGTTCTGGGACGCGACGGCGAAGCGGTCCTGCTCCTCCCGGGTGATCTGCCACTGCTTGGCGACGTTCTCGGCGGTATTGCCCATGTGGTAGCCGTTGAACGCGTCCCACAGGCCGTCCTTGATCATCGTATCGATGAACTTGACGTCGCCCATCTTGGTGCCCTCGCGCAGATGCGCAACGTGCGGCGCCTGGCTCATGCTCTCCATGCCGCCACACACGACGATCCTGGAGCCGCCGGTCTGGATCTGCTGGGCACCGAGCGCGACCGCGCGCAAGCCCGAGCCGCACAACTGGTTCATGCCCCACGCCGGCGCGCCCACCGGAATGCCGGCGGCGATCGAGGCCTGGCGGGCAGGGTTCTGGCCCTCGCCAGCGGCAAGGATCTGCCCCATGATCACCTCGGACACGTCACCGGGCTCCACTTTCGCACGCTGCATGGCGGCCTTGATGGCGGTCTTGCCCAGCTCATGCGCCGATACGCTGGAGAGCGCACCATTGAAAGAGCCGACGGGTGTGCGGGCGGCACTGGCAATGACGATGCTGATGTCGTCTTGACTCATGGTGGTTGTTCCTCTGTGCAAGGTGTTGACGGCACGGGTAGCAAACAAACTCTGGCAGGCATGTGACAATTGTGCTACATTTTTTGCACTGCGAAAACCGGTTTCTGCGCATCCTGCACCACGCTGGAGGGACAGGTTCGTGATGGCCAGCTCTGCGAAACCCCCGGCCCGAGACATTGTCGAGCCCACAGTTATCAAGTCCTATGCCCAGCATCGACTATATAACTGCAAGGCTGGCGTCTATGTCTCACTCGCCGAACTGGAAAGCATGTTGATGGCGCAACTGCAATTCGTCGTGATCGATGCGCTTTCGGGCCAGGATCTGACGGCCAGCGTATTGAAGCAGATCATAGCAGAACGGAACCCATAATTCAGATGTTGTCAGCAAAGGCGAACGGACCCATGACGAGCGCGGCTGAACGGGTAGAGCAGCAGAAGAAAGAACCGGTTGTCATCAAGAAATATGCAAACCGGCGGCTCTACAATACCGAAACCAGCACCTACGTAACACTCGACGATCTGGCGGGCATGGTTCGTGCCGAACGCGATTTCGTGGTTTACGACGCCAAGTCCGGGGAGGACCTGACCCACAGCGTATTGACCCAGATCATCGTCGAGCAGGAGAGCCGGCCGAACGGCCAGAACCTGCTGCCGATCGGCTTCCTGCGCCAGTTGATCCGCTTCTATGGCGACAGCATGGAGCGGCTGGTGCCGAGCTATCTGGAACTGTCGCTGTCCACGCTGACGCGCGAGCAGGAGCGCTATCGCCAGCAGTTCGCCAGCGTGTTCGGCCAAAATCCGTTCGGCACCGCGGCATTCGATGCGATGCAGGAGCACACCCGCAAAAATCTCGCCATGTGGGAGAAGGCCATGGCGATGTTCACGCCGTTCGGTGCCGCCATGGCGATGGGGGGACAAGGCAAGCCGGGCGAGCTGGGGGCAACAGCCAAGGACTCCAAGGAAGGCAAGGATGCCAAGGCCGCCCATCAGTCGCCAACGGCGCCGACCCTCGCGCCGGTGAGCACGCCGGCGGGCAAAGCCACCGAGCTTGCCGAAATGCAGGCGCAACTGCTCGCCATGCAGGCCAAGATCGAGAAGCTCGCCAAGGGGCAAGGCTGAGGCCCGGGCTCGATCTTTCGCGGTTCACTCGCCGTGGAACATGCCGCCGCGGGTCTCGACGCTGAGCACCGCGATCATTGCCAGTGCTCCCAATACGACGAAACCGACGGCCAGCGGCAGCACGCTGCCGTTGAACTGCTGCCCGATCAGCCAGCCGCACAGGGTAGCAACGGCGGTCGTGTAAAAACCGATCAGGGACGACGCCATGCCGGCGATGCGTCCCAGCGGCTGCATCGCAATGGCATTGAAGTTCGGCAGGATCAGCTGGAACAGATAGAAGGCTGCCGACAGCGGCAGGCAGAACGCGAGCAGCGACGGGCGGGGCGACAGGCCGACCAGCATCATCACCATCGACGCGGCGATGAACCCGACGAGCGCCAGATGCGACAACCGCCGCATGCCGAACCGCTGCACCAGGCGGGCATTGGTGAACAGCGCCGCGATCATGACCGCCGCAACCGCGCCGAATACCAGGGGAAAGCGCTCATTCAGCCCGAACACGTCGACGAAGATCTGCTGCGCGCTGACGATATAGCCGAACAGTGAGCCGTGAATGAAGCCGATCGCAATCGCATAGCCGCGCGATTGCCGGTTGGCGAGCGCCAGTGTGGCGGCCTCGATCAGTCCCAGCTTCGGATGGGCGGCCAAGGCGGCGCTGCTGCGCGTCTCGGGAAGCCGCCAGGCTGCCCAAACCATCGCCGTGAGGGCGACCGCCGCCAGCAACCAGAAGCTCAATCGCCAACTGCCGAGCTGCAGCAACCCCAGGCCGATCGTCGGTGCAATCACCGGCAACGTGATGAACACCATCATGGTAAACGACATGACGCGCGCCATCTGCCGTCCGCTGAACAGATCGCGCACGATGGCGACCGCAATCACGCGGGGAGCGGCGGTGCCGACGCCCTGCAAGGCGCGCGCAACCAGCAGAGCTTCAAAACTCGGCGCCCAGATCGCCAGCAGCGTGGCGGCGAGATAGATCAGCAATCCCGCGAACAGCAACCGCCGCCGGCCGAACCGGTCGGACAGCGTGCCATAGATCAATTGGGCAGGGGCAAAGCCGATGAAATAGCTGGTTATGACCAGCTGGCGATCGTTGAGGTGCGCGAGGCTGAACGTTGCATCGATCTGCGGCAGGGCCGGCAACATGATGTCGATCGAAAGTGCGGTCAGCGCCATCAGCAGCGCGATCAGCCCGACGAACTCCACGAACGGCATGGCAAGCCGCGGCTGATCGCCGGTCGCTTGGGCGGCAGGCACGCGTCGCAGGGCTGACATGGAGGCTCCGCAGGGTCCAGGCCTTGCGGTGGGATCCCGCATGTAAATCGATGGCGACGATATAGCCGGTGACCGCGCGAATGACAATTAGCACAGACTTCGCGGGACCGATTCAGCCGAGCGGCCTTTGCTTCAGGTACCAATCGAGGATGGTGGCGCCGTCCCAGACCACGACCCCCTTGTGCGCGGCGATATCGGCGAACAGCCGCTCGACGTGCTTGATGCGGTGCGGCATGCCGGAGAGGTAAGGATGGCAGGCAACCGCCATGATCTTGGGCCGCTCGGCGCTCTCCTCATAAAGGCACGCGAACTGATCCATGCCGCGCTCGTGGAACATCGCGGAACCCTGGTGCTGCAGCGCCATCATGACGATATCATGGATCTCGAAGTTGTAGGGCAGCGCCACCACCGGCCGGGACGTGGTCCTGAGCGGCACCGGCTCATCGTCGAATACCCAGTCGCCGATATATTCGATGCCGGCGGCGGCGAGGTGATCGAGCGTGTCCTCGGTCTCGGTCAAGCCGGGACCGAACCAGCCGCGTGGCGGCTTGCCGGCGAATTTGCCGATGATCTCGACGGCCTTCTGGATGGTGGCCCGCTCATCCTCCAGCTTGTGCATCGGCAGCTGGCCGTAGCTGTGCGCATTCAGCTCCCAGCTGTTCTGCAAGCAGGCGTCGACCACCGCCGGGTAGGTCTCGCACACCCGCGCGTTGAGCGTCACGGTCGGAGCCACGCCGAGCCGCTCGAACATGCGCTTCAGCCGCCAGAACCCGACTCGCATGCCATACTCGTGCCAGCTCCAGTTAGGCACGTCCGGCAGCATCGGCTGGCCTTGCGGCGGGGAGATCACCATGCGCGCCATCGGCCGCGAGATATCCCAGTCCTCGAGCGCCAGCACCGGCCACAGGATCAGCCGTGCGCCGCCGTCGAGCCGCAGCGGCGCACGGCCCTCGATCGGCAGGAACTCAACCCGTTCGCGCGGAATCATGCGGGCGGCCTCGTGTGTCGTGCGGATAGCCGGCGGCGAGCCCGGTGACGGCCGGTCCCGTCGGGTTCAAGTCTGCACGTGCGGCAGGCCTCAATCAAGGGCGCTATCAGGAGGCTGGTCGGGCACTCGTCCCGCCCGAGACAAGGAGCGGCTCAATGAGAATTGGAGGCCACGCCCGGAATCGAACCGGGGTGCGTGGATTTGCAGTCCACTGCGTAACCACTCCGCCACGTGGCCTCACTGTCCGCGGGTATTCCAATCGCCGTAACGGCGATACCGCTGCGGCAGGCTCCGGCAAACGAAACCCGTCGTCCCATCCAACCAACCTCGACAAAGCAAAACGCGCGCCAATGGCGGTCGCATCCAGCGCCGGCCGGTTCGGAGGGCTCCGTATCGCCCCTCCCTCGCCTCCTGTCAATAAGCTTGCCTCGACATAAGCTTGCCTCGACGGACCTGACCACCGCCCCTTGCTGCGGGCCGGGAAGTGTGGCCGGCGTCCGGGCCGTCTCGTTCAAGCCGTCCGGCACCGCGATCAGGTCGCAGGCGGTTGCAGGTTCGCCATGCACAAGGTCCCGGCGCCC
>Ga0075024_100000406_pt1 | contig 15460 bp, 12 predicted proteins | sample Str013_2_FD_71389 | JGI IMG/M metagenome (GOLD analysis project Ga0075024, IMG submission 71389) | Freshwater sediment microbial communities in response to fracking from Pennsylvania, USA - Straight Creek_MetaG_SC_2013 | ecosystem: Environmental > Aquatic > Freshwater > Creek > Sediment... | reverse complement strand
CTGTAATCTTTCTTCCTTAATTAATTGCTGTAATTGCATTTTCTGGGCCTTGGACAACCGTAATTCTCTCAGCAACTGCAACCTTTCGGGCTGGTGGGGAGACGGCTGGGCCTTTACATGGAAGGAAAAGGATAAAAATAGTATTGCGATGAAATATTTATGCATAGCCAAACACTTGTATAGATAGCAACTGCTGGCAAAGGTTTAACGATTTATGAAATTTTAATGTGAAAAAGAAAGAGCGAGATTGTCCACCTGGCTTTCGGCCCCGAAATAAGCCGCCAGTTTTCTGATAACCGATTCTACCATGGCGTCGGGGCAGGACGCCCCACTGGTGATAAGAATATTTAATGGGCGGGTACCCGGTAAGAAATCATGTGTAACCAGTTCCTGTTTTGTATGAAAATTAAAATGCTGAATAGAACTGCTGGAAAGTATTTTTTCTTCACTGCTGATAAAATAAGTGGGTAGTTTCTCTTCACACAATTCTACCAGGTGAGTGGTATTGGAAGAATTGTATCCACCAATTACAATGGCCAGGTGCGCCGGCGTTTGCAACATACCGGTTACGGCTGCCTGGTTATCATTGGTGGCATAACACAATGTATCGCGTGTATCTGCGAACCTTTCGCCGATGCTGGTTTCAGTGAGCTGGTACTGCTTTATGATCACCTGTTTCAGGTATTCGGCAATAGATTGTGTATCGCTTGCCAGTTGGGTGGTTTGGTTCACTACGCCGAACCGTTGCAAATCTTTGGTAATATCAAAGCCGGGTGAATACCTTCCATTGAATTCAGTATAGAATGCTGCTGCGGATTTTTCACCGGTAATATATTTTGCCAGTTCGATGGTTTCTGCCATATCATTGACAACAACTGCGGGCGCTGTGGCAGCGGCATGTGAAAAAGTGGCCCTGGTTTCTTCGTGTTTTGGTTTGCCATGAATGACGATACTGTATCCTTTGTCCGCTATCTGCTCACCGCGGTTCCATACTTTTTCTACAAAGGGACAGGTGGTATTGTATTTTTCAGTAGAAATTCCCTTTTCCTTCAGCATTTTTTCTACAGAGAGTGTAGTACCAAAGGCGGGAATCAATACAATGTCATCAGCGTTTATTTCATCGAATGCAATAATTTGCTTGCCATATGTATCCTGCAGGAAAAGAATGCCCCGTTCCAGGAGGTCGGCATTTACCTGGGGATTGTGGATCATTTCACTGAGCAGGAAGATTCTTTTCCCGGGATTCTCATCGATGGTCCTGAAGGCAATTTCAATGGCATTTTCCACACCATAACAAAAACCAAAATGGCGGGCCAGGTAAATATTCAGGTTGCCAAAATTGAGCAGGGTGGGGGTAAAATCTTTTTTTAATTTATCCTGTATCCTGCGTTGGTTCTTGATGGCGGTTATCAGCGGACTTCGGTAGGTGACAGGAACATTGAATTGCTTCATACTTAAATATAACAGCAGCAAAGGTACAAAGTTGGAATGGATGATTTCCCTTCCTTAAAAACCGCTTATTTACCGGGCTGTTTGCCCAAACTATTCAAATTCGGATTGTATCGGTTAAATTGCCAACCTAATCAGCGATTACAGCATTAATTAAAAGTATGGAGAGAGAATTTTCAACAGTCAGCTGGGCCAATGCTACGAATATTTATGAAGTAAATGTAAGGCAGTACACAAAGGAAGGAACCTTTGCCGCATTTGCAAAGGAAATGCCCCGCCTGCGGGATATGGGTATTGAAGTATTGTGGTTCATGCCTGTTACGCCCATCAGTGCTGAAAAGCGTTTAGGCGTGCTGGGTAGCTACTATGCCTGTTCAGACTATACCAGCATCAATCCTGAATTTGGGACAATTGATGATTTTAAACAACTGGTCAAAGAAGCGCATCAGCTTGGGTTGAAGGTTTTAATCGACTGGGTGGCCAATCATACGGGCTGGGATCACCATTGGACCAGGGAACACCCGGATTATTACCGCCACAACCTGGATGGCAATTTTTATGATCAGCATGGATGGAACGATGTAATTGATCTTAATTACGACAACCCGGCCCTTATCCGGGATATGATTGGATGTATGCGTTTCTGGGTGGATAACTGTGATATAGACGGCTTTCGTTGTGATATGGCCATGCTGGTACCATTGGATTTCTGGCGACAGGCAAGAAAAGCGCTCGATGCGCTGAAGCCCTTGTTTTGGCTGGCTGAATGCGAAGAAATCAGTTATCACCAGGTATTTGATGCTAGCTATGCATGGAAATGGTTGCACAAAATAGAGTCTTACTGGAAGGGACAAACGGATATTCATGGGTTGGATGAAGTATTGCGTTTTTACAATGACATGTTTCCTTCCTATGCCATACGGGCATTGTTTACCTCCAACCACGATGAGAATTCGCACAGTGGCAGTGAATATGAAAGGCTGGGTGATGCAGCAAAAGCATTAGCTGTTCTTTGCTGTACCTGGAACGGGGTTCCGCTTATATACAGCGGGCAGGAATTGCCGAATAAAAAGCGCCTGTTGTTTTTTGAGAAGGATCAAATTGACTGGAACGGTACTTATGAATTGCAGGATCTCTACAAAAAATTATTACAGTTAAGAAAAGACAATCCTGCTTTGCGTGCCGGAGATGTTGCTGTTCAAACCTTCCGCTTGATTACTGATGCCAACCAGTTTGTATTTGCGTTCCTGAGAAGAAACGGTGATCATGAGGTATTGGTGGTATTAAATTTATCCGGGCAGGATAAGCCGCTTGTTCAAATATCAGATGCGCAAGTGAGTGGAAATTTTACCAATATATTCAGTGGTGCGGAGCGGGATTTTACCAGCGAGAAATATTTTGCATTGCGTCCCTGGGAATACCAGGTATATGCCAAATAAAAAAACAAAGACCGGGGGCCTTTACGTCCCCGGTCTTTTATATAAACGGATATAATTGGATTTGCTAGTTTTCCGCTCCAATACGAATTGTATATGGATAAACCCCTTCATACCCGGGGTAGATACCTTCAATCTTCACACTGCCGGTAGGTGTTTTCTCCAATTCTTTCTTCAGATCTTCCACACTTAAAACTTCTTTTCCGTTTGCCTTGATGATTACAAAACCATCTTCAATCCTTGTTTTACTGAAGGCGCCTTTGTCGTCCATTGATTTAATTCTCACACCGCCTTTCACGCCATACTCTGTTGCATCTTTTTTGTTGATGGTTTCCAGGTCGGCGCCCAGTTTATCAAGAATGGAAGTTTTCACCACATCAGTATTGCCACTGCTGTTTTTGAGTAATACATCGGCAGCAAATTCTTTTCCTTCTCTTACATAATTCACTTTGATTTTATCACCGGGGCGATAGATGGCAATCTGGCCAACCAGCTCTGCACCGGAGTTAACGGTAGAACCATTTATTTTGGTAATAAAATCTCCTTCTTTAATACCTGCGGAAGAAGCGCCGCCATCTTTGGTAACACCGGTAACGTATACGCCTTCACCTTCTTTAATACCATTTTGTTTTTTTACTTCGTCGCTCAGGTTGTCCGGTGCATAGTTGATACCCATATAAGCCCTTTGCACAGTACCGAATTTCATCAGGTCGGCAACGATTTTCTTTACAATGTTTACTGGGATGGTAAATGAATAACCTGCGTAGGAACCCGTTGGGGATGCAATGGCTGAATTAATTCCAATCAGTTTCCCTTCTGTGTTGATCAATGGTCCGCCGCTGTTGCCGGGGTTAACGGCAGCATCTGTTTGTATAAATGATTCAATCGGTGTTTTGCTTTGCCTGCGGTTGATTTCAAGCGTTCTTCCTTTCGCGCTCACGATACCTGCGGTAACCGTAGTTTCCAGGTTGAGGGGATAACCAACGGCCAATACCCACTGTCCTACTTTCACATCGTCTGAATTACCGTATAGTAAAAAGGGAAGGTTTTTGGCTTCAATTTTTATAATGGCCAAATCACTGCTGGGGTCTGTAGCTACCAGTTTTGCTTTAAAGGAATGCTGGTTGCTCAGTGTAACAGTTATATCATCGGCACCATCCACCACATGGTTATTGGTAACGATGTATCCATCTTCGCTGATGAGGGCACCTGAACCTGAAGCCATTTGTGGCAGGCTTCTGCTTCGGTCGCCGAAGAGATCATCAAACCCGTCTCCAAATAAATCGGAGAATGGGTTTTTGCGGGGAAGGTTATTGGTAGCCTGTGCGTTTGTCTTGGTTTTTATATGCACGGTAGCCGGAATGGCGGCGCTGGCAGCAGCGGTAAAATCGGCCGGAGCGTTGGTGCTTCCGGTAAATTGCGCGTAATTGGCCGGCACCTTATTGGTGTCCTGTGCGGCGGCCTGGTAGAGATAAGTGTCCTTGTGAAGAATTTTACTGTAGGCCCACATACTGCCAATGGCAGTAGTTGCACTAATTGTCATAATGGCCAGTACTTGTTTAATTGTCATACGTGTAAAATTTATTCAAACATTCTTTACAAATTAAATGCCTGAGGCAATACAAAATAACGAAGCCGGGGGGATTGCGTTTCTCCGCCTGTCGTGTTTAACAAATGTTTTACTAACACTTTCGTACTTGTCATACTCAAATCTACAAAATCCTTTGACAGCAGACGTTGTGGCAGTGTCATAATTATCTATTTCCTGACAACTAACCAATTATTAACCAAACAGGGGCGGAGCTTAAAGGCTTAATAAGAACTTCATGGTATCCATTCCATCGGCAAAATCTGACAGCCTGGGCCGCTGTGCCTGTCCGAAAGGAAGAAATCCTTTTCCAATAACGCATTGAATATCCTGGTTGTTTTGCAAACCGGGCAAAACATCGTTGTAGTTATCATAAAACGAATAATTGAGCTGGCTGATGGGGGAGAAGACGGATTCATTTTCTATCAGCAGGACGGAACCATTGGTCATGTAGTATTTATTGTTCAGCAATTGGAGGGCAAGCTGGTAGTCGTAATTGTTTTTGTATTTATTATGGTCGAAGAAATAATTGTATTTGCGCAGGGCATCCAGAAGGGGTAGAAATTCATACTCTTTTGGAACAAATAGCCTGGTTACGTTGCGGCACCCAAGTCCGAAAAAGAGACTTATATCGTCGGCCAGGGCTTCCAGTTGCTGACTGGATTCCTTTCCATCCAGGATGGCCACGGAGGTCCTGTTTCGCCGGATGATATGGGGATATTTTTTAAAATAATAATCAAAATAGCGGGCGGAATTATTGCTTCCTGTAGCAATATAGGCGTTACAACCCTTTAGCATAGGCGCAAATATTGTCTGGCCCTCCAGGGAGGGTTCAAATTCCACCAGTTTATCAGCTATGTGGTGGATCAGTGTCTCGTCTTTGGAGGAGGGTTTTACCACTGCCCGGTGGCCGGAAAGGTAAATACAGAGCCAGTCGTGAAAACCCACCAGGGGAATGTTTCCGGCCATTACCAAACCGATGCTGGAAGGATTGGTTTGTTTTAAGGGAATTTGGTAATTGCCGGTAAAAGCAGCAAGTTTACCCGGATCAAGAAATTCGTTTACAATATTCTCTACTGCGAGGTTTATAAAATCCTGGATAAACCACCCGTTTTCACGTTCCGCTTTTTCTTTTACCTGTTGCCATGCGGTGTCATTGGTTTTAAAATAATCAGCCAGTTGAAATAATAAATTAATACGGTGTTGAAAATTCATGCGGCAGTAGTAAATTTGTGTGCAAAGGTAATTGTAAACAACCCATTAAAAATTGACCAATCATGGCTATTAAGATTACAGAAGAATGTATCAACTGCGGTGCCTGTGAGCCCGAATGCCCCAACAATGCAATTTATGAAGGTGGAGTAGAATGGGCCATAGCAGATGGCACCACGGTAAAAGGATCTTTCACTTTATTGGATGGTACGGTTGTAAATGCAGATGCTAAACAAGCGCCTGTGAGTGTAGACATTTATTATATTACACCTAATAAATGTACAGAGTGCCAGGGTTTTCATGAGGAACCACAGTGTGCAGCTGTTTGCCCTGTTGATTGTTGTGTACCCGATGAAATGTATAAAGAAACAGTAGAAGAACTGTTGGGCAAAAAAGCGAAAATGCACATATAATTGATGTGCAAAACTTTCAATGAAAGTTCTTTTTCCAGGCTATAAAATGAACTACCTTAATGGTGGAATTAGAAATTGTTTTACCTGTAGCGTGAGCTACACTATATAGGCGGGTGATATGTTCCGCCGGTAATCAGGTGAAGGGGAATCATACGACCTTCACCTTTTTTATTGCCCGGATACAGGGTCTTTCGTTAGAATTTTCACAAGAGTTTCTCCATCTTGAATTTTTACTCAATATTTGCGTTACTTATTTGGCTAACCATTAAGTGAAATCCCTTTAGACATGGCTCAACAACCAAACATTGCATTTATTACAGGTGGGTACTCCGGTGAAGCCGAAATTTCTTATAAGAGCGCTATTACTATTGAGAAGAACATGGATGCGCAAAAATTTAATGTTTATAAAATTGATATTACGCCTGCTGCATGGACCTATATTTCCCCGGCAGGTAAGTCTGTGGCCATAAACCGCGATGATTTTTCACTTACACTGGATGGAAAAAAGATCGTGTTTGATGCGGTATTTGTGGGCATTCACGGCACTCCTGGTGAGGATGGTAAACTTCAGGGTTATTTTGATATGCTGAACCTGCCCTATACCAGTTGCAATGCTGCCACTTCGGCCCTTACCATGAATAAGCGGTATACCGTGGCCGTTGCCGCTTTTGGTGGCATCAATGTTGCTAAGTCATTACACCTGTTCAGGCATGCACCCCTGGGCCCGGAAACCATACTCAAGCAATTGTCGCTGCCGGTATTTGTAAAACCAAATAGTGGCGGTTCCAGTATCGGGATGAGTAAGGTGAATAAGATGGAGGAACTGGCCCCTGCGCTGCAGAAGGCATTTAAAGAGGATGAGCAGGTATTGGTGGAAGAATTTATTTCGGGAAGAGAGTTTACGGTGGGTGTGTTCAGGACGAAAAAAGAAATCATTGTATTGCCGATAACTGAAATCATTACCAAGAAAGAGTTTTTTGATTTTGAGGCCAAGTACCAGGGTATGAGTGAGGAGATAACGCCGGCCAGGGTGGACAATTCCATGGCGGAGAAAATAAAAAATGCTGCCCGTAATGTATATGAGGTATTTAATTGCCGCGGGGTAGTTCGGATTGATTTCATATACCATAAGGAAAAAGATGTTCCATTTATGCTGGAGATAAATACAGTGCCCGGGCAGAGTGAGGCGAGTATTATACCCCAGCAGGTGCGTGCGATGGGCTGGGATTTAAAGGATTTTTATACGGCGCTGGTGGAAGAGGCCCTTGTAAGGAAGGAATAGCATTTGTGCCTTGCAATGAGATGGGTATTGATTTCCGGGTAAACAATTAATAAAGCAGGATTTTTTAAATAAAACAAACTACGTGTTTCAATTTATTACAAAACGACCGCTCTGGGCAAACATCTTATTTGCAATTGTGCTGCTGTTCCTGTTGTTGTTTTTGTTTCTTACTTCGCTCGACTGGCTGACCCACCATGGTAAGATTTTAAGAATACCGCAGGTAACGGGTAAAACCCTTGCGGAAGCTACCAAAGAACTGGACAAACAGGGTTTTGATATAGTGATACAGGACTCGGTGTATGTGGATACATTGCCTCCGCTTGCTGTAACAAAACAATTCCCTGAGGCGGATGCGGTAGTAAAAGAAAACAGAAAAGTATACCTGACAGTGAACCGCGCCGAAGCGCCCATGATAAATATGCCGCAACTGGTAGGACAAAGTTTTCGCAGTGCCGCAATTGTATTGAAGCAGTTTGGATTGAAGCTGGGCGATACTTCTTATGTGCCCGACTTTGCAAAGAATTCTGTAAAGAACCAATTGTATAAGGACCAGGAAATTCCCTTTGGAACAAAAGTGCCGATGGGCGCTACCATTGATTTGGTACTGAGCAGTGGTATCAGTGATGCGGATATGCCCGTTCCGGATTTATTTGGTATGACATTAGGAGATGCAAAAGTATTGCTGGAGGGAAATGGTCTTAGTTTTGGGGCCATCAATCCACCCAATGTAAAGGATTCATTGAGCGCTTATATTTATAAACAAATACCGGCGAGAATGGGATATGATAATAAGTTGAACCGGATACACCAGGGACAGTTGATGGATATCTGGATACAAACTGAAAAACCACTTAGGTCGGATACAACCAATAAATCACCTGATTCAGCACCTAATAACTATTAATATATGCGGAACATCAGCGTAGCGCAACTGAAAGCAAGAATGGATGCAGGAGAAAAAATTCACCTGATAGATGTACGTGAACCTGAAGAATACAAAGAATACAATATTGGCGGACAACTGGTGCCGCTGGGAAAAATACAAAGCATGCAGATTGATGAGCTGGATGATTTGAAAAATGAGGAGGTGATAGTGCACTGCCGCAGTGGCAAACGAAGTGTTACTGCTTGTTTGTTTTTGGAAACATTGGGCTTTGCCAACACGGTCAATGTGGAAGGAGGTGTACTGGCATGGCAGGATAAATTTGGTGCAGGAAAATAAAATCAATTCTTATTATTGGATTAATATTCATGCATACAGGGTTGCGTGAAATTTGCTGTATATCTTAGTCCCGAATAAATTGGCTAAGCTGATAATTCAGTAAATATTTCATTCTCAACATATTGGGTTTTGTACCTGCAGCCCGTATTGATTTACCTCTGTCAAAACCAATCACTTAGTTTTTTTGCCTGGTATTACCTGTATAGAATAAAGTTAAAGCCTCCCGCAGTACTGTTCTGTCCGAAGGATGTACCAAGGATGTACCAAGGATGGAGCTTTCCATGAACTTGTTTAGGTATATATATTATAGTAATAGTCACCCGGAGTATTATTGCCAGGTGACTATTTATAAATTACAATTTCACATTCAGTGAAAACATCAGATTGCGTCCGGCCATTGGGTAATAGAAATTTTCTTTGACCAATGACTGATCATAAATGTAGCTGTAAGTATAACCATTGGTTTCATATTTCCTGTCCCAAAGATTGTTGAAGGCACCTGAAAGCGTTAAGTCCTTTGTGCCAGCGAAACGGAAAGTATATTGCAGCCGGAGGTCTTGTACAAAGTAATCTTTGATTTGTTTTGTCTTATCACTGGTATTGTCGAGGTATTGATCACCTACGTATTTACTGATGAGACTGATAACGGCATTGTTGACTGGTGTAAACTGAATATTGCCTGAACCAACCAGGTTGGGTGAAAATGCCAAATCGGGTTTCCTGTAGAAGTAAGGTTCCTGGTTGACCAGGTTAAAACTAAGATCATAACGGGGTATATTATCCGTAAAGTCTTTTATTTTATTTTCACTGAAGTTAAGGTTGCCGCTTACGGTGAGCAATTTATTGAAAGTGTACCTGCCCTGCAGTTCAATACCAGCCCGGTAACTTTTTGGTACATTGATGCGCACGGCATCACCCACATCATTTATTTTTCCTGTTAGTACCAGTTGGTCCTTATAATTCATATAATAGAAATTAATGGCCCAGCTATAGGGGAGGGTGTTTTTTTCAAAACCCAGTTCAGCATCCTGCAATTGTTCTCTTTTAGGAGCCGCAGTAGCTGTACCTGTTTCATAATCCGTTCTGATGGGTTCTTTATTGGCTATTGCATAAGAGGCATAGATAGAATAGGTGCCCACACTATAGGTCAGTCCTGCCTTTGGGTTGAAGAAATTGAATGTTTCGTTTACACGCAAGTCAGGGAAACTCCTGGTACCACCAATCATATAATCTACACGACGGTATTGCAGATCCAGTAAGCCAGTCAGGTGAGGTGTGAATTTATATTCGTGTTTGGTATAGAGTGAAAAATCTTTCTTTGTGGCTTTGTAATAATACCAGCGGTAATCTTTTGGTATGCCAATATCGGCCCATGTGATGTAACCGTAATGCTGGCCATCGTATTCGTTCCAGCCACCACCAAATGTGTAGAGACCTTTTTCTGATTTCCTGATAAGCGAAAATATGCCTCCGTATAAGTTATTATCGAGCCATAACTGCCTGATGAGATCGGTATTGGTAATGGTAGTGTTTCCAATTACCGCATCCGGTAAACCATAATTGCTGTAAGCGGCTTCGTTTTTATATTCTTCATAATAACCTTTTCCTTTAGAGAGGTACACTGCAGCGTTTATAGAAAGCCCCTTGTTAAATTGATGGTTAAAAAAGAACTGGTAGTGATCCTGCTGATAATTGTCGGTTTGATTGGGATAGGTAAATACATTGTATTTCCTGGGGTGGCTGTTGAACAGGTTGGCAGAATCTGCCTGGGTAAAATACAATGACCCTACATTGTTGTAATAATGCGCCAGCAGGCTGTCTTTATTGTAAAACAGCTTGTATTGTGGGATACCGTTCCATGCCTGGTAGGTCTTTTCTTTGCCGGAGATAATGGTAAACCGCAGTGAGGATTTATTGCTGATATAGGCGCCACTGAGGTAAAAGCTTCTTAAATCAGTGGAAGCCCGGTCGATATAGCCATCACTGGAGATTTTGGACAGACGTGCATCGATGGTAAAATGGTTGTTGATAAGGCCGGTTCCCAGTTTTACAGTATGCTTCCAAGAATTAAAGGAGCCCACGCTGTTGTTTACTTCTGTATAGGCCTTGTCGTTAAACTCGTTGGTGCTTAGGTTGATACTGGCTCCAAATGCACCTGCCCCATTAGAAGAAGTGCCTACACCGCGTTGAATTTGAATACTGTTTAAGGAGGAGGCCAAATCGGGCAGGTCTACAAAATAAGTACCCTGGCTTTCGGCATCGTTATAGGGTATACCGTTGATAGTGACATTAATCCGGGTGGCGTCGGTGCCCCGAATGCGGATACTGGTATAACCAATGCCATTTCCCGCGTCGGAGGTAATAACTACCGAGGGGGTTTGATTGAGGATAAATGGCAGATCCTGGCCCATATTCTCCTTTTCTACAGCGGCTTTTGCGAGGTTGGTTTTGGCAAAGGGGGCTTTATCGCCAGCCCTTAGCGCCTTAATTTCCACCACATCCAGGAAAAGGGACCAGCGTTTGAGCTGGATTTTTACAATGGTGGCCGGGAGGGTAAACGAGGAATCCAGGGTGGCAAAGCCAACGCTGCTGATACGATAGCGGATGGTTCCTTCCTGTTTGAGAGAAATACTCATTTCCCCCTTTTCATTGGCCACATAGGAGCCAGATTTGCCAAGCACGATACTGGCGTTTGGAACGGGTGTACCCTGTTCGTCGATAATCTGGAAAGTCGTTTTTGACTGGGCGCTGATTAACTGTTGCACCATCAAAAAGCAAATTCCCCAAAGCAATTTTTTCATTCTGCGTCATTTGTGGGTTGTTTCATATGAATAATGCTGGTAAAAGTCATAAGTTCATTTGAACAAACTCCTGGTTAAAAATTGATTTGAGGGAAACGCTGCGAAGCAAAAGAGGAGAGAACGATAGATTTGTTCACCTTCCCTGCGCAGGCATTACCCTGTTCAGGTTCTACGGGTATTATCTCAGCCTTGCGCAGTTGCGCAATAGCACCCCGAGGACACTGTCCCGCTTTCTGCGGGATATTGCAAAGTTAAAGGAGAAATTCCCGAAAAACCTGTAACATTTTACCTGCCGGTACGTCTTAAACTTAAAATACTGTAATATGAAGAAGATTTCATTGTTTATACTCACCGGATTACTTTCTCTTTCTTTAATGGCCCAGGATAAGATAATCAACGACCCCAATGCTGAAGCACGGTCGGTGGGCAGTTTTCATGGTATCAGGGTTTCCAATGGTATTGAACTTGTACTGAAGCAGGGAAATTCAGAAGCAGTGGCAGTAAGCGCTTCCGAAAAGCAATACAGGGATCGCATCAAAACAGAAGTGGTGAATGGGGTACTTAAGATTTATTACGACAACGATCATTGGTGGAAGGGATGGAACACAGGCGGTAAGAAACTGAAAGCTTATGTGTCCTGTAAGGAAATTGACCGGCTGGATGGTTCTTCAGGTTCTTTCACGAACATTGAGGGCACACTGACTGCATCAGGAAGTCTTGCTATTCAGTTATCCTCCGGTGCGGAATTAAAAGGAGATATCAAATCGGGTAGATTGTCATTTGACCAGAGCAGTGGCTCAACAGCACATGTGAGTGGAAGTTCTCAGTCATTATCAGTACAAACCAGCAGCGGTGCGGGCTTTTATGGTTTTGATCTTTCCAGCGATAAATGTGATGCAGATGCGAGCAGTGGAGGTTCTATTCATATTACGGTGAATAAGGAATTGTCTGCCGAAGCCAGCAGTGGGGGTGGCATACATTATAAAGGTGGTGGTGTGATTACAAAAGTATCTACCAGCAGTGGTGGTAGTGTAAAAAAGAATGGCTGATACCAAAATTAATTAAGGATATTGTAAACATAACTAATTATGAAAAAGATTTTGCTTAGTGTATTAATGATGGGCCTGGTATTTATTGCCAATGCACAAAAAACTATCGTAAACGATGCCAATGCAGAAAAGAGAAATGTAGGTAGCTTCAATGGAATCAGGATTTCTAATGCCATTGATTTATACCTTTCGCAAAGCGATGAGGAAGCTGTAGCGGTTAGTGCAAAAGAAATCAAGTATCGTGATCGTATTAAAACAGAGGTGGTGGATGGAATTCTTAAAATCTGGGTTGATAATAATGGCTGGTCATGGACACACGGAAATTTAAAAATGCGCGCCTATGTTTCTGTAAAATTATTGACCAAATTGCATGCTTCGGGTGCAAGTGATGTTTTTGTAAATGGTGTATTGAAGGTGGGAGATATTGATGTGGAGCTTTCCGGGGCCAGTGATTTTAAGGAGGGTGCAATAGAAGCTTCCAATATGAATGTACACCTTAGCGGTGCGTCGGATATGAAGGTAAAGGGAACTGCGGCTTCATTAACAGTACGGGCAAGCGGTGCCAGTGATTTTAAAGGATTTGATCTTACCTGTCAAAATGGAGATGTGGACGCTTCAGGTGCATCAGACATTAATATTACCGTTGAAAAAGAGATAAATGCACATGCCAGTGGCGCCAGCGATATTCGTATTAAAGGAAATGGAGTGATAAGAAAAATGAGCAATAGTGGCGCCAGCAGTGTGAAGAAGATATGAAAGGGGAATTATTATTAAAATAACTAAAGCATTCTTTCCAGGGGGATGCTTTTTCTTTTGGTGGTAAATGATGTTTGCCTTACATTTGCACCCCACATCGCGAAGTAGAGCAGCGGTAGCTCGTCGGGCTCATAACCCGAAGGTCGGGAGTTCGATCCTCCCCTTCGCAACAAAAAATAGCTCACCCAATGGTGGGCTTTTTTATTCTGTACTTTTGCTGCCACAAATTGATGCCTGTATATTCAAATGAAAGTTGGTTTTGTAAATATTTTTGGTAAACCGAATGCCGGTAAAAGCACCCTTCTGAATGCGTTGCTCGGGGAAAAGCTGGCCATTATTTCTCCAAAAGTGCAAACTACCAGGCACCGAATCAAAGGAATCATCACCACTGAAGATTACCAGGTTATATTTTCGGATACTCCTGGTATCATTGAGCCCAAATACAAGCTGCATGAAAAGATGATGAATGCTGTAAAGGAAGCGCTGGAAGATGCAGATGTGGCGGTATTATTGTACGATCTTACTGAGAATGATCCTGCGGATACCCATGAGCTTTTTGCCGCATTAAAGCTCCGTGTACCTGCTATTGTAGTTTGCAATAAATCAGATAAGGTAAGCAGGGAACAGGTAGATACAGTGCTGGATTTTTTCAGCAGACAACCATATTGCAAAGAACCGATTGCGATATCGGCTATTAATGGAGTGAATGTAGCGTCCCTGGTAAAAACAGTGGTGGAATTATTACCGGAAGGAGAGCCTTTTTTTGAAGGAGATGAAATAACGGACCTGCCCACCCGATTTTTTGTGGGTGAAATTATCCGGGAAAAGATTTACCAGTTATATGAAGAAGAAATTCCTTATCACACCACGGTATTGGTACAGGAGTTTAAAGAAAAACCACCGATGATAAAGATACAGGCCGATATCATTGTACAAAGGGAAACACAGAAAGGAATAATACTGGGTGGCGGGGGAAAAGGAATTAAGGCCCTTGGAATAGCCGCCCGCGCCGATATTGAGAAGTTTTTGGGACAAAAAGTATTTCTTGAATTGTTTGTGAAAGTAAAACCGAAATGGAGAGACAATGATTTGTACCTGAAAGAATACGGCTATCGTTAATTATCATACGCGCATTTAATTTATATGAGTTATACAGTTGCAATAGTAGGAAGACCAAATGTGGGCAAGAGCACTTTATTCAATCGTTTGCTGGAAGAACGTAAAGCGATTGTGGATGATATCAGCGGTGTTACGCGCGATCGGCAATACGGCGTATCCGACTGGAACGGTAAAGCGTTCAATGTTATAGATACTGGAGGGTTTGTCCCGGAAAGTGACGATATTTTTGAAAAGGAAATAAAGAAACAGGTACTGGTTGCGATCCAGGAAGCAAACGCCATTGTGTTTTTGGTGGATTGCGCCACCGGCATAACTGATTTGGACGAGGCGATGGCCAATGTATTGCGCAGAACCTCAAAGCCGGTTTACCTGGTAGTAAACAAGGTAGACAACCACGATCGGTTAATGGAAGCGGCAGAGTTTTACAGCCTTGGTTTTGAGCATATCTTTTTTGTTTCAGCCATGACCGGCAGCGGATCCGGAGAGGTGCTGGACATGATTGCAGGAAATATTAAAGAAGAAGATTTGGCCCCTGCTTCCGATTCCAAACTACCCAAGTTTGCGATTATTGGTCAGCCAAATGTTGGTAAATCATCTTTACTGAATGCATTGGTAGGGGAGGAGCGTACAATTGTAAGTGATATTGCCGGGACAACCAGGGATACGATTCACACGCATTATAAATTATTTCAGAAAGAATTCATTCTGATAGATACCGCAGGTCTTCGCAAGAAAACAAAAGTGATGGAAGACCTTGAGTTTTATTCCGTGATAAGGGCCATCAAGGCCATGGATGAGGCTGATGTTTGTTTGCTGATGCTGGATGCACAAAAAGGGATCACAGCACAGGATATAAATATATTCAGTCTTGCGTCCCGTAAAGGAAAGGGTATTGTTATGTTGGTTAACAAATGGGACCTTGTTGAAAAAGAAACCAACACTTCACGCACATATGAACAACAATTGAAAGAAAGGATTGCTCCATTTACGGATGTACCGGTATTGTTTATTTCTGCTAAAGATAAGGTGCGCATATTTAAAGTTATTGAAGAAGCACTCGAAGTGTATGCGAGCCGCGACAGGAAAATATCTACTTCAGAATTAAATGAAACCATTCAAAATGCTATTAGAGC
>Ga0075024_100000403_pt1 | contig 15463 bp, 15 predicted proteins | sample Str013_2_FD_71389 | JGI IMG/M metagenome (GOLD analysis project Ga0075024, IMG submission 71389) | Freshwater sediment microbial communities in response to fracking from Pennsylvania, USA - Straight Creek_MetaG_SC_2013 | ecosystem: Environmental > Aquatic > Freshwater > Creek > Sediment... | reverse complement strand
TCATGCAGCTCGGCGGCGTCCGCCACATCGAAAATCGAGACGTTGGCGTAGTGCCCGGCGATCCGCCACAGGTGCCGCCATTTGCCCTGCTTTTGGAGTTCGGCCGCCCGCGCCTTTTCGATGGCCTTAAGGTTATCAAACTCGGCCGCTGGCATGGACTGCGGAGGCGTCACGGTCATCTTGACGTGGAACAACATTGGCGGCTCTCAAACGGTGATGGTGCGCTGCGGCATGGGCAAGACAGATCTGCTCCGGTCGCGGCGGTAGTGCGCCAGCTTGTCCTCATCGACGCCGACGCCAAGCCCGGGGCCTTGCGGCACCACCAGCGCAAAGTCGCGGTAGGTCGGGCGCTCGGTCACAACATCGTCAGTAAGCAGCAGCGGCCCGAACAGCTCGGTGCCGAAGGCCAGCGGTTGCGGCAAGGCGCAGAACAGGTGCGCCGAGGCGATGCTGCCGATGGTCCCTTCCAACATGGTGCCGCCGTAAAGGCCTATCCCCGCCGCCGCCGCGATGGCGGCGACCGCTTGCGCGCCCGATAGGCCTCCGCTTTTGGCGATTTTCAAGGCGAACACGTCGCAGGCCCGCTCGGCGGCGAGCTGGAAGGCATCGGCCGGCGTCGCCACCCCCTCGTCGGCCATAAGGGGCACCCGGAACAGGCGGCTCAGCCGCGCCATCGCCGCCCGGTCGTGCCGGGCCACGGGCTGCTCGATGAGGTCGATGCCGGCATCCTGCAAGCCGGCGATGGCGCGGCGGGCGGTCACCTCATCCCAATTCTGGTTGGCATCCACCCGCACGCTGGCCCGGCTGCCCAGCGCCGCCTTGACCGCGGCAACACGGCTGACGTCGGCATCGACAGCGCCCGCGCCGACCTTGATCTTGAATATCCTGTGCCGTTTCCCTTCGAGGGCCCGTTCGGCCTCTTCGATATCCTTGGCGGCGTCACCCGTGGCCAAGCCCCAGGCAACCTCCAGCGCAGTTGCCTGCGCACCGCCAAACAGGCTGGACACCGGGACGCCAAGCACCTTGCCCTTGATGTCCAGCAGCGCCGTCTCGATGGCGGATTTGGCGAGCCGGTTGGCCACCACATGCCGCTCGAGCAGCGCCATGGCCGCGCCCGTCGCGCACGGATCGGCCCCAGTCAGCAGCGGCGCGATATAGGTGTCGATGGTGAGTTTGGTTCCCTCGGGGCTCTCCTCGCCATAGGACAGCCCGCCGATGGTGGTGGCCTCGCCGAGCCCCTCGATCCCCTCCGGCGTGCGCACCCGCACGATCACCAGCGTCTGCGCGTTGACCGTCTGGCGCGCCAGCTTGTGCGCCCGGATGGTGGGCAGGTCCACGAGGATGGTTTCTATCTGGGTGATCTTCACGAACGGATACCTCACAAGTCCGGACCGCCGCCGGCCCTGCACACTTGCGCGAATACGGCCGCTATGTCCAACGCCGGGAGATGCCGGAACCGCATTGCCGTGGCCCGCAGGCTTTTCAGCCGGACAAACGGCCTTGATCAACCGCGCGCGGGCGCGGCGGCCCTATTCCTGTTGTTTGCTGTTTTCCAGTCCCAATCACTCGCGCCGCCCGTTGCCGCGCGCTGGCCGCACCCAGCGCGCCTATCGGACACATCTGCGGCGAGGTATTTTCCCTTGCCTGTCCTTCAAACCTTCAGCCATCTTCGAGGTGAGTCCGGCGGGCGGGTTGGCGTAGCAACGAGCCGTCGCGCCGCCAGGCATTTTGCCGTGGTATTGCGTTCCGGTTCAAACCTAACCGCAGCAGGGCGGCGTGTTCGCACGGCCGGAGACTCAATGAAGATTTCGGTGGTCACCCCGCTCTACAAATCGGCCCCCTACATTGAGGAGCTGCACCGCCGCTGTGTTGCCGCCATCGCTGCCACGGGCGCGGACGAACACGAGATCATCTTCGTTAACGACGCCAGCCCCGACGACAGTCTCGCGGTTGCCAAGTCGGTCGCCGGGCGCGATGCCGACGTTATGGTGTTAGACCTGTCGCGCAATTTCGGCCAGCACAAGGCGATCATGACCGGGCTCGGCTACGCCACCGGCGACTACGTCATCGTTATGGACAGCGACCTTGAGGACGAGCCGGAATGGATCACGCTGTTCCACCGTGAGTTGACCACCCGCAATTGCGACGTGGTTTATGGCGTGAACAACAACTTGAAGGGGGGATTGTTCTATTCCGCCGCTCGCGAGTCCTTCTACCGGACCTTGAATTTCCTGTCCTCCGTGCCTTTCCCGCCAAACGTCTGCTCGGCGCGGCTGATGTCGCGGCGCTACGTCGCCGCCCTGCTCCAATTCACCGAACGCGAGCTGTTCATGGCCGGTGTCTGGCACATGGCCGGCTTCACGCAGCTGCCCGTCGAGGTCGTCAAGCACGACACCAGCCCGACGACCTATTCCTTCGCCGGCCGCCTGGATGTGTTCGTCAACGCCGTGACGGCGTTCTCAACCCGCCCGTTGATGATCATCTCGGTGTTTGGCATCGGCCTTTCCTTCGTTGCCTTCGCTTTCACCCTCTGGGTGTTCTACAATAAGTTCGCCTACGGCAGCGCCATCCTGGGTTGGGCCTCGGTCATGGCCGCGGTGCTCTCGATTGGCGGATTGTCGTTGTTTTTCAACGGCGTCATGGCCATCTATATCGCCAAGATTTTCATCGAGGTGAAGCAGCGGCCGCGCTCCATCGTCAAGGAACTCCATCAATCCAAGCCGGTCGCCGGTGAGACCCGGTCTGGCCCTCCAAGAACAGAAGTCGCGGCTTAGTGGCCGCGCGAAACGGGACAACCTCGTGACGCCGCAGCCACATCGTTCCATCATCGCCCACTACGAAGACTGTCTGCGCAGCCACGGCGATGGCGCGCGCGCGGTTGATTGGAAGTCGGCCGAGGACGCGGCGCGGCGCTATGACGTGATGCTTGGCCTCGTCCGCGATCCGGCGCACCCGGCCTCGCTGCTCGATTTCGGCTGCGGCCTTGGCGCGCTGCGCGCCCATGCCGAACGCGCTGGCTTTGGAGCCTTGCGCTACACCGGCCTAGAAGCGTCGGCTGAATTTGCCATGGCCGCCCGCAGCCGGAATCCGGGCACCGAGATTTTGCGCCTGGATGTGCTGGCCGAAGGCGCGGTTCTGCCAGACTTCGACTACATCGTGATGAACGGCATATTCACCCGCCGCCAGGACCTGACAGTGCCGGCCATGGAGCAGTACATGCAGCGGCTTCTGGCAGTCTTGTTCAAGAGCTGCCGGGTGGGCCTGGCTTTCAATGTCATGTCCAAATTTGTCGATTGGGAGGGCGAAGCGCTCTTCCACCCTGACCCCGGCGCGCTGCTCACTTTCATTGGCGCCACGCTCACCCGCCATTTCGTGCTGAGGAACGACTACGGACTGCATGAAACGACGTTCTATCTCTATCGCGAGCCGGGCCCTTTCAATCGTGACCAGAGACCAGGCCCATGAGCCAAAAGCCATTGATCGTGTTCGGAACGGGCGAACTGGCAGAGGTCGCCGCATACTACCTTGAGGCGGATGCGGGGCATAAGATCGCGGCGTTCACCGTGGACTCAGCGCACATCAGGGAAGCATCGTTTCTGGGCCGCCCGGTGGTGCCGTTCGAGTCGGCCGCTGCGGATTTCGCTCCGGACACTCACGATGCCTTCGTGGCGGCCGGGTATTCACGCATCAATGGCCTGCGCCAAGACAAATGCGAGGCGGCGCGAGCCAAGGGTTACCAGCTGGCGAGCTACGTCTCCACTCGCGCGAGTGTGGCCTCGAATGCAAGCTGGGGTTGGAACGCCTTTATCCTTGAAGACAATACCATTCAGCCCTTCGTGCGCATCGGCAACGGCGTCACGCTGTGGAGCGGCAACCACATCGGGCACCACGCCGTCATCGGCGACTATGCGTTCATCAGCTCGCATGTCGTCATTTCCGGCGGGGTGAGGGTTGGCGAGCGGACGTTCATTGGCGTCAATTCAACGACCAATGATCATATTTCCATCGGCGCACGCTGCGTCATCGGCTCAGGCTCGCTCGTCACCAAGGATGTGGCGGACGAGGGCGTGCTGTCGGCTGAACCGGCAAAGCTGTCGCCGGTGCCGAGCCGGCGGCTGAAGGGGTTTTAGACGATGCGCTGGCGCAAGCTCGGCCGGCTTTTCGCGCCTGACGGCCGGTGGGCATGGATGCAATCCCACGCAGCGGTGCCATTTGCCGAGCACGCCGGCGGCGACCTGTTTACTGTGTATTTCAGCGCGCGTGACGCCGCGCAGCGCTCCCACACCGGCCGGCTGACGCTGGAACTTGGCTCAATGCCCAGGGTCTTGGATGTCGATCCGCAACCCGTCCTTTCACCTGGCGCGCTTGGCTGTTTTGATGACAGCGGCGCGATGTTGAGTTGGATCGTGAAAGCGGGCCAGCAGCGGCGCTTCTACTACATCGGTTGGAACAGGGGCGTCACGGTCCCCTTCCGCAATTCCGTCGGCCTGGCCATCGCCCAGGACGATAAGCCGCCGGTCCGCTACGCCGAGGGGCCAATCCTCGACCGCTCGGCCAGCGAACCGCATTTCGTGGCCAGCGTCTGCGTACTGCCGGATGGTGAACGTTGGCGGCTTTGGTATCTGTCCTGCGTTGGCTGGGACATCATCAACGGCGCCCCGCGGCACCGCTATCACATCAAGTACGCCGAATCTGCCGATGGCATCGTGTTTGACCGCCGGGGCGTGGTTGCGCTGGATTTCGCCGGCCCCAGCGAATACGCGATCTCGCGGCCTAGCGTCCTTCGCGGCAGCGACCGTTGGCGCATGTGGTACTCCTATCGCGGGACCAGCTATCGCATCGGCTATGCCGAATCGGACGACGGGCGCGCCTGGCGACGCCAGGACGGCTTGGCCGGAATCGATGTGTCGGCAGACGGCTGGGATTCGGAAATGATAGAATATCCCTTCGTGTTCCTCCATCGCGGGCAACATTTCATGCTCTATAATGGCAACGACTACGGCCGCACCGGCTTTGGCCTTGCCGTGCTTGACACCTAGATGCGGATCAGCGGCGTGCCGAAAACCATCGCCATCCTGCAATCCAACTACATCCCGTGGAAGGGCTATTTCGACATCATTGGCGCCGTCGATGAATTCCTCATCTTCGACGATGTGCAGTTCACCCGTCGCGACTGGCGCAACCGCAACAGGATCGTGCAGGGCGGAAAGCTGCTGTGGCTCACCATTCCCGTGGTCAGCAAGGGCGCCTTCGAGGAGCCGGTCAATCGCATCGAGATCGCCGATCCGGGTTGGGCAAGGAAGCATTGGGCAAGCCTTGTCCACGCCTACGGCAAGGCGGACTGCTTTCGCGAATTTGCTCCCCAGCTTGAGGCCGCCTACGCCAAGGCCGCCAGCCTGCCGCGATTGACCGAGGTCAACGAGTTGTTCTTGCGGCTATTGAGCGAAATTCTGGGGCTCAAGACCGGATTCCACAGAACTGAGCATATTCCGCAAGTCGCCGCCGATGCAACGGGTCGGCTGGTTGAGATCTGCCTTGCGCGCGGCGCGACGGCCTACCTGTCTGGTCCCGCGGCCAAGGCCTACATCGACCGGCCGCAGTTCGAGGCTGCCGGAATCACGCTGGCCTATGCGAATTATCAGGGCTATCCGGTTTACGGCCAGGGCTTGGAACCGTTCGAGCACGGGGTCAGCCTGCTCGATATTCTGTTCCGGTTCGGCGCTGCGGCCCGGTCGCACCTGAAGACGTCGCATGATCCGAAGTCTTTCATGGATCTGGACGGGTAGGCCTCTTCAGTCAACGCCTTCGGCCGCAGTGCACAAGCGCTTGCGATCTCCGTCAATCCGGTTGCCGCGACTCAATCCCCTGGTTAACCCTTCCCGGCGTCCTTGCGTCACGGGGCTATGGGAGAGAAGGTCCGGTGCACAAATCCGAAATCATCGTCGTCACCGGCGGCCTCGGCTTCATCGCCAAGCACTTTGTGCGCCGTTGCCTGGACGAGGGCCGGGTGGTCAAGAACTTTGACCTGGTCAGCTATGCCGCCGATCACGCCGTCAAGCGCGAATTCGAGCAGCATCGCAACTACAGGTTTACGCAAGCCGACATCCGGACCATGGAATTCCTGCCGGAATGCGACATCATCGTCAATTTCGCGGCGGAAAGCCATGTCGACAACTCCATTTCCAATGCCCAGAATTTCTGCACCACCAATTTCCTCGGCGTGCAGAACCTGCTGGAGCTGACCCGCCGCAAGCAGAAGCCCGAGCGCCCCCTGTTCGTGCAGATCAGCACCGACGAAGTCTATGGCGATGTCGCCTCTGGCAACCATTCCGAGGACGACCGGCTGGTGCCGTCCAACCCCTATTCGGCCACCAAGGCGGCTGCCGACATGCTGGTGACCAGCTGGGGCCGCACCTATGGCATGCCGTGGAACATCATCCGTCCGGCCAACAATTACGGCCTGCATCAGTATCCTGAAAAGCTCATCCCCAAGAGCAGCTGGCGCATGAAGCGCGGCCAGCCCGCGATCATGCACGGCGACGGCAGCTATGTGCGCTCCTGGCTGCATGCCGAGGATACCGTGGAGGCCGTGCTGACAGTGATCGACAAGGGCAAGCCGGGTACAATCTACAACATCGGTGGCAATGCCGAGCTGCGCAACATCGAGGTGCTGCGCGCGATTGCGAAGATCCTGAAGGTGCCGGAGGACAAGGCCTGGATGGCAATCGAAGACCGCTCAGGCCAGGATGTGCGCTACAGCCTGGACGATAGCCGGGTGCGGGCTCTGGGGTGGCGTCCGGCGCGGGTGTTCCAGGAGGAGCTGGTGAAGATTGTCGAGACCCTCGATGTCAGCCGGTTTGTGTAGGTTGAGCGGGGACCACCGGTGAAGATCGACTTTTATCGCCACCAGCTGAAAGCCGCCGACGCCGAGGCCGTGGCCAGGGTGATCGCGACCCCCTTCCTGACCACGGGATCAGTCGCGCGCCAGGTCGAGGCGCAGCTGGCCGGCTATTTCGGCCTGCCGCATGCGCTGCTGTTCAACAGCTGGACCAATGCGGCGCTGGCGGCCCTGATGGCCATGGATCTCGGCCCGGGCGACGAAGTGATCGTGCCCGCCAACACCTTCATCTCCACGGCCAATGTCGTCGAGCTCACCGGGGCGACAGTCGTGTTCGCCGATGCCGATGCTGCGACCCTGCTGGTGACGCCCGAGCTGACCGCTCCCCATGTCACGGCGCGCACGCGCGTGGTTGTGCCGGTGCACCTCTATGGCCAGATGTGCGATGTGCCGGCGCTGCGGGCCATGCTCGATGCCCACCCCGCCGCCAGCCGCCGCATCACCATTTTGGAAGACGCCGCTCACTGCTTCGAGGGCGAGCGGGATGGGGCGAAGCCTGGGCGGCACGGGGATCTCGCGATCTTCTCGTTCTACGCCACCAAGAATGTCACTTGCGGCGAAGGCGGCGCGCTGGTGACGCGCGATGCGGACTTGCGCGCCAGGCTGCTGGAAACACGGCTGCACGGCATGTCAGCCATCGCGGCGGATCGCTTCGCTGGCGGGCGCTACAATCACTGGGACATGATGCGGTTGGGGCTGAAGGCCAACCTGCCGGACCTGCTGGCGGCACTGCTACCAGCCCAGATCACAGCCATTGATGAGCAGCTGCCGAGGCGGCAAGCCGTCGCGGAACGCTACCGGGCGGCCTTTGCCGGAGGACCCTTGCGGCTGGTGCGGCAGCTGCCCAACTGCAAGAGCGCCGAACATATTTTTCCGGTCGGCATCCCCGGAGGCGGGCGCGACGAGGCTATCCGCCGACTCAACGAAGCGGGGGTGCCGGTGACCGTCAACTACCGGTCCGTCCCCGGAACGACCTACTACACCAGGCGCTATGGCGATCTGACCGGGCGTTTTCCGGTCTCGCACGCTTGGGGGCTGGAGACGCTGACGCTGCCGCTCTATCCCGATCTCCCGGCGGACCACCAGGAACACATCATCGAGACCGTGCGGGAACAGGTCTATCCGCTGGCGAAATCGTAGGGGGTTCCTCGGTAATGGCCCCCGAAACACTTGCGGATCGCCTTGCGGCCTTTTCGGCCACTGGGCCTGATTGCAAAGTGAGGCCCGGAACCGCACGATGACACGAAGCACCGCACTCTTCATTTTCGCCGTCGGCCTAGCCACGGTTGCGATATCCCAACTCATCCTCAAGGCAGCCGTGCCCCGGCTGGCAGAGCGGTGGGCGATCAGCCAGTCCTATTCTGCCGTTGCTGCCGCCACCCTGGCCGATCCGCTGCTCTGGATTGGGGTCCTGCTCGTACTGATCGGCGCGAGCTGCTGGTATCTGGCCATGATGGGGCTGCCGCTCAGCCTCATGATGCCAATGTCAGGCGTGATCGCGCCGGTGGTGTCGGTTGGAGCCTATCTGGTGTTTGGCGAGGCGCTCAGTCCAGCCAAGTGTGCCGCCATCGCTGTCATAGCGGCAGGCGTGGCCTGGCTGGGCTATTTGAATACTTGATGCTGCCGCATCACACGGCGAGGGACCAGTGTCGCAACGCACGACCGGAGCCTACAAGCTCACGCAGATGCCGTTGGTCTATGAGGCATTCCAATCGCTGCTTGGCGCCAATCGCGGCCGCCGCACGCTGGTGAACGAGTACATTCGGCCCAAGGCCGGAGCAAGCGTGCTTGATTTCGGCTGCGGTTCCGCAGCGATACTCCCCTATCTGGGCGCCGTTTCCTATGTCGGCATTGATTTGAATGCCGGTCACATCGCCCAGGCCCGCGCTGCCCACGGTGAACGCGGGCGGTTCCATGCCGGAGATTTCGCTTCGCTGCGAGGAGAACTGGCCGGCGCCTTCGATCTCGTGATCTGTCTGGGCCTCCTGCACCATCTGGACGATGCGCGCGTCGTCGAACTTGGCGCGCTCGCGCATGACTATCTCGCGCCCGGCGGCCGCTTTGTCGCGATCGACCCGGTGTTCACCGGCAACCAGGCATGGATCGCCCGGCGCCTGGCCGCCGCCGATTCCGGCCAATGCGTGCGCACGGCCGAAGGCTATCGGGCGCTTGCCGGCCCGGCCTTTGCGCGCTGCGATGCCATCGTCCGTCACGACCTGCTGCGCGTGCCGTACTCGCACTGCATTACGGTCGCCAGCCGCGATTGAGACAAGCCGGCTCACCCTCAGCACGCATCATTTGCCCGCATTGGCGCCTTGCATCTGCGAGCGGACATTGAGGCACCGCGCCACAACCGCCGCGCCATCGGGGTCCGGCTTGACGAGCAGCTGTTCGCCGCCGCCGGGCGGCCTGCGAATGTGAACCATCCGGCCGGGTTCGACGGCAAGACCGCTCCGTTCCAGGATGGTTAATGGCAACTGTTTCTCTCCAGCCGGCAGCATCAAGATCCAAGACCGCGCCAGTTCCTCGCACGGCACACCAGAAAGCGCGCGGCCTGCGAGGGCGCCGCTGCCAGGGTAACCGGCGATCAGCCAGGCCGAACCGATCGCCTTGCCGCCAATGCCAAAGAGCACTCCCGGGTTGCGGCCTGTCAGGTCAATGAGCGGCACATAGGCGGAGGCCCGATCCTGGGCGAGCGCGGACCTCAGTTCACTGAAGTAACGCGCGGTTTCGGGGTCCACGAGCAGAGTGGCGGACTGCCCGGGACCAACCGGGGTGGGCGTGGTCTGCTGGCGCAATGGCGAGTTCAGTCTATAGGGGTTCTCGATGCTGCTCATGACCAGGTAAGCGGTGACCGGGACAGACACCAGCGCCAAGGCCAAAGTCGCGGCAAACGCGCTGTTCCGATCCGGGCTGGCCTGCGCCCAGGGAACGCCCGCTGCCACCAGGAACACCATCGCCAGCATCGCGTGCTGCGACAGGACGTTGGCGGTCCCGAATGCGAAGACATAGGGGCACACACACAAATAGCCGGTAAGCGCCGCAATCCGGTATCCGCCGCGTGAGCCGATTGACCGTCCCCTGTCGATGGCAACTGCGGTCGCAAGCAAGGCGAGTGGTACGGCAAGAAGATAGGCCGCCTCGAAGAACCGGGGTGGCCGCAACATGCCAAACGCATCCGGATTGACCATCAGAACGGTCAACAGCACGACCGCGATTGCGGCAATCATCACCGCAATGCCCGAAGCCAAGCGGCTGTGGCGGCGCATGAGCATGAGAAAGGCCGAGCTAGCCACCGCCAGCAACCAGAAAATCCAGGTTTCGGATCGCGTGAGTCGCAACCCTTCCCATCTCAACAGGGCGGTTGGCTTCGGCGAAGCAAGCAACTCGGCGTAACCTTGGTAGCTTTCCGCAAGGTGCCGGACAAATGCCAGGGGCGAGCCGTCCATGAGAACCGTCGCCGCCAGCAACAGTGTTGCGGCGGAACCGCCGGCAATGGCGAGCGTTCGCACCGGCCGAGCCGCGATGGCCCACAACACGGGCGCGCACACGATGGCAAGCAACGCGGCGCTGCTGGGTTTGGCCAAGAATACGGCAACCCCACCGGCCCCAATAACAATAGCGGGCCAAAAATCCCCGCTTCTCCGCGGTGATGCCTCCTCGGGGGCAAGCGAACTCGCCAGGACAATGCCCCAGGTGGTGAGCAAGAGCCCCTGTAGCGCCAGGGAGTTGTAGCCGGGCGTCGGCAGCCAGTAGAGCAGGAACAGCAGCGCAGGCATCGCCAGGCACAATGCCAGGGCCAGATCGGCAGCGATCTCGCGCCTGTCCCTCGGGCGCCCCCAATGCAGCAACGCATGGGCGAGCCCGGTGGCAAGACCAAAAGTGATCAGCACATTGATCTGACGCAGCCGCGCAATATCGCCGCCGGCTAGGGTATAGATGGGGTGGTAGACGAAGCCGAATTGGGTCAGCGAAATCGCATAGTTCCAAGGGCCGGAATCATAATTCAGGTACATGCCCTCATCGGTGAAATCTATGCCGTGCCGGCAGCGTTCCAACACAAGGACAACAAAGGCCAAGGCGACGCCCGCCAAGCCGAATGCCGCCCCCCGCGCCGGGGCGGGGCTTCCAAGAAAATCCATCGCCGGTCGAAGCCGGTCAGCACTCAACAGATGCTTCGAGATACCGGATTTCATTGAGTTCAAGGGGCCGCTCCAGATGTCACGTGGCGGTGCGCACTCATGACGATTCGTGTGGTTCGCATCATAGTGGAATTTGCCAGACAAGGGCTGTCAGCCGAGGATTGATTTCGTCGACGCCGGCAAACAGAACTGCATCTCAAGCCAACTTGTCTGATTCTGCTACACATGGAAGGCCGGCACACGCGGGCCGGGAACCCTCAGCTTACCCCACACTTGCGCGGCCACGGCGTCAAATACCAGGATGTGCTGTGCATGGCCGGACAGGATCGTCGTGAGCCATGCCTCGAGCGGCCCTGCCTGGCTGGCGTCGCCGCGATGGCGGATCATCTCTATGCCGCGTCATCAGCCTTCTGGTATCCAGACTGCCATGCGGTTGGAGCCTCGATTGCACCAGCTGAAATACGGCACCGCGATGATGGAGGCGGCAGCGGCCTGGTACGGTTCTCCTCTGTAGAGCACCTGATTGCCGGCATCCCCGATGAGCGCCTGCCCATCGGCGGCGATAGTGACGAAACCTTCGAACGGAGTGTTCCGGACCTCCGCCCTGGCCGGAGCTGATCGGGGCAGGCGCAGCATTGGGACGGGCGCCAAGGGATTGTCGATCTGCTCCAGGCAATAGACCAGCGGTCCGCGCTTGAGCGCCACGCGCCCAATACCGGCCTTCACCTGGGGATTGGCATAGACCCGCTCGACGGGCATGGGCAGATCAAGTTCGATGACGTCGCCGTCGCGCCATTCGCGCTTCAGGCAGGCATAGCCGCGATCGAGGCCGCCGATGGCCTGGGGCGACCCGTTCACGTTAATTGCGTGCGACTTCGCCCAGGCCGGAATGCGCAACCGAAGCGTGAATGCGGCAGGCTTGACGGGCGAGACCGCAAGCCTGATCTTGCCACTCCAGGGATAATCCGCAAGCTGCTTAACGACGACGCCGTTGCCATCGACGTTGGTTGTTACGGTGCTGGCGCCGTAAAGGTGGACGGCCAAGGTGGCTGGACCCGTCGAATAGAAATAGCCGCCGATCGAGGCGACCAGGCGTGAGACATTCATGGTGCAGCATGGGCAGGGGTGCCAATCCCAGCGGTGGTGCGATCCGTCGCTCTCCAGCACGTTCTGGTAGAAGTAGTGCGTGCCGTCCCGTGACAGACCCGAGAGCGCGCCGTTGAACAGCGCCTGCTCCAGGATGTCACCGTAGGCGCCGTCACAGTCGAGGTTCTGCATCCGCTGCGCCCAGAAGATGAGCGCGACCGAGGCGCAGGTTTCGGCATAGGCGGTATCGTTGGGCAGGTCGTAGTCGGTGGTGAAGCCTTCGTTGGAGGCCGCCGGCCCCAGGCCCGCCGTGACATACATGCGTTTGCTGGTCACGTCGTTCCACAATGTCTCGCAAGCCCGCTTGAGGGCGGCATCGCCATGCTCGGCGGCAAGGTCGGCCATGGCGGAATAGAGATACATCGCCCGGACGGCGTGGCCGACAACCTTGTCCTGCTCGCGCACCGGCTTGTGCGACTGGCTGTATTCGTGCGTCTTCTGGCCGAATTTCGCAGGGTCGTCACCGCGCGCGACGGCTTCCACGTCGAAATAATGCGGGGTCTGACGGCCGCGCTCGTCGATGAAGTAGCTGGCAAGCTCCAGGTGTTTGCGCTCGCCTGTGACGTGATAGAGCTTGATCAGCGCCAGCTCGATTTCCTCATGGCCGCAATAGCCTTGTCTCTGACCCGGTTCCGTGCCGAAGACGGTGGCGATATGGTCAACATAGCGCATGAAAATATCGAGCAGCCGGCGCTGTCCGGTGGCGCGGAAATAGGCGACGGCCCCCTCGATCAGATGCCCTGCGCAATAGAGTTCATGGTTGTCGCGCAGATTGGTCCAGCGCTTGCCCGGCTCGCGGCCCAGATACCAGCAGTTGAGATAGCCGTCGGGCAGTTGCGCCTTGGCGAGCTGATCGGTGATGGCTTCGATCTGCTTTTCGATGGCCGCATCGCGCCGGTGCGACAGGGCGTAGCTTGCCGCCTCGATCCACTTGCCAACGTCTGAATCCCAGAAGATCTGGGTCGTGAAGCCATGCGCGTTGGGCGGAAAGCGGAACGGCGGCGGCGGTTTTGGAAGGCTCAGCGACTCAAGGATGCCGTAAGCCTCCAGTTGCTTGTGCTGGCTGGGGATGGTGCGGGTCAGCACGGTCTCCAGCCGCTCGGCCCAGAAGCCGGCATCCATCGACACGTCGGGGAACGGAACGGGCGTGAACTGGCGCATGACGAAAGCCCCTATTTTATCGCCCCGGTCAGAAAGCCGGACACATAGTATTTCTGCAAAAGCAGGTAGATGAGGAAGCAGGGCAGGATCGAGATGATCACGCCCGCCTCGACCGCGCCCCAATCGACCGAGCCGAAATGGCCCGAGCGCACGCCGACCAGCATGACGGGAACGGTGAAGCCGTTTTCCCGGTTCATGAAGATCAGTGCCGCGATGAACTCGTTCCACGAGGTGATGAAGGCGAACAGCACCAGCGTCACGATGGACGGCAGCGCGGCTGGCAGAAAGATGTGCCAAAGCGTCTGGAGGCTGCCTGCGCCGTCGATGTCAGCGGCTTCGGCCAGTTCCCTGGGCAGGGCCTCAAAACTGTTGCGCATGAGATAGATGCTGAAGGGCAGTTGCAGGATGGTGTGGATGACGGCGAGCCCCAGGTAGGAATTGGTCAGCCCCAGCGTTGAGAACAGCCGGTAGAGCGGCGTCAGCAGCGCCTGGTAGGGGGCCATCAGGCCAAGCAGCAGCATGAGAAAGATCACCTCCTTGCCTGGCAGCGGGAAGGCGGCAAGGCCATAGCCTGCGGGAATGGCGAGGGCGAGGCAGAGCAGAATGGTCAGGGACGCGACGGCAAGGCTGTTGAACAGGTAGACGCGCAGGCCGGCCTGGTACTGGAACACCTTGGCGTAGTTCTCCAAGCTGAGCGTTGACGGCAGGTAGTGCGGCGGCACCGCGACGGCGTCGGCGCCGGTCTTCAGCGAGGCCATCAGCGCCATGACGATGGGAAACAGCATGACGGCGATGACGGCAACGCAAACGGCCGCGAACAGGTAACTGGCGGGCCTCCATCGCCGGGGGGCGGCGGCGTCCATCAAGTCCGCAGGTTCCGCCACGCTGCTCATGCCCGGCTCGCGCGTCTGACCATGTAGATTTGAATCGCCGAGGCCAGAAATATGATCAACATCAGTATCACCGAGAGCGCCGCGCCATAGCCGAGCTTGAAGTAGATGAAGGAGTTCTGGTAAATCCAGTAGACGGCGGTGAAGGTGTCGCCGCGAGGCGCGCCGCCGGTCATGATGTAGAACTGGTCGAAGGCGAGCATCGAGCCGATGGCGCTGACCAGCGTGGTCAGGGCGATGGTCCGGGACGACAGCGGCAGGGTGAGATGCCACACGCGCTGCCAGTACCCCGCGCCGTCGATGGTCGCGGCCTCGAAGATGTCGGACCCGAGCGATTGCACGCCGGCCAGCATCAACAGCATTCCGTAGCCGATGACCTTCCAGACAATCGACACAACCACAGCCCACAGGCCAAGCGTGCCGTCGGCGAACCAGACGATGGGCTGGTGGATAAGGCCGGCGTCGACCAGCAGCTTGTTGACGAGGCCCACCTGTTCGTCAAACAGCCAGACCCAGATCAGGCTGGAGGTGCCAAGGCCAATGATGACGGGCATGAAGACGATGGCGCGCGTCAGCCGGGCGAGGGGCGACTTTTCGGCGGCCAGCAGCGCGAGGGCAAAGCCGCCGATGATCAGGATTGGCGTGATCAGCACCGTGTATTTGACGGTGAACCAGAGCGCGCGCTGGAACACACCGTCGCTGGCGGCCTTGAGGTAGTTCTTGAAACCCACAAATTCGCCGCCGCCGAGAAGTGACGCGCTGGTCAGCGACATCCGCAACAGATCGAAGACCGGATAGATCACGAAGGCGGCAACGAACAGCAGGGCCGGAGCCACATAGAGCAGACCCACCGCGCCGCGCCGGTCAGTCATCGGAAGAGTTCCTGAAAACAGCCCATGACTCCCTCACCCCCTGACGAAGGGGGAGAGGGAGTAGACCTTCAACTATTCGTTGGAAATGTCCTTCATCTTGGCCTTGGCGGCGGCGATCGCCTCGTCGATCTTGCCGTCGAATACCGCGGTCTGGATCATCTGAATCCAGGGCGACGAATCGCTGTTGACCATGTCGTTGAAGTGGAACACCCAGGGCACGTAGCCAAGGCCAACGGCCTTGGCCGTCAGGATCACGCGCGGCTCGGCCTTGAAGTACTTGTTGTCGGCAAGGTCGGTGCGCGAGGGCAGGATGTTGTTCTTGGCCAGGCCCTCGAGCTGGGCCTCGTCGGTCAG
>Ga0075024_100000400_pt1 | contig 15471 bp, 6 predicted proteins | sample Str013_2_FD_71389 | JGI IMG/M metagenome (GOLD analysis project Ga0075024, IMG submission 71389) | Freshwater sediment microbial communities in response to fracking from Pennsylvania, USA - Straight Creek_MetaG_SC_2013 | ecosystem: Environmental > Aquatic > Freshwater > Creek > Sediment... | reverse complement strand
TTTTTGAACGCTTTATAATCTGTTCCTTTCGCCAGCAGGAGGTAAGTATGAAAATTATGACTGGTGAATTGTCCCCACTGATAATGCAGATTTTTCATAGAAAAGAGAAGATCATAATTAAAATGCGCATTGTGTGGCATGTCTTTGATTACTGCAGTTATTTTATACAAGGTGCTTCCATCATCGTTTGTTTCAATGGTTTTGCCGATAACATCCGTGGCTCCGAAATATTTTTTTGCTGCCGCTTCGGTTATCACCACCGTGTTTGGCTCGTTCAATGCGGTGCGGGTATTGCCTGCAATAGCTGGGAAAGTGAATACTTCAAAGAAAGTGGAATCAACATGCGCCACATTCGGTTCATTAATATATGAATTGCCTTTCTTGATAAGCTTGGCACCATTACTATTGTAGATGCGTGTATATTGCTCCACTTGCGGATAATCTTTTTTCATGACCTGCCCCGTCATGTCAGATGATAACGCTGCATGCAAATTGCCACCGCCAAAACGGATATCCGAGTTGACACGGTAAACGCGATCTGCATTCAGGTTAAATTTATCATAACTCAGTTCATCGAGCACATATAATGCAATTAGTAAAAAGCAGGCAAGTCCGATAGCAAGGCCGGCAAGATTAATGATGGAGAATGTTTTGTTCCTGACTAAATTTCTCCAGGCGATTTTTAAATAATTTTTGATCATGGTAATAATTTCTGCCGTACTTGTTTCGGGCGGTGATTAATAATTTATTCTTTATTCTTCTCCGCCCTGAAGGGCGGAGCTAGTGGGCTAAAAGACCTCACCCTCGGTCTTACTGATGGGCGGAGCTAGTGGGTCAATTTGCATATTCGGTTTACTCCGTTCTTAGGGATTTCACCGGGTTATCAAGAGCGGCCTTTATAGCCTGAAAACTTACTGTCATCAATGCAATCAGCAATGCTCCGATTCCTGCAATCGCAAAAATCCACCAGTTGATTTCTACACGGTAAGCAAAATCCTGCAACCAGCTATGCATAAAGTACCAGGAGAGCGGAGCAGCGATCACAAAAGCAATCAAAACGAGTTTTATAAAATCTTTTGACAAAAGCTGTACAATGCCCTTCACATTTGCACCTAGCACTTTTCTTATCCCGATTTCTTTTGTCCTTTGTTCTGCAATAAAAGTTGACAACCCGAATAATCCTAGGCATGCGATCAGTATTGCAAGCGTGGAAAATATCAATGCAATGGTTCCTACGCGTTGCTCTGAACGATACATTTCGTCAAATGATTCATCCATAAAACGATAACTGAATGGCTTGCCGGGCGCCAATATTTTCCATTTGTTTTCCACTTGTTTTAATAACGCAGGGATATTTGAAGGATTCACTTTGAAGGATGCAAGCCCGGTACTTTTTCCCAGCCGGAAGCACAATGGCCCGATATGCTGACGTAATGATTCAAAATGAAAATCTTTTACTACCCCAACAATAGCGAGAGCCGTTGCGGGAGCGCCGGGAACATCATTGAATGTGTATATTTTCTTACCAATGGGATTGGGGTAACCCAATAGCTGAGCTGTTGTTTCATTGATGATAACTGACATGGTGTCGCTACCGAAATCGGGAGAAAAATTCCTTCCTGCCGCCAATTGCATACCCAATGTTTTCGTGTAGTCATAGTCGATGGTCCATACTTCCAGGTTCAACCCTGACTTTGTACTCAATACAGGGTCCTTTGAATATGTATTATTGGTTCTTGAAGAAGCCACAGGAAGATAAGAGCTCACGGTGCCACTGCTAACTCCCGGTAATTGCAGTATTTCTTTTTTGAATACGTCAATGTTTTGATTAAGTACATTAGCATCATTGATAATGAGTACCTGCGATTTATTAAAACCCAGGTTTGTATTTTGAATATAATGCAATTGGTGATAAATAACAACAGTGCCGATGATTAATATGATGGAGGTTGCAAACTGGAATACGACCAGCAGACTTCTCAGCAGGCCACTTCTGCTGCCCACCTTAAGTTTTCCTTTTAGCACTTCAACAGGTTTGAATGCTGACAGGAAGAATGCAGGATAGCTGCCCGCCAATAATCCGACTATAAGAGGAAGTGTAATGAGTAAGATTAAAATGGGCTGAGCAAGCAGATCTCCCGGGTTGATTGATTTGCTTGCAATATGATTGAATGCAGGTAGTAAGAGGTTTACAATGGCAATGGCAATGGCAAGTGACAGAAGCACCATCATGATAGCTTCAATAAGAAACTGTAGCATAAGTTTACTGCGATCCGTGCCCAAAACTTTTCTGATACCTACTTCTTTTGCACGATTGGCCGAACGGGCCGTTGTAAGATTCATGAAATTGATACAAGCGATCAGTAAAACGAATAATGCAACAGCAGAAAAAATATAAACATATTGGATATTGCCATTCGGGCTCAATTCGAAATCACGGTCCGTGGAATATAAATGGATCTTTGTTAAAGGAACAAGGGAATAACTCAGCTTGTTGCCCGCCTTCTCGAATTCACCCAAGTCGCCGATATGCATGACCTGTTGCGCCTCAGGAAACACATAACGCAATATATATTGAGGCATATTTTTTTCAAAAGCTCTATAGTCTGTTCCTTTCTGCAGGAGGATGTATGTATAGAAATTATTGCTCAGGTAACTTCCCCAATTATAATCCGCATTTTTCATAGAGAAAAGAAAATCGAAATGGAAATGCGAATTCTCCGGCATGTCTTTAATAATGGCAGTTATTTTATAAATGGTTTTGCCATTCTCTTCTGTTTCGATTGTTCTGCCGAGGGCCTCGGTTGTACCGAAATATTTTTTAGCTGTAGAAGCTGTGATAACAACGGTATTGGGTTGATTCAGCGCGGTTTTGGTATCACCTTGAATAGCTGGTAATGTAAACACATCGAAAAAAGTAGAATCCACATTCGCTACATTATTTTCGTTGATAAAATTATCCCCATTCTTTACCTGCTTATTACCGCCACCCCTGAAAATACGTGTGAATTCTTTTACTTGGGGATAGTCTTTTTTCAGCGTGGCCCCCATCATGTCCGATGCAACAGGGAGGTGGAGTTCCGATCCATTGAATTTCAAATCACAATTAATCCTGTAAATATTTTCTGCATTTGCATTATACCGGTCGAAGCTCAATTCATCCAATACGTACAATGAAATCAATAAAAAACAGGATAGGCCGATTGCCAACCCGATGATATTGATGAGAGAAAATGTTTTATTTTTTGCCAGGTTTCTCCACGCGATTTTGAGATAGTTTTTAAGCATCTTGAAAAATTTTGCCGCTCTGCTTGGGGCGGCGATTAATAATTTATTTTATCATTGGTAATAGTTTTCTCTGTGCGATGATATGTGTTTTTAAAATTCCGGGTTCTGGATTCTCCGCCCTGAAGGGCGGAGCTAGTGGGACGGAGCTAGTGGATCAATTCGTACCTCTTATTCTCTTTGACTACTCCATTCTCAGCGAAATCAGTAAAACTTCGGGGGCAGCCATATATTCGATTTTATCCTTCCCGAAGGAAATATCTTTTGCCGGTTTGAAATAGCCCAAACATATATAGTAAAAAAGTAGAAAAAAATTATCCAATCACATGCCGGAATAGAATGCAAATGATTTACAATGCACTAGTTATATAATATATACGAACTAGTTCGTTTTTGATACAAAATGTGTACGGTTTTGATACAATGCAGGGCGCGGATTTGAGAATAAATTGGGTGATGATTCGCGCAAAGCCGTAGAGGCGCGAAGAAATTTTCTTCGCACCTCTGCGGCTTTGCGCGAGGTTTCCCTGTTACTCCGTTCTTAGAGACTTGACAGGATTCAGCAAAGCAGCTTTGATTGCCTGGAAACTTACGGTGATTAGTGTGATCACTAATACCAATATCAACGCTGCTCCGAATATCCACCAACTGATATTTGTGCGATAAGCAAAATCCTGCAACCATTTTGTCATCGCCCACCAGGCAAGTGGAAAGGCAAATAATGCAGCAATCAATACGAGTTTAAAAAACTCTTTTGACAACATTGTAGCGATATTGGCTACGCTAGCGCCCAACACTTTGCGCACACCGATTTCTTTTGTTCTTTGCTCTGCAGCAAAAGCAGCTAGGCCAAACATGCCGAGGCAGGCAATGAAAATTGCGAGTATGGCAAATGTGATAAATATCTGTCCCGTTCTTTGTTCTGCTTTATAAAGGTGATTGAATTGGTCATCCATGAATTGATAGTCGAATGGCTGGCCGGCAACCAGCGCCTGCCATTTGTTTTTTACCTGTGTCAGCACAGAATTGATCTGGTTGGGTTTCAAACGTAAAGCCATGCCACTTGGTTCTTTGTTAAAGCAAAGTGCAAGTGGAGTGATCACTTCGCGCAGGGAGTTGAAATTAAAATTTTTCACAACTCCAATAATATGTAGTTCAATGATTTTTTTGGTTTCGATATCATTGATTTCATATAATTTTTTATTGATCAGGTTATTGGTGGCAAGAAATTTTGCAGCGGCTTCATTGATAATGATAGCGGAAGAATCAGTTAAAAATTGTGGGGAGAAATTTCTGCCAGATATCATTTTTATATCCAGCGTCGGGATATAATTTTCATCTACATTCCATTTTTGCATCGAGATGGCGGTTTGCTGATCCAATGCCGGTGAAGTAAAGAACGCATCATTGCTTCGATATCCATCTACAGGTAAGTAACTGGTCATTGTGATATTTTCCACGCCGCTGATCTGCCTTACTTCATTCTTGAAAAGTTCTGTTTGTGTTTTCAATGAGCCGGTATTTTGTATAATCATCACCTGCTCTCTGTTGAATCCGATATCTTTATTCCGAATATAACTGAGTTGATTGTATATCACGATTGTTCCAATGATGAGGGCAATAGAAATCCAGAACTGGGAAACCACCAGCACATTTCTTAAAACAGATCCTTTGAAACCCTTTGCCAACTTGCCTTTCAGTACTTCTACGGGCTGAAATGCAGACAGAAAGATCGCAGGGTAACTGCCTGCCAGAAGGCCGACCACAATCATCAGTGCAATGACGGTAATCAACATGGAAGGTTGAAATAATACCAACATGCTGATTTTTTTTTCGGCCAATGAATTGAAGTAGGGTAGGAGCAATAGGGTTGCGAGCAACGCGATGATCAGTGCAAAAAAACTAATGATGAGTGATTCCGTTAAAAATTGCAGTACGAGATTATTTCTGCGTGAACCGAGTACTTTCCGGACGCCGATTTCTTTGGCCCGGTTGGAAGATCGTGCTGTTGAGAGGTTCATAAAATTCACACAGGCAATCAATAAAATTAATATCGCAATTACGGAGAAAATATATACATATTGAATGTTCCCGTTCCCTGAAAGCTCGCCTATTTTATTGGAACGGAGATGGATATCTTTCAGCGGAATAAGTGAGTTGCGTATATATCCTCCCGATTTTTTAAAGTCGTCCATGCTGAGATTAATCGCCGATTTCAATTTAGGCGCTATATAGCGATCTGTTAACCTGTTTATTTCCTCTTCTAATTTTTTAGGATCGGTTCCTGGTTTTACAACTATATAAGTGTTCCAGTTTTCACTTAACCAGTTATCGCTTCTGCTTTCGGCATTTTCACTGGTTGCAAGGAAAATATCAAATTTGAAATGTGATTGCTCGGGCATGTCTTTAATGACAGCATTGATCTTATAATTGTCGCTGTCATTCATTATTAATCTTTCTCCCACAACATCCGTGCGATTAAAGTATTTTTTTGCAATTTTTTCCGTGATCACCAATGTCTTTGGGTCTCTTAACACTTTTGTCGGGTCTCCCGCAATGACAGGCAATGTAAATACTTCCAGCAGCGTTGAATCGGCCCAGGCAACATTCATTTCATTCACCAGTTCCTGGCCTTTCTTTACAATGGCACTTCCATGATTTTGTAATCTGGTATATTGAATAATTCCTGGAATTTCCTTTACTACAGCCGGTCCCTCCATTGCGGTAGTTACCGCGAGGTCAAAATGATTGCCGCCGAATTTGATTTCATTGTTGATACGATAAATCTGGTCCGCTTGTTTGTTATATTTATCATAGCTCAATTCGTCAAGTACATAGAGCATGATCAGCGTACAGGTTACTATTCCAGCGGCAAGACCGACTATATTGATAGCAGTATAAAATTTATTTTTCCTGAAATTCCTGAAGGCTGTTTTGAAATAATTTTTGAACATGGCGCAGGTTTTTGGAATGCTTGTATGACGCTATAGATCTTATTTGAGTTACAGAAGCGGCGAATTAAATTTTGGCCTCACCCCTGCCCCTCTCCTGAAGGAGAGGAGTGGCTAGAAATGCAACTCACAAATTTTCAATTATTCAACAACGCAATATTTCCTCCAATCCTATTTAATCTAAGAAATCAGGGTTCTATTATTCCGTTTTCAAACTCTTCACCGGGTTCGCTTTTGCTGCTTTGATTGCCTGGAAGCTCACGGTAATTAAGGCGATAAGCGCAGCGGATATTCCTGCTGTTGCAAATATCCACCAACTGATATTGATGCGGTAAACAAAATCCTGCAGCCATTTAGTCATAATAAATCCTGACAAAGGAAGTGCAATGATTACTGCGATGATCACCAGTTTTACGAAATCTTTTGATAACAATCCAACAATTTGCAGCATGCCTGCGCCCAACACTTTCCTGACACCGATTTCTTTTGTACGTTGTTGTGCGCTATACGCTGACAAGCCAAATAATCCAAGTGCGGCGAGTATGATGGCGATCGATGCAAAAATATTCATCACGTTTCCTATGCGCAATTCGGCGCTATATAATTTATTGTAATCTTCATCCAGGAAATGGTATTCGAAAGGACGATGTGGCGCATGAGTTTTCCATTTTGATTCTATATAGGAAATGGTTTGCGGAAGATTGCCTCCGGAAACTTTTACCAGCAACTGACTGGGGCCCCATTCTTCCTGGAAAATAACAAGTGGCTTAATGGGCTCATGCAATGAACTAAAATGAAAATCCTTAACGACGGCTTTCACGAAACCCGGTCTTTGCTCTCCCAAAAACATTTTCTTACCGATTGCTTCCTGCGGCGTCCATCCTAATATTTTTGCTGCAGACTCATTCAGAACATAATGATATGTTCTGTCCTTTTGTTCTTTCACATCCCATACATCTTTGATATCTTGTTGAGTTAAATCGGTTCCTGCAATGATTTCAAGTCCGACGGTTTTAATAAATTCTTCATCTACCGGATTTGCGTTTACCGAATAGTGCGCTTCTTCCGACGCGCCCTGCTTATTCATGCTATAGCCGCCGATTATATGCGTAGGTGCATCCCGCACGCACGAAATATTTTTGATGTGCGCATTTGCTTTCAGTTCGTTTTTAAAACTGCCAATATTGCTCATTATTTTACTGTCGAGTGGCAGTACCAGCACATGATCCCTGTCATAACCCAATTTTTTATGCTGTATGAAATAAAGTTGATTTTGGATGATAAAAGTTGCCACGATGAGAAATACAGAAATAACAAATTGGAAAACGATCAATGATTTACGCAGCCATAATCCGGATCCCGATTTTTTGAATATGCCTTTCAAGACTTTTACCGGTTGATAGGATGACAAAACAAATGCAGGATAACTTCCTGCCAGCAGGCTGATGCAAATAATAACCAATACTGAAAAAATAATGAAGAAGGGAGAGATAATGGATGATATATGAATTTCCCGTTCTGCCAGGCGATCGAATGCGGGCAAAAAAAGCGCAACAAGTATCAAACTCAGCAACAGTCCTATTATTGATAAAATCAATGACTCGCCGATAAACTGCGAAAAGATTTGTGTTCTATAAGCGCCTGATACTTTCCTGATGCCAACTTCTTTCGCTCGTTCGATAGATCTCGCCGTACTTAAATTGATATAGGTAAAACAGGCGATTGTGAGTATGAGCAATGCTACAGCGCCAATGATAAAAACATAAGTGATATTTCCGTTTGGCTCAAAGCCATCATACGGAGAATAGAGATGAATTTTTTTAAAAGGTTCGAGGAAAAAAGTGATGTAACTATTCGCAGTGTAATCCGCTCCCAAATCTTTTTTCATGAATCCCGGAATTTTTTGCTGCAATGTTGTGGCGGAGTTTTTATTTTTCAGCAGAAGATAGGTTGTGAAATTTGCATCATAGTAAGTTTCCTCCTGCGTTTCTCCCAATGTTGAAAAGGACGCAAGAAAATCAAATTTGATCTGCGAATTGGTTGGACAATCAGCGACTACTCCTGTTACCTGGTAGCTGGCTTCTTCACTGCCAATTTTAATTATTTTTCCTACGGGATCTTCGTTGCCGAAATATTTTGTTGCAGTGGAGCGGGTGACGACTACTTTATTCAATCCCAATAAAACCTCTTTGCTATTCCCTTGCAACAACGGAAAAGAAAACATCTCAAAGAAAGTAGAATCGGCATAAAGGAAGCGGGGCTCATCAAATAATTTTTCGCCATGTTTTACAATCTTTTTCCTTTGGGACATGCGCACACCTTCTTCCACTTCAGGGAAATTTTTTTTAAAGGCGGGAAATACTTTTGTGCTGGTATAATTTCCTCTGTTAACAGTGCCACCAAAACTATATTCCATAATCACACGCGCGATCCTGTCGCCTTTTGTTTGGAAATTATCATAGCTCAGTTCATGGCTTATGAATAAGCCAATCAGGAAACAGCAGGTAAGCCCGACGGTTAATCCGAGTAAATTGATGGCGGAAAAAACTTTGTTTTTCCAGAGATTTCGGATAGCGATTTTTAGATAATGGTTTAGCATAATGGTTTGTATTGATAATTTTTTACGACGGTTTTGATCACTCTGCCCTAAAGGGCGGAGCTGGTTTCATTCAGCGCCGGTGAGGCCTCACCCCCAGCCCCTCTCCTGAAGGAGAGGAGTGCCCACAAATTCAACGCAATAATTTTTTATTTTCAATCAATGAACTCCGCCCTGAAGGGCGGAGCTATCGGGCAACATCGTTTTTATTCAACTCAATCAACTCTTTAACCAATTAACTTTCGTCACAATCATTTTCAATCTCAAAAATCACAGTTCACTCTGTTCTTAATGACTTCACTGGGTTGGCTACGGCCGCTTTGATCGCCTGGTAACTGATCGTTGCCAATGCGATGAATACAGCCAGTGATCCTGCCAGTAAGAATATCCACCAACTGATATCTATCCGGTAAGCAAAATCCTGTAACCAGCGATGCATGATGAACCATGCAATGGGCGATGCAATGACAAGTGCAATGACAACAAGCAGAATAAAATCTTTCGAAATCAATATCACAATATTCGAAATGGAAGCGCCCAACACTTTACGGACACCAATTTCTTTTGTGCGTTGCATAGTGGCAAATAGGGAAAGCCCGAGTAAGCCCAGGCAGGCTACAAAAATGGCGAAGCCTGCAAAAATGCTAAACACTTTTCCAAATAGCTGATCATTTTTATATTGATCATTAAATTTTTCATTCATGAAATAATAATCAAACATATTACCTGGAAAGAATGCGTCATATTTTGTTTTAATCGCTGCAATGGTGGCATTAATATTTGCAGGATTTACTTTTACAGAAATAGGATCAGTGGTTCCGAGTGATGGCTGCAGAATAAGCGGCTCAATAGCGAAGTGAAGTGATTTTTGATGAAAATCTTTTGCCACCCCGATAATATCACACCTCTTATCATATATCATGAGTGATTTGCCGACCGCATCTTCATTCGATGTAAAGCCAAGCAATTTTACTGCTGATTCATTTAAGACAATATTGTGCAGATTTTCCCATCGATAGTCATAGTCGCTAAATAAAAAATTTCTACCCTTGAGCAATTTAATATTATATACATCAAGAAATTCATGGCTTACTCCATAATTACGCAATGTATATTTCATATTTGCATCGGCATCCGTACGGTGAACATTGAATACCCTCGACATGTCATTGCCAATGGGTCTGTTCGTAGTGGCAACATTTTTCACCGATGCTATTTTTTTTACTTCTTGCTTGAAACTTTCCTGCCTGCCGATGAACGCAGAGTTCCATGCTGTCAGCGAAGGGGCTTTAATGATGAGCATTTGGTCGAGGTTCATGCCGAGTTGCTGAGTGGTTACATATTTCAACTGTTTGTACACTATAAAAGATCCGATGATCAATGCTACTGTAATGGCAAACTGACCAATAACCAAACCTTTTCGCAAAAAGATTCCTTTTTTTGAAGCGCTGAATTTTCCTTTCAATACCAATATGGGCTTGAATGAAGAAAGTACAAATGCGGGATAAAAACCGGAAATAAGAATTCCTGCAATGATTAATGTGATCAATCCTATGCTGATTGAATAACCATTTAATCCTTTCCGGAATAAATAAGACATAGATAAATCATAACCGGTCAGGTGATTGAAGCTATCCTGTACAATAATTACCAATATGATTGCAATCAGTAAAGAAAGAAAATTGATGAATAAGGATTCTGCAAGGAACTGGCGTATCAGTTGACTTCTGCTGGCGCCCGCTACTTTTCTTACACCTACTTCTTTTGCCCGTTCAACGGACCGCGCTGTGGAGAGGTTGATATAGTTTACCCATGCAATCATAATAATAAACAGGGCAATGATGAGCAAACCCCAAACTACCGCTGCATTCGCAGTTTTCCCGATCTCATATTCAAAATCAGAATAGAGATGTGCTTTGGAAAACGGTTGCAGGAAAAATTTTTCATCACTGCCTGAAATTTTATTTCCCTGGAAATGCCTTTGACTGAATGCAGGAAGTTTTGCTTCGAGGGATTTATAATTTGTTCCATGCTTCAATTGAATATAGTGCCAGAAATCAGAATCCTTAAAATCATATTCAGCTTCTTTCCAACCCCAGGTGCGGTACAGTGTTGGATAAGAAACGATGATATTGAATTGCAGGTGTGAATTTTCAGGGATATCCTTGCATATTCCTGTTATTTTGTAAGGCAAGGAGTCGCGGGCAAGGACAACTGTTTTTCCAAGTAACGACTGATAATCTGTTCCTACATGATCAAAAATTCTGCCTGCCAGCTTTGTTGATATAATAATTGAATTGGGTTCTTTTAAAGCAGTATTCGCGTTGCCGGCAACCAAGGGAAAATTAAATATGCTTAATAAAGAATTATCTGCCGCTATTTCGTCTGGTTCTTCTATTTTTTTATCCTTATAGGTGATGATGACATTGCCTATAGGTACCACACGTGCATGGTTCACTACTTCCGGGTAATCATCTTGCAAGGCTTTGCCGACTGCAGAATACGTGATGGTTCCATGTTGTATCAATTTTCCATTCTGATAGCGGTCGTTCGCTATACGATAAATGTCTTTTGCATTGTCATTGAACTGATCATAGCTCAATTCAAAACTTACGTATTGCAAAATAAGCAGGCAGGCTGCCATGCCAATAGATAACCCGGCGATATTGATGGCAGAAAATGTTTTGTTTTTACGCAGGTTGCGAAAGATGGTTTTTAAATAATTTTTAAACATTGGATTCGATTTATAATTGTTTCAAAAATATTTTTGCTTCAATTCTCATCTCCGCCCTGAAGGGCGGAGATAGTGGGCATAGGCCTCAGGGCATAGGTCTCACCCCCTGCCCCTCTCCTAAAGGAGAGGGGTGCCTATTTGTTTTGGCTTTATAACTATTCAACCCATAAAGACTCCGTCCTGAAGGGCGGAGCCAGTGATTCAATTTGCATGTCTGCAACATTTTCACATTCTCACATTGGTTTTATTCTGTTCTTAAACTCTTTACCGGGTTTGCCATGCCTGCTTTGATGGCCTGGAAACCTATGGTGAGGAGAGCAATTATCGCCGCCGCAATACCTGCCAGCAGGAATACCCACCATGCTATGTTGATACGATAAGCAAAATCCTGCAACCAATGATGCATGGCGTACCATGCAACAGGGAATGCAATGATTGCTGCAACGATTACCAGTTTTAGAAAATCTTTCGACATCATGGTAGCTATCTGCGATATACTTGCTCCCAATACTTTTCTTATTCCAATTTCTTTGATCCGTTGTGTAATGGCAAATGCTGACAATCCAAACAAACCAAGGCAGGCAATAAAAATGGCGATACAGGCAAACACAGTAAAAATATTACCCTGTTGCTGTTCGCTGGAATACAGCGAAGCAAACTTTTCATCGAGAAAACCATATTGAAATGGTGTTTCGGGAAGATATTTTTCCCAAATGCCTTCAATATATTTGAGAGTGGATGGAATGCCATTGCCAGCGATTTTGACTGAAAGATTTCGATAAAACCTGTTATTGCCATTGACAATCAGGGGAATGATTTTTTGATGCATGGATTCAAAATGGAAATCATGCATTACACCGATGATCTTACCTCGTACATCACCATAACTGATGTCTTTGCCAACTGCATTGGCCGGTGTTTTCCAGCCGAGCATTTGTACCGCTGTTTCGTTGATGATGAAATTGGCCGAATCCCTGCCATAATCCCGTCCAAAATTTCTTCCGGAAACTATGGGAATGCCATAAGTGGGGATAAAATCATAATCTGCGGAAATAAACTTTAAATCAATATTCACCGGTTTGAGTGAATCGCCGGATAAAATTTTTGCATCCATGTCATCCAATAATCGCCCTGTCGGAATGCGTGACGAGCGGCCGGTGTTTTTGATATTGGGATTTTGAAGCAGTTCATTACGAAACGATTCATATTGACTGCTTAGAGAATTGATATAAGGCATATTGATAAGATGTTCCTTATCGTATCCCAAAGAAGCATTTTGAATATATCTCAATTGCTGAAAAACAATTATGGTAGCAATGATAAGGATAATCGAAATAGAAAATTGCGCTACTACAAGCACCTGCCTGAAAGAGATATTGCCTTTGCCGATTTTTAACGCGCCTTTCAATACCAACACAGGATTGAAAGAGGACATGAATAGTGCTGGGTATATACCGCTCAATATTCCTACAATAAAAGGCAATAATAATACGGATGATATGATCGGGGCCCGCAGTAATATTTTTAGTGACATGGATTGGTGCAAGAAAGAATTGATAAGCGGCAGCAATGTCCATGTAAGTAAAATTGCGAAAACCAGGGCGAACCCCGTGATGAAAATTGATTCACTTAGAAATTGGAGGATGATTTCTTTCCGCCGGGCGCCAATAACTTTTCTTACTCCGATTTCGCGTGCACGCAATGCAGATCGGGCAGTGGACAGGTTCATATAATTGATGCATGCAATCAACAAAATAAACAGGCCAATGGCGCTGAAAATATAAACCCGTTTGATGTCGCCATTCGATTCTATTTCATCATCCAGGTGTGAGCGCAAATGAATATCGGTAAGTTTTTGAAGGTATAATTTAGTAGTGCTTGATGCTTTAAAGCCAGGTGGCTCTCCCGGAAAGTGCATGTGTTTGTCAAGAAATGCAGGAAATCCGGCAGCTATTTTTTCTACGGGGTAGTTCCTGGGAAACAGCAGGTAAGTGAAAAAAGAGTTGTTGCCCCAGTTGGTTTCTAGCTGTTTTTTGCCATATATTGATGAGTCATTCAATGTGCTGAATGAAAGGAGAACTTCGGGATGAACATGGGAGTTAACCGGTAAAGGTTTGAATATGCCGGTTACTTTTAAATATTTTTGATTGTCCACTTTGATCATTTTATTCATCGGATCTTCATTGCCAAAATATTTCCTCGCTATATCCTCTGTCAACATAATGCAATCGGGTTCAGCCAAACCATTTTTAGGATTTCCTTTTGTAACCTTTGTCGGAAAAAAATCAAAGAAATTTTCATCTGCAAAAAAAACACTCCGCTCATTGAATAATTTTTCTTCGTAGCGCAATGCTGTTGTGCCATTGCCCAGCAATCGTGTCATTTTCTGTATATCAGGAAAATCATTCTGCAACAACGGACCGAAAGGCGGCGCTACTGAACTCAGATGCAGGTTTTCAATGCCATCGGGGGTATTAAAACTCCTGGTTACACGATACACTTGTGATGCTTTCTCATTGAACTGATCATAACTCAATTCGTTCAGGATATATGTGATAATAAGCAGACAGCAGGTGAGTCCAACCGTTAGCCCGAATAAATTGATGAAGGAAATAAATTTATATTTCCTCAGGTTACGAAAGGCGATTTTAATATAGTTTTTAAACATAGCTTGCAGTTTAACGACTTTATATGTTCTGCCTATGATAGATGCTATTTTTTTTATCGTGAGACGTCAAACGTAAGACGCTCACGTTTTACGTTTTGCGTCTCACGTTTGATCTCTCACGATTAAGACGGCACATTATTTAAATGTAAGATTGATTCTTCCGCTCCCTGCATCTACGGTAACCGGTACACCGCCTCCATTCAATTTTCCATGGAGCTTATTTTCTTTCATAGATCCAGTGAAATTATTCAATGCATCAGTTTTTATTTTATCTGCGTCCAGCTTCAAATCAAGCCCTTTGTTTTTGGGAAGTTCAAGGTCAATATTGCCCGAAGAATTGTTTAGCGTTACATATTCACGTAGTTCTTTTATTTCTACTGCAATATTGCCACCACTGGTTGAGGCATCCACGCTGCATGATAAGTTGCGCAGATCGACGTTCCCGCCCGAAGTATGTGCGGCCAGTTCTCCCTCTATATCCTGCCCATTCACACTACCGCCGCTGGTAGTGGCGCGGACCGTTCCTTTCAAATCACGCAATGTCAGTGAACCGCCTGATGTATTCAATTTGATTTTGCCTGTGCATCGGGTTGCTTCAATACTTCCGCCGCTGGTTTGCAAATCAATATTCTCTTTTGAATCGGATACATCAATGCTGCCGCCGGAGGTCTCTCCTGTTATTTTCCCGGTAACTTTTTCAACTGCCAGGCTCCCTCCACTTGTTCTGAAATCCTGGGTACCTGATAAATTTAACAGACTAATGCTTCCGCCACTGGTAGAAAGATCCGTGGAAACATCCTGCGGCACAAATATTTTGAATGAAATACTTAGTCCCCGCTTCCAGTTCATGTTCCTGTTTTTTGCTTTGGATATGGCAGTCAGCTTGCCTCCACTAACGTCAATGCTCAACTTGTAATCGTCGTTCAACCTTTTTTGGATTTCTTCTTTTGAAAGGCCATTATCCCTGCCATTTGTGGTTACATACACTTCAATGCGTGCATCTGCAGCGTTCCCCCCGGAAACGGAAATACTGCCGCCTTGTGTGCTGGCTTCGACATTTTTTACAGATTCATTGGCAAGGGACTTGGTCATGTAAGGCGTATTGTGTCCGAATTGCGATTTTCCTGCAATGGTTGATAATACTAATAATGAGACGATGAATTTTTTTTTCATAATTTATTTTTTAATTGATTGCAATGGTTTTTGGTTTTAAATAATTTGAAATTTTTTTTATAAT
>Ga0075024_100000396_pt1 | contig 15576 bp, 14 predicted proteins | sample Str013_2_FD_71389 | JGI IMG/M metagenome (GOLD analysis project Ga0075024, IMG submission 71389) | Freshwater sediment microbial communities in response to fracking from Pennsylvania, USA - Straight Creek_MetaG_SC_2013 | ecosystem: Environmental > Aquatic > Freshwater > Creek > Sediment... | reverse complement strand
CGCTACTCCAGGCGATTAGGGATGGCGAACCTGAATTCCGCGGGCGGCAGCTGGACCATGCGCTTTGCTGAACTCCATTCCGACCCAGGCGTGGCCGGCGATCTCAGCTATCCGGACGCCGTCAAGAAAGTGGACCCGGCGTATCCGGCGAACATGGTGCATGACCGTATAGAAGGCGTGGTGGTGCTGCATGCGGTGATCCATGCAGACGGCACCGTGGGCGACGTAAGCGTGCTGGAAGGCTTCAACGAACTTCTGGATGAAAATGCGTGTGTAGCGTTGCGGCAGTGGCGGTTCCGTCCGGGGACAAAGAACGGAGTGCCCGTCGATGTGGAGGCTGTGGTGCGAGTGCCGTTTCGCGTCCCGAAGCAGTTGTACTAACCGTAAGGCAATTACTGGCTAAATCGCCGCGCCGTTCTGCCACTCATTTTCGCGGCTCAGCCTCCAATCCACGCATTCCGCTGCTGGGACGCTTCGACTGACCAACCGCTCAGATAAAATCTCTACTAACACGTTTGCTTACAAACCAATGCCCAGCCTTTACGAAAAATGGATGTACGAGTGGGAAACCCGCCTTACCACCCGCGACACGAACCGCATTGTGCGGCCGCTGGAATGGGGCCTGGACTGGGCCCAGCGCTGGCCAGCTTTGAACGGGCAAAACGTGAATGGTCAAAGCCTGAATGGCCACGCGCCGACGTCGCCGGACCAGTTTGAAAATTACGTGCATGAGTTGAACGACCACGTCGTCGCGAATAGTGACCAATTCTTTTCTTATGTCACGCCCACGGATTTTCGCCTGGAGACACGCAAGATTGAAATCTTTGCCACGGGCAGCAACGCGTCCGATAAAGCTCCCAAGGGCGACGGCATCTTTTTGCGTTTCACGTCGCCAGTGCAAACGCCGTATCCGGAAAATGATCTGGTTAATGCGCGCTGGTTTGAGACCGAGGGCGGCCGCGCGGTGATTATTCTTCCTCACTGGAACGCCAACGGCATCGCCTACAACGCACTCGGGCCGCTGCTCAATCGCTTTGGCATGTCGGTGTTGCGGATGAGCAAGCCGTACCATGACATTCGCCGTCCCACCGAGACGGCGCGGTCTGACTACGCGGTTTCTCCCAACATCTGCCGGACCATTGACGCCGCACGCCAGGCGATTGTGGATCTGCGCTCCTGCATTGATTGGCTGAACCAGCAGGGCAAGACGAAAGTGGCTGTGCTGGGGACGAGTCTTGGTTCGTGCTATGCGTTCCTGGCCGCGGCGCATGATCCGCGCTTGCGTGTGTGCGCGTTCAATCATGCGTCAACCTATGTGGCGGACGTGACCTGGACCGGCCAATCCACCCGCCATGTTCGCGAAGGCCTGGAGCGCGATGGGCTCACGCTGGAAGGGCTGCGGCAGGCGTGGTTGTGCATCAGTCCCATGGCGTACTTTGAGAAGTTCGCGCGCTACCCTAAAAAGGTGCTGATGATCCACGCGAAATACGATCTTACGTTTATCCCGGAACTCTCTCGGCAGGCGATTGAAGCATTTCGCAAACACGGTATTGATTTGAAAGATGTTGTGTTGCCTTGCGGTCACTACACCACCGGCGAGACGCCGTTCAAATATATGGATGCGTTCCACATGGTGAGGTTTTTGACGAAGAATCTGTAGGAATCGGGTGATCTGTTGATCGGATGATCTTTTCGGATGATCCTTGAAGCAGTCTTGCGTAATCCCAGCCTTGGACTTTTCCAAATGAGCTTAGTTCTTTTGCTTGCCGATCCACCGATCACGGGCGATCACCCGATCACCCGATGATCTACTTGTTCTTCCACACCGGTTTTCTCTTCTCGATCACGGCGCGCAGACCTTCCTGCACGTCTTCCAGGCTCATCAATTCATTGAGGTAGAGGTCCTGCGAGGTCTTCATGGCCTGCTTCAAGGGTTGGCCGATGGAGCTGCCGATCACGCGTTTGGTTACTTCCAGCACCGGGCCGCTGAATTCTGAAATGCGATGGATCAGGCCTTCAACGTAGCCTTTGAGTTCGGCTTCCGGTACGACTTTGTTGACAAAGCCGAATTTCAAAGCTTCTTCCGCGCTGAGCGCTTCGCCAGTAAGAATGAGTTCGTAAGTTTTCTTCTGTCCAATGATCTGCGGCAACATCACGGCAGCGAACGGTGGGAACACGCCGAGTTTTACTTCCGGCTGCGCGAATTTTGCTTTGGGCGTGGCGATCACCACGTCACCAAAGCCGACGAGTTCTGATCCGGCGCCAATGGCCGGTCCGTTCACTACAACCACGACGGGCTTGGAGATATCCACCATCGCCTGGAATACGCGGGTGAAAGCGTCCAGGGTCTGGAACACGCGGTCCGGGCGGGAGTCTTCCAGCGAGATGCCGGCGGAAAATGCTGACTGTGCAGATGTCAGCAGAATGGCTTTCACGTCACCACGGCCGTTCAGGCTTTCAATCGCTTCCGCCATCTCCTTCATCATGGGCACAATGAGCACGTTGTGAGGCGCGTGGTTCATGATGAGCCGGGCGATGTAGTTGGAGATTTCGAACTGGATGTATTTGAGCGGGCGCGCTGCGGTCCGAGTATCGCCTGTGAGATCGACTTCCGAGATGGACGGTGTGGACATGAGCTACCTCAAGAACGTTTATGGAAGGCTTAATGCGTGATTATCTTCTGATTTTCCGCCAGGCACAAGGTTACAAGTGCCTTGGGGGTAACCCGCTGGTTCATACGGCAAGTGAAGCGTGCGCTTCCCGGAAGGCCGTGACCCTCTGGATGCGCAAGACCGTAGTCAGTTGACAGCGAGGCGGGCGCGAGGATAACGTTCTTAAGGATTTCAGAAAAGCGAGGTTACTCCACACATGAAGACCGTATCCAAGATTTTCGCATTCGCGTTGCTTCTGGGCCTCTTCAGTATGCCGGCGGTGCGTGCCGTCGCGGTAGACGATGACGATCAACCTCACATGCAAGCTGCGCTCAAGGCTTTGCGAGAAGCCAAAGAGCATCTTGAAATGGCCAAGCATGACAAAGGCGGCCACCGCGCTGCTGCCGTGAAGGCCACCAATGATGCCATTCAGCACGTTGAAATGGGCATGAAGGCCGGTGACAAGCACGAAGATCACGACCATCACTAGAGACAACAGTAGTGTCCATTTCGAAATAGCTAAAAGGCCGGCTGACAAAACAGCCGGCTCTTTCTTTGCCTGCAAGAATCGCCGCCGTTATTTGTCGCACCGCAAAGTTTATCGCGCCGCAAATTGCCGTAAAATATCCGCATGAAAATTGCACTGGGCGCCGATCACGCCGGCTACGAACTAAAAAACCGGGTCAAGCAATACCTGCAACAAAAAGGCATTGAGGTCCAGGACGAAGGTACGCAGACGGGCGACTCCGTGGACTATCCTGATTTTGCCCGCTTGGTGGCGCACGACGTGAGTGAGAGCCGTGCCGACTGGGGCATCTTGGTTTGCGGTAGTGGAATCGGCATGGCCATGTCGGCAAATAAAGTTGCCGGGATTCGCGCGGTCAATGCGTCCAATGAGCAGGAAGCGCAGTTGAGCCGCGAACACAATAATGCCAATGTCCTTGCGCTGGGAGCGCGGCTTTTGCGGGACGAAGAAGCCATGGCCATCATCGACAAATGGCTGGCTACGCCTTTCGCCGGCGGACGCCACGAGCGCCGCGTGGAAAAGATGGCTGGACTCGATCGCGAAAGAGACCGGCAAAGTGGCGACCGCGAAAATTCGGCCGCGGGAAAACGTTAGTGTCTCCGTATCCCAGCTGGCAGCGAGAAGATTTTGAAGTCAGCACAAATCCCATGCGCGTTGATCTGAAGGTAGTGCATGGCTTTCTCACGAATTCTTATTGGGCCAAAGGCATCCCACTGGAGACCGTCCAACGTTCGCTGCAGAACTCCCTATGCTTTGGTATCTATCTTCAACAAAATCAGGGAAGCGGCAGTGATACACGGCAGGTAGGCTTTGCCCGGGTGATCACGGATCACGCGACGTTTGCGTACCTTGCCGATGTGTTTGTTCTAGACGAATTTCGCGGACGCGGTTTGTCTAAGTGGCTGATGGAATGCATTGTGAAGCATCCGGAGTTGCAGGGATTGCGCCGCTGGTGCCTGGTAACGCGCGATGCGCACGGACTCTACGAACAATTCGGGTTCAAGGCTTTACCCGCGCCAGAGCGCTGGATGGAACGCAATGATAATGATCCGGAAGTTTATGCAAGAAGCAGCCGTCCGGCCGTTCCTTAATACCAGGAGGGTCTTTAAGTTATGTCCAACCGGTTGGCAATTCGCTCTTGTGCCGGATGGTTGTTGGCTCCGGTGCTTTTTTCGATGATTTTGACGGGATGCGGAGGTTCACCCAAGCCCGTCTGCGCCATGACCGCATTCAACGTTTCTCCTAACACCGCGACCATTAGTCACACTGCGGTCCCGCCGGGAAATACCCAACATTTTGCTGCCTTCGAAACCGCTGCCACTACTGGTTGCGCGTTCCCGCTGAGCAACCTGACTACTGTTACGTGGACCGTTTCTGATCCGGTGAACGTGAGCATCAGCAACGCAACCGCCGATAATGGCACCGCCACATGCCACGCCGCGACAGCAGGAGCCGTCACGCTTACCGGTACGGCGCCCGCCGGCAACGGCGCCAACATTACAAACACAGCGTCACTCACTTGCAATTAGCGCGGTGAGTAGCAACACAGAGTCTAGCAAGAGCATCCAAAGTTGAACCGCAGCGGACGACCAAGTAAGATTTATGCGATAAGATTTATGCGAGTTTGTGCGGTTCGAGCCCGTGCACATCCGTTACTTCGGTCCAACAACCATCAGACCGCGCACATCCGCGCAACCTTTACTCATGGGGTTCAGCGCCAGACTGCCCGCAAAAGTCATGTCTTATAATCAAAGCAACGGCCTTCCCGTCCGCGCCACGAACCACGAATGCCGACGAACCCCGGACCCAATGTCTGATGCACACGCCCCCTTGCTGGATAGAAGTCTCGCTCACCGCGCTGCGGCATAACTTCCGCACCGTACACTCTTTTGTTCAGCCGGACGTAAGCGTTTGCGCGGTGATCAAGAGTGACGCGTACGGTCACGGCGCGGCCGCCTGCGCGCTGGCTTTCCAGGAAGAAGGCTGTAAATGGTTTGCCGTGAACACCACGGAAGAAGGCATCGCGCTGCGCGAAGGCGGAATCCACGGACGCATCCTGCTCATGGCCGGATTGTGGCGCGGCGAAGAAGATGAAATTGTCCGCTACGGCCTCACGCCCACCGTCTGGGACTGGAACCACATTGAACTGCTCGAGAATGCCGCGGAACGCGTGAAGCCAAAGAATGCCGTGGCCGTTCATCTCAAGGTAAATACCGGGATGAACCGCCTGGGTGTTGATCTGGGCGCATTGAAAGAAATGTTTGCCGCCATCCGCACCGCTCCGCATATTTTTCTGGAAGGCATGTTCAGCCACTTTGCGGCTTCCGAGATCATCGATCATCCGGAAGGCGAGCAGCAGATGGCGCGCTTCCAGGAAGCCCTGGACAAAGCCAACCACATGGGGTTGACGATTCCAATGCGGCACATGGCCAACAGCTCGGCCATCGCCAGCCGGCCAAGATCATGGTTCAACATGGTGCGGCCCGGTCTGTCTTTATACGGCTACTACCTGCCGTTTGTTTCCGTGATGAGCGGTGCCAGTGATTCTTCTCATGAACTGCCGGTAAAGCCCGCTCTTTCCTGGAAGACCCGCGTGCTGCAGGTGCGCGAGGTTGCCGCCGGGCAACGCGTGGGCTACAGCAGCGGATATCTAACGCAGTCCGCCACTCGCGTGGCGATAGTGCCCGTTGGCTATGGCGATGGTCTCAGCCGCCAACTGTCTTCACGTGGACGGATGATTGTGCGGAACGACTACGCGGCCATCATCGGCAACGTCAGCATGAACCTTACCGCCCTGGATGTAACGGGGATCGCGGGAGTGGAAGTGGGCGACGAAGTGACCATCATCGGTGAAACCGAATCGCGCAAAGTCACCGCCTGGGACCAGGCGAATCTGGCATCCACCATCCCTTATGAGATTCTCTGCAATCTCTCGGCGCGAATGCCGCGAAGCTATCTGGAATAACTATTCAGGTTTTTGTGGGAAGTTGAATCGAAGCGGAGCGCGTTATCGTGCCACGGCCGCCTGCGTCTGCACGTGTTCAATGGCTTCGTAGATCTTCGGGTTCGTGCATACTTCGTAGTAATTCTCGTCGGTAAGTCTCTTCAGTGCAAAATCCCGCGGATCAACGTGGGCCACGCGGCCTTCACGCACCACAATCCGGTGGAATGTGCCTTGTCCCAGCGGGACCATCCCGCTATAGACGCGCACATTGCTTTTCTTCCAGATCATGGGAACTTCCAGGTCATACGCCTGCAACGAGATTTCCGTGCGCAGTTTCACGAACGCAGCGCGGCTTATGTGGATCCCGCCAATGTTGTAGCGCAGCAGAAACTCGTCAGGATTGCCGCCGGTATCGGCGTCGTCCACGGTCTTGAAAGAGAAAACGTTGAAGAGCAGGTCGCGGTCTTCCAGCAGGCGGCGCATGCCTTTGTGGCATGACGACAAGCGGTCACTCTCATTGATCGCCTTGGAGATCATGATCTTGCGCGTGGCGTCCATCAAATACATGGGCGCGGAATCCTGGTAGGAGACTCCAATGCCTAATTCCAAACTGGGCAGTCCCGCGGCCGTGGACCTTGCGTTGTACGCGGTGACCACTTCAATGATCTCTTTGGCCATAACGCAGGTCTGGGCAACGCCAGTCAGCGCCTCTCCGTCACGCTCAAACAGCGCCAGGATGATCGCATCACCTTCAATAAAGACTTTGCGCGCTTCGTACTTGGGCAAAAGCTTGTTGATAGGATCGTAAAAATTCAGGCTGAAATAAGAAGCCGGATTGAGGCCGCGCTCAAAAAGCGTACGCGTGAGCGTGGTGGACTCGCGGATGTCCGCCTTCAAGATCACGTGGTGCACAACTTTCTCTTCTGTTGGCTTTTGCTCTTCCGGCAGCAGAAACTCATACAAAGTGTTGTTCACCGCGGAAAGCTCGCGGAACTTCTCGTTGCCCAGTACGTTTACGCTGTCCATTACGGCCAGTACGGTTTCCATCCGGCGCAGGTCGCGATGGTAGCGCAGGAAGTCTGCTAAGAACCTGCCGGCTTGCCGCGCACGTTCCGCTGGTTTGCAGGTTTCAATCTTTTTTACCGCCGCATGCAGGTTGGCCGGAGATATCTTCCCATGCTCATCCAGCAGCGTCTCCACCCGCTTGCGTTCAGTGCGCGAGATCAGCGAGTTCTTCAGCTGCTGCGGATTGATCGGCGGCGAGTACTGCGCCAGCAACGGCGCCACTTCATACGAAGCCAGCATGCTCTCCAGCACGCTCTGTTTTTCCAGCACGTCCACCCAGGCATTGAGCATGGCTTTCTGCGCTTTGCCCTTGGCCGTGTGTTCTTCCGGAGTGCCGCCCGCCATGATTTCATAGGCGTTTTCCGGGACGTTGAGTATGCCTTCAACTTGCGGATCGTCCGCTTCCGCCACCACGCCCAGAATCTTCAACAACTGGCCGGCAAATTCACGAATCGTCTGAAAACGGTCTGGATCGCGCTCATAGTTGCCCAGCATCACATACTGCTCGGCGTTGAGATAATCATCCTGGCCATCGTCAGAGAAAAGCTGGCGGTTAATGAACAGATCGAAGGTAGCGGCGTTGCTTTCTCCAAAAAGCGAGCGGCGCGTCTTGCCCAGCGTTTCTTTTTCGGCTTCGCGCAAAATTACGAACAGGTCCTGTCCGGCGCGGCGCAGCACTGACTTTTTGTTGATCTGGAAACGCATCACGCGTTCCCGCAGACCCATGATGGCGTTGGTGCCGGACTGCCGGGGACCCTCATACATCTTGAGCCTGGCGCGGCAGCGCTCCAGTGCGGCGCCGAACTGGTTCACCAGCTCGTTGCGCATGAATTTCAACACGGCCAGCCGGAAAAGGAAGTCCAGGGTGACATTGCTGTCGGCCTTGGCGCGATTCAAGGAAACCACGTACAAGTCAGTTAAAACGCGCTTGTATTCAGCGGGATCAAACGGACGGTTCGTGTCCAACTGCTTCTCAACGGTACGCCCTTGCATGCGCGACCGCAGGCGGGCAGAGGCCACTTCTTCGGCGGCCAGTTCTTCCACGTTGCCGTATTTGGCCACGAGTTTGAAGATATGGAAACGCGTGGCGTCAACAAATTTGGGACTCAGGTAGACATCGTGGCGCACGTTGTCGATGCCGGGGACGAGGTCTTCCAGAGCAAGGGATGGTTCAAAGCTGGCCAACGAAAGTTGGCGGGCGTGGTCCGCTAGATTGCCGCGTTGAAGAAAGGAAAATGCCATGTGCTGCCGGCTGCTGTACGAGGGGAAAGGTGGATTTTACACCCAAAACCCATCCTTTCTTAGGTTACCTTCGGCACTTTGCCCCTTCGCTTAAGCCTTTACTCACTTGGGTTTTCCCTGCTGTGAGGCCTTGCGGGCCCGCTCAAACTCGTCTCCGGGCTGCCAGCCCACCAATTCAGGCTGGTTGGCCACATGCCAACCCAGAATCAGGCCGAATTTGGCCAGTTTCGCGTCCGCCGTAAAATCCATCTCAGCACGATATTCGTCTGACGGCTGGTGATAGCGGTGCGTCACATAATCTCTTTCTTTTTCTTCGCCCCACGCCAGGTCGTGTCCGCGGAACAGCGGGCCTTCATTCACGCTGAATGCCGGCACGCCAACGCGCGCCATGCTGAAATGGTCAGAGCGATAGTAGTGGCCGGCTTCGGGATGGTCGTCCGGTTGGATCGCCATGTCAAAATCTTTCGCCATGGCTTCCACCAGCGGAAACACCGTGGTCCGTTCCGCTCCGGAGACCACCAACTGTAAAGGTTCACCGAACGGCTGGATGTCGTCATAGTTCAGATCCAGCGAAATATCTTTGGCCGGGACCGGAGGATGCTGGCCAAGATACCTTGATCCCAACAGCCCCTGCTCTTCTGCCGTGACAGAAGCAAAGAAAATGGAACGTTTGGGTTTTTCTTTTGCCGAAGCAAACGCCCGGGCCAGTTCAAGAAGTATTCCGCATCCGGTCGCGTTGTCCGCGGCGCCGTTGTAGATGTTGTCGCCCGGCTCGTTGGGATGAATGCCCAGATGATCATAGTGCGCCGAATACACCACCGCCTGGCCAGCCAGCTTAGAGTCAGATCCTTTCACCTTGCCGACGACGTTGCGCGAAGCAAACGGTCGCACCTTGCTTACGATGGTTTCTTTCAGCCGGACTCCCAGGTCCACAGGCTTGAAAGTGCGAGTATTCGCGTCTTTCAGCATCTGGTCTAGGTCCTGGCCTGCGGAAGCGGCAAGCTTACGAGCAACTTCCAACTGTACCCATCCCGCGGATTGCAATTTGGGATCTTTGTCGTTTTGCAATAAAGACGATTCGCCGCCCCAGGAATTCCGTACAACTTCCCACGGATAGCTGGCCATCTCCGTTTTGTGGACCAGGATCACCGCCACTGCACCGCGACGCGCCGCTTCTTCATACTTGTAAGTCCAGCGGCCGTAATAAGTGAGCGCACGTCCTTTGAAGAAATTAGGGTCGTCAGAGGGCGGCTCGTTCACCAGCATGAGCACCGCCTTGCCTTTCAGGTCCACGCCTTTATAGTCGTCCCACTTGTACTCCGGAGCATTGATGCCGTAGCCGACGAAAACAATCGGCGCGTCAATCTCTGACTTGTCGGCGTGCGTCATGTCCGTGGCCACGTAATCGTCGGCGAATTTCAGCGGCATTTCCGCGCCAGCCTTGGGGACAAACGCAAATTGCGTCTTACCGCCGTCCGTGGTCACGCCGTAGAAACCCACGCTTTGGAAGTATGTGCCGTCGTCGCCCGCCGGCGCCAGGCCGTAGCTCTTGAACTGCGCGGCAATCCAGTCGGCCGCGGCGTCGCCACCTTTTTGGCCGGTTCCACGGCCTTCCAGCGAATCATCGGAAAGAAACTTCACCGTCGCGCGGATTTTTTCCGCGTCAATGGATTTCATCGCTTGTTGGGCGGCGGCAGGCAGAGCATGCGCAGGATGGGGCTTGGGTACGGCTACGTTTTGCGCCAACGCGTTTTGTCCCGCGAGAAGCAAAGCTGAAGCTAGGACCAGGACGAGAGTGGCTCTTTTCATATTCCCCCAAAAGTTTGTCGAGCTGGCATATCTTCCGGACGAGGCGATTCTGTTTTAAAGCTCGAAACAGACGCCAATTGCTATGTGCTAATTGTTTCTTTCCGCTGACCGCGGACTAATTTTTGGAATCTCAACCGGGCTTGAACTCCGCAACTTTTTCTCCGGGATGGAAAATCGGCAGCGGCGAAATCCCGTTTCCCTTGGCCAGCCGGTTCCCTAAATCGTCCATCTCTTCGCGCGACCAACTTACGGAAGAGAACTCTATCTCGCCTTCCGGAGAAATCATAAAGACGGTAGGCACGTTCGTCAGGCCATAAGCGTTGGAAACCGGGTATCCCTTTGCGTCCGCATCCAATAGCACCGGAAACGTAACGCCGAACTGTTGATTGAAAGCCTGCGTGTCCGGCGCGTCGTCCTGCGATACGCCGACAAACGTGACCTTGCCCAGCTTGCCGTATGCCTTGAAGATACGTTCAAAATAAGGAAAAGCGTATTGGCACACCGGGCAACTGACCTTGAAAAACGCGACCACTACCGGGCCTTTCTTGCGGGCTTCACTCAGAGAGAATTTGCCGCCGTCAAGAAACGTCAGGTTGATTTCCGGCGCGTGAACGCCAGCTTCCAATGCGGGCATGGAACCTCCAAACCTTCTATTCTAAATAATTATTCGCCCAGCGGACAGAGTAGCCGCCGGCGCTCAGCAGCGTAGGAATTCAGCGCGCTGCAGGATCTTCCTCGCCAGTCCGGTAAGCGCCAGCTTGGCGGCGGCCACGGATGTTACCCATTTGTCTTTTTCTCCTAGCGACTGATTTTTGCGCGGGATAAAAACCAGCACAGTGTAGTCCGTGTTGGTGATGGAATGCTTCAGTTTCATCAAAGGCGCCGCTGGACCTCGCCTCGCTTTGCACCCTGGCAACTCCCACATTCCCGGCATGAGCGAACTAACTTTCGGACGCTGTCTCAGCAAGACCTTACCGTCATTCATCTCCAGAAGATAACGCAACTCGGACTTATTGCGCGGAGCTTGCTTGCGCTTTACTCCCGCACCTTGCTCCACACACAGTGCCATTACCGGACACGTTTCACACAGCGGCTTGCCCGGCAGGCATACCGTAGCGCCTAGTTCCATCATCGCTTGGTTGAAATCGCCAGGACGGTGAGGGTCCAACAGCGTTTGCGCTGCGTCCCAGTATTTGCTTTCGCCCAACACTCTTCCGGCAAGCCGGGTCAGAACGCGTTTAACGTTCCCATCCACCGCCGCTGCCGGCTCATCGAAAGCGATGCTGGCGACCGCCGCCGCCGTATATCGACCAACACCCGGTAGTTCGCGAAGGGCTTCCGCCGTCCGCGGAAAACCACCGTTGCCGCCGACTTTTTTCGCCGCTGCGTGTAGCGAACGGGCGCGACGGTAATAGCCCAGCCCGCTCCACGCCGCCAGCACCGTCTGTTCGCGGGCCGCGGCAAGCCGCTCGGCCGTGGGAAATTGTTGGACAAAGCTTGCGTAACGCTGCTCCACCACCGCGACACGCGTCTGCTGCAGCATGATTTCTGAAACCAAAATGTGATAAGGATCGCGCGCGCCACGCCAGGGAAGCTTGCGCTGCTCGCGGTCAAACCAGCCGAGGAGCATTTGGCGAAACTTGCCGACTTCTGCCGGAGAATAGTTTTTCATTGTGGGCATGGGTGGCAAAAAGACTCTGTGCGCGGCAGATCGGGACGCACGCCGATTGTAGCGTACGCCGAATCCTCTGAACTACAATCATCGCCCATGAACACCTTGCGTTGCTCACGCCGCGTCCTCGTTTCGCTCTCGATTATCTTTCTCTTGACGCTTCCCGCGTCTTTGGCGTCAGCGCAGACTGTGGCAGCAAAAAAGCCGGCAGCCTATCCGCCGACCATCGTCTTTATGACCGATTTCGGCGTCGTGGACGACTCCGTGTCCATCTGCCGCGGCGTGATGTATACCATCATGCCCAGCGTCCGAATCGTTGATCTTTCACACGAAGTTACTCCGTTTTCCATCCTCGATGGCGCACGCTTTCTCTTTGGCGCCACGCCCTACTATCCCGCCGGCACGGTCTTTGCGGTGGTGATCGATCCCGGCGTGGGCAGCTCGCGCAAAGCCATCGTCGCAAAATCCAAGCGAGGACAATACTTCGTGCTGCCGGATAACGGTTTGATGACTCTGGTGGCGCAGCGTGATGGAATCGCCGCCGTGCGCGAAATCACCAACCCGGATTGGACTATCCTTGGCAAGAAGACCGGCGGCAAGCTGTCTTCCACCTTCCACGGCCGCGACATCTTTTCCCCGGTGGCCGCGCACATCGCGCGTGGCGACAACTGGCTTCAGGTAGGACCGGAAATCGCGGTCAAAGACCTCGTCCGCCTCAATGTGCAGGCAGCAACGCTTGATGCCAAGGGCCTTACCGGCGAAGTTATCGCGCTGGACGGCCCTTACGGCAACCTGGTGACGAACATTGACGCGGAACAGTTTTCGCAACTCGGCTACGTACTCGGTGCCCAGGTCACAGTGCGTCTAAGCGACCAGGAAGTGAAAGTCACGTTCGCCAAAACGTTCAGCGATGTCCCCCTGAACCAGCCGCTTCTATATGTCGATTCGCGCGGGCACTTGGCGCTGGCCATCAACCAAGGCAATTTCGCAAAGACTTACAATGTAACGCCGCCCGTGCCGATCTTCATTCCACGAGCCACCAAGTGATTTGCAGAGTTCGCTGAGTACCAAAGCCGAAATCTGATTTATCAGTGTCATCTGCGTTCATCAGCGGTAAGGCTTTTCGGGCGTAAAAAAACCAGCCGCACGCGGCTGGTTTTCTCTAGTCAGAATCCCTCTGCTTACAAAGCCAGGCCGCGTTCACTCGCGATCTGGCAGCAGACGGGCATCTCTGGGGGCGGCAGCATCGCCCTAATTCGGACGTGGCATGCTGGGCCTGAATCTTTACACCCTGAATCTCACTCGTCCATTTCAATCGTCCAACCGGAAACAGGGCCGGGTTAAGTAGTTGTTCTCATTTTGCGGCGCCAATGCACGGTGATTGTTACACCGGCTTGTCGAGCAGATCTACGAATACCGTGACGGAACGTCGCACGATTTAACCCGCGCGAATAAAGCCACCCGTCCATTGATTGTCAGTATGCGGTGTGGGGCTAACACCCACGGCGACCTGTGATCGCTACGTTTGAATTACGGGTTCCCTACACGTATGAACGGTTTGAAGTTCAACATCAGGCTGGTATTCAATGTTGGTCCGGCCAGCCTTGTTGAGAAAGGGCACATAGAGCGCCCGTGTTCTGCGTCATTATGAATAAGAGCGCCGGGAGGAGTCTTCGTCTTTGCGGACAAAGGCCGGCTTGTAACTCCATTCACACTCATTTGCGGTCCGCTGCATCCGCCGTACAATTTGCGCAAACTATACGGCCTGAACAATCAGAGGACGCCTACCTGAGCCCACAGAGACAGAACTTTTTCTTGATCAGACTTTGCTTGAATCTTGAATAAGGGTTGATTAACGAATCCGAGTGTAGCGTTTCAGGTGCAGAGGCGGCAGATACCAAAAGGATGTACCGAAATCCGCAGTGGGACTAAGGTCAATGCTGGATTGGTGCAATAGGGGTCATGGACGTTGTGGTGAGGATCCAGCCCTTCTTAACTTGCTGCCAAACGGCGACTACGCGCAAACCCGCATTCTGCGCGTCTTTGCCTCCACTCAGGTGAAGTACGTAACTCACGACCATGTCCTGCCCTTGCGGGAACACATTGACTTCGGCCAGCGAATACTCGACGAATCGATTCTGCTTCCAGCGCTCCAACCAACCGGCGCGATCATAAGACTGCCCTGCCTGATCCACGCCGACGAACGTGGGCGCCAGGTGATATTCCACGTTCTTCCAGTCGCCTGACTTCAGTGACTGCCACATCAGGCGCTCATATTGCTCCGCGCCTGTAGCGTTGTTCCAGGTAGGGTGCTTGGGCGGCCCGCCGCAGGATGAAATGAGCACGGACAGGCCAACCACAAAGGACACGAAGGCACACGAAGAGAATTTTTTCATCGGGTTCGTCCTGGCAATTTCATCATCGGTAACCTGATGCACTGGCTAGTTTACAAAATCTCTTGCCGAAAATACTTGCGGTCAAAAGAAAAGAGGCACACGGCCTGGGCTGCCTTTGTGCCTCTTTATTTTCTGTTTCCTTGTTTCCTTGGTGGTTGCGCTTGCTCTTAGTCTCCGAAAACTTCTTCCTTGGCCTTGGCAATATCAGCTTTCTTGCCGTTGCCGTTCGCGGGAGTGGCAATCGACGTGAGCGGAACGAACCCGCCTGTCGGCTTGGGTTCTTTCAGAATGTGCTCACGGTATAGCGCTTCCATGCGGGCATCGTCGGCGGATTTCTTGATCTTCTCGTCGCGCGCCCGGAGCTTCTCTTCGCGGGCGGTCTTGGCGATGCCCAGATCGTCCAGCGTGTGGTTGCGTTCGGCATGCACGTGTTCGTCGTTCAGGCGAAGCTTGTGGGCTCCGTCCGCCAGACCAACGGCCTTGCCGCCGGCAAAGATTTCATGGCGGCCGTGCTCTTCATACCACTTGGTGAGCGTGGACGTCATGTGCATCTTCTCAATGATGTTGCGCCAGCCCACGCCCGTGTTGTAGGCGCAGAAGCTGATTTCGCCTTCTTGCGTGGCGTACGGGATGATGCACTGCTCGGTGCGGCGGAAATCGTAGTTGTACAAGTCCTGGAACCACATTCCGGCGATGAACAGGAAGTTCCAGCGATCCTGGCGGCGCTTCTTGATGTCTTCAATCGTGCGGTCGCCGGTGACTTTGCCGTACTTGTCGTCAGCTTTCTTGGTGGCGCCAAACGTCTTGTCAAACTTCTTGAGAAGATCGATGAGGCGGAAGTGTTTGGGGGCGGTGAACGGGTTGTAGTTCTTGGTCACGGCCAGGGCCATGCCCACGACGGAGAGGAACCGTCCGCGGCCAGCGTCGGTGACTTTGGCCACGTCCTTGGCAATGCGGTCGCCGTTCAGGAACGCGGTAACCGGAACAGCTTCTTTCGTTTCCTTATCGATCATCAGCGCCATGCCGACGCCGCAGTTCGGGTGGCAGCCGCAGCTCAACTGTCCCCAATCCGCGCTGGGACCATGAATCAAATCGGCCCAGTCAGAGAAGGTGGACATGAACGAGATCGGGAACCAGTCGCGCTTGGGTTCGCCCAGGCCGGTCTGGTTCTTAACGTCGTGTGCCAGATGGCTCAGCGTGTAGCGCTGCGCCTGGCGGCGTTCGTCGGTAACGGCTTCGTCGCGGCCGGTGAACGAAACTGGCTGGAACGA
>Ga0075024_100000395_pt1 | contig 15578 bp, 16 predicted proteins | sample Str013_2_FD_71389 | JGI IMG/M metagenome (GOLD analysis project Ga0075024, IMG submission 71389) | Freshwater sediment microbial communities in response to fracking from Pennsylvania, USA - Straight Creek_MetaG_SC_2013 | ecosystem: Environmental > Aquatic > Freshwater > Creek > Sediment... | reverse complement strand
CGTAGCTGCGACAGCCTGCCCCAGGCTGACGTGAGCCGGAGCGAGTGGCGTTCGTGCGAGCTCGCCGAGACCCGCACCTTCAGCTCGGGACAAGCGTGAGATCAGCAACCGTTGTGACGATCTCGGCGGCGCGAATGTCGACTTGGGTGTTGAAGTCCATCTCGGCGCCCCACTTGGGGAAGCCGTCTGCTGGTGGAGCGAACCAACCCGACATCGCCACCACCGAAACATCGCGCAGCATCCCGGGGCGTAGAAGTTCGAGCATCGCCACGTTCGTGAACCCGCCAATCGCGATCAACGTTGCCCCCAGCTCGATGCTCGCCGCCAACAGATCCAACGCCGCGCCCGGCAGCGACCGCGACGGCCGGACCGGTTCGGGCCAATGTCGTATGTCGCTCCACGTCGAGGTAAACACGCCGCCCGTCAGTGTTGACTCCGCGCCGGCCGCGACGCTGATGCAGCGTGCTGTCGGGTGGACCGCCCGTTGGTGTCCGTTGGTGTCCGTTAGCGTTCACGCTGCGGACGTTCCTGTCGCGCCGTCACGGGGGTTGTCGTGCTATGGACTACTCGGGTGAGGTGGCGTCGATCCAGCGACAGTTGGCGCAGTGCCAAGACATGGTGGCGCGCCGCCTTGTCGTGCTCGACACGCTGGGCGCCGGCTCAGGCGAGCGGATTCTGGAAGCTGGTTGCGGAGCCGGCCTGTGCCTGCGCGAGCTCGGTGTGGCCGTCGGGACCGACGGACGAGTGGTAGGCATCGACGTCAGCGAGGATCAAGTCCACGCTGCGGCCATGTTGTGTCACGGGTTGGCTCATGTCGAGGTCGGGGTCGGGGACGTGCTGGCGATCCCTGCCCTGGACGACGACTTCGACGCGACGGTGACGATCCAGGTGCTCGAGTATGTCGATGACACAGCAGCCGCAGTCGCAGAACTCGCCCGTGTTACCCGAAGCGGCGGGCGCTTCGTCAACGTCGCGACCAACTGGGGAGCCCTGTTCTGGCACGGTGGTCGCGTCGATCTCACCGAACGCGTCTTGGCGGCGTGGCAACGACACGCACCGCACCCGAACTTGCCCGTTCCGCTGCCTTCATGGCTTCACGCTCACGGTTTCGGTGCCGTCCACCAACGGCCGGTCACGATCGTCAACCGTCACTTCCAGCCGAACGCATGGAGCTATAGCGCGGCCCGGCTGATGGCAGCGTTCGCTCGCACGCTCGCCGAGATCGACGACACCGCCATCGAAGCCTGGCTCGCGAGTCTTGACAAAGCCGATCAGAGCGGCGACTTCTTCGTCTCCTCTGTGCCAGTGCTTACCACGGCCACCCGGCTGCGCTAGCTACCAGGCCAGCTGCTCGGGGCCGCACACTCCGTGGCGCTCCCGGATCGATCCGCTCACGTCGTCATGATCGGCACGGTGGGGCCGGGAGGCGATGGGCCGGGATGGGTTGATGGGCCGCCGCGAACGGCCTCAACCTCGCCTGTGACCAGTCGTGACCTAGGTGTTCTTTGGAGCGGACGACGAGATTCGAACTCGCGACCCTCACCTTGGCAAGGCCACGGAAGTTATCGCCAAGGTGACGCCCACTCGCTTGAGCAGGTTCTTCTCCGCCGGCTCCTCCGCCCAGTCCGCAGAGTCGGCTCCTCTCAGGTCGTCGTGGTTTAACGCGTTAAACCTCTACCAGGCGACGGTCGGTCGCCGTCGTGGTGTCGACCCTTGGTCGACGTGAGCGAACGCTCTTGCGTTTGCTGCGGATAGATGTCATCGTGCCGCATGGCGACCCGACAAGATGACCGCGCCCTCGCCAGCGAGGCGCTCGCCCGGCTCCGGCACCGGCCGCGCCGGCTCACGCTCCCTGACGGGCGAACCGTGCGCTTCCCGAAGGCTGCTGTGGACGGACTGATCGAGATGTTGCAAGCCGTCGCCGCGGGCGACACCGCCACGGTCGTGCGGAACCCTCGTGAGCTCACTACCCAGCAGGCAGCCACGGTACTGAACGTGTCCCGACCGACCGTTGTCCGCTTGGTCGAGGAAGGGCGGATTCCGGCGCGGATGATCGGCACCCACCGACGCCTCCCGGCATCCGCGGTGCTGCAGCTCCACGACGAGATGATCGCCCGGCGACGCCACACACTCGACGAGATGGTCGCCGACGCCGAAGCGCTCGGGCTCTACGACTGACGTCGAGGTGGCAGCACTGCCCGTCGCTGTGCTCGACGCGAACGTCCTCGTGCCGATCCTGTCGTGCGACCTGCTGCTGACATGCTTCGATCACGACCTGCACCAGCCCGTCGTCACCCTCCGCATCCTGCACAAGATCGACCACAGCCTGGCCGTCGATTTCCCCCAGCTCGATCCAGGGGCCGTCGGCCCGTCGCGTCCGACAAATTGCCGAGATCCTCACGCCTCTCACACCAGCCCCGAGGCGGACGCGACGCCCGCTGTCGACGGTGTCAACGCCAAGGACCGACACGTCGCCGCTACTGGGCTTGCCACCAGATCTGACCTCGTGGTCACAAACGACCGGCGCCTCCGCCGGGAGATCAACCCGCTCGACACATCGCTGCGAGCAGTCAGCGGCGACGAGTTCGTGGTCAGTCTCCATCGCACCCGACCCAACGACATCGATCAAGTGCTCGAGGCGATGGTCGCCAAACGCACCCGCCAGCCGGTCGCCCGCAGCGACCTCCTCCACGCACTCGCGACGCCGTTCCCTCGATTCGTAGCCGAGGTTGGCGCTCGGCAGGACTAATACGCGCCACCATCGAGAGAGACAGGCGGCGACAGCGACCCGTGATCCAGCGCGCCCGACTGAGGCCGGAGTAGTGCGGGTTGACAGGACCGTGGGCCGCGCTATCGAGCGGCGATACCGGGCGCAACTACGACGTCGAGCAACCCGATGGGCGCGTGTTCGTGTGACCTAGGAACGTCTTGTAGATGATCCGAGTGCTCACTGCGCGCCGACCGATTGAGAGAACAGGAACGAGCGAGAACTTTCTTGCACCACCGTTCGCAGCCAGACGTGCTCGGGGCTGACATCGTGAACGGCGGTCCAGAACATGCCGGCGTCGACCAGGTTGTCCTCGCCGATGAGATCGAGCACCACCAGCGGCAGGATCGAACTGAGGAACCGCGCCAGAGACTCCGGTGCTCGCGCGACGTTCGGCGTATCGACGGCCAGCAGTACAGCGTCGGTGAACTGACCGAGGAAGATCTGCGGTGCCCAGTCAAGACTGGGCACGCCAGTTACCGGTTTCGCGCTCTCCGCCGACGACGCGACGCTCGTGTAGTAATTGACGCCGGGGTACGCCAGAAGGTCGGCCGAGCACACGCTTTGACGGTTCGCCAGTGGATGATCCCGAGCAACCACTGCGACGATTCGCTCCTCAAACAGGGACTCGTACCTCAGGCCGGGCCACATCTGGAAGTTGCCGCACACGGCAAGATCGACGGTGTGCTCGTGAAGTTGATCCGGAAGATCGACCGGAACGTCGACGAACCTGATTCGAACCCCGGGCGCCTCATCGTGGAGTCGGGCGAGCAGCACCTTGCTGAGCAAGAACGACAGGTGGTCGGGTGCGGCGATCACGAAGCGACTCTCGGCTTCGGCGGGGTCGAAGGTGAAGGGCTTGAGCAGGCGCTCCATAGCGACACACAGTTCGTCCACCTGCGGGCGCAGCTGTTGCGCGTACGGCGTGAGATGCATCGAGCGGCCGACTCGGACGAGCAACGGGTCGCCGAACTCGGTGCGAAGCCGGGCGAGGGCGCCACTGACGGCCGGCTGCGAAAGGTGGACGCGCTTTGCGGCATTCGCCACGCTCGCCTCGTCCAGCAGAGCCTTCAGAATGGGGATCAGATTGAGGTTCGTCGTACGGAGTGACACGGCTCGCTTCCTCGGAGTTCAATCCCATTCTTCCATCGGCCGAACCGATGCATCTCACGCCGACATCGACGTGATCAACGCTCTGCTAGTTGGGCGGGCTCCCACATGATGCCCTCGGTCATCGCGGCGCCGGGAATATCTTCGACGCCCTCGAGGAGTTGGATCAGCCACTCATGACGATCGGCGTGAGCGGGAGCGAATCCGACACCGCAGTTGCCGACGACGATCGAGGTGACACCGTTGACCGACGACGGGGCAAGCTCGGCGTCCCACGTGATCTGGCCGTCATAGTGCGTGTGGATGTCGACCCAGCCGGGTGTAACGGTGAGCCCGTCTGCGTCGATCGTCCGCCGGGCCAGACCGACATCGGCGCCAACGGCGACGATCATCGACCCGTCGACGGCGACGTCAGCTCGACGCTTCGGTGCCCCAGTGCCGTCGACGACAGTTCCACCTTTGATCACCAAGTCGTGCATGTCGCCCTTTCCGGGTCTCAGAAGATGGTTAGTCCGCCATCGATGATCACGTCACACCCGTTCATGTACTCAGCCTCGTCCGAGGCCACAAACGCGGCCAGCGAGGCAACGTCTTCGGGCTCACCGATGCGGTGCGACAACAACTGATCCAGGAGCAGCACCTCGGCGTTCGGAACCTTGGAGAAGTAGTTCCGCTCGGTTTCGGGCGTGCGGATGGGGCCGGGGCTGATGCTCACGGCGCGGATGCGAAACGGCTTGCCGTCGATGGCGACGGCGCGGGTGAACGACACCACGCCACCCTTGTGTGCACAGTGCGCCGCCATGCCGGCATTCGGCGTGCCGGTCCATGCCGACGTCGACCCGGTGTTGATGAAGACACCGCCGCGCTCGGCCATGTACGGCCATGCGAACTTGGTGACGAAGAAGACGAGGTCGAGCTCGTTGCGAGAGTTGAACTGCCACATGTCGACCGACATCTCCGGCAGCGGCGCGAATCGTGGTGCTGACGCGTTGTTGAACACGATGTCGATCCGCCCATGAACCGCCGCGGATTGGTCGACCCACACCTTCGCGGCATCAGGATCGCTGAGATCGACCGGAGCCATGCCGGTCATCGAGAGTCCGCCTCGTTCGACAATCCGCATCGTCTCATCGTTGCCTTCGACGTTGACGTCGCAACCGATGACGAGGGCGCCCTCCTGTGCGAACTTCAACGCTGCAGCCCGCCCCATGCCGCTTGCTGTGCCTGTGATCAGTGAAACCTTGCCGTCCAATCGGCCGCTCATCGGTTGATCCTCCGTTGTGCCGGTCGGGCCAGGCCCGCAGAGCTTCGGTCGGCGGAACCTACCACAACCTCATGACGGCGAACGTGCCGTTGTCACACGTCGGGTCGACGGGATCACGCCGAGTTCTGCATAGTGCTGAGCGGCGCCTTCGGCGAGCACCTCATGGGCATCGATGAACAACTGCCGAGCCTGATCGCCCAGCCAACCGGGCGGTTGCAGGTCCGGCGGGAGCCCGGGATCGCGGTACGGAAATCGGCGATACTCATGGACCAGGCCGATTCGTTGCGAGAATGCCTCTTCCTTGTCGCCGTTGCTTCCCCGTGTTGCCATCGTCCTCAGTCGTAGCGTGCGAATGAACGCGGCGTACTCCTCGTTCAGCGCATCGAGCTCCCAACACCGCTCCACGATCGATCGATCAGCGGCGAGGCCGCTCGATCGCATCGTCAGAAGATCGAGCTTCGCGTTCGGTAGCGTCGCTCCCAGGTCGGCGACCCGATCGAGCAGTTGGAACGGCGAGACCCATGTTGCCGGAGCGAGTGAACCGAACCCCATCCAAGAGAGATCGCGCCGTAGGCGCTCGCGGGTTGGCCGGTCGGTCTCGGGAACCGAGTAGATCACCAGCGACCACGACCCGTCCCACGTCGACGGTTCAGCCCGGAAGATCCGCTGGCGACCTTCTTCGATGACCCGATGCGTCTTCGGGGTGAGCGAATAGATCGACTCGCGGCCCTCGCGCCGCACTTCGAACCATCCTTCCTCACGCATGCGGGCAACAAGGACCCGCGTGTTCTCGGCGGCGATGCCGACCATCGCACCAAGCTGCACGAGGACCTTCAGACGGATCTCATCAGCGCCGACCCGCCGACAGTCACCAAGAATGTCGAAGATGACCGATCGGGCTCGGGGCTCATTCATGCCGACACGGTACTGACCGAGGCACCGGCCGACGCGGTTCGGCCCTGCCACCGGCGAACGTAAACGGTTGCGTGCACGGCGACGGCTTGGGCCTCAGATCAGATGTCGGCGGAGGAACGCTGCCGCGTACTCGCGTCCGGCGAGTGGTTTCACCGGTGGATCGAAGTGCACACCGGGCAGCACGATCAGTTCCTTGTCCTGCCCGGTCAGCGTCTCGACGAACAGCTCGCTGCTGGCCCGCGAGAAGAGCTCGTCATTGGCACAGGCCAGCAGTTGAACCGGTCGGTTGCCGATCCGGGCGACCTTCGCCGCGAACGGGTCGCCTCCAAGCTCGGGACCGGCTGCGGTGCTGCGGTCGCCGGTGCGAACACCGATCACATGAAACACCACACCCTGCACGCGTGGATCGTCAGCCACAAACGTGACCCCGAGAAGCGCGCTCATCGAGACTGCCTCGAAACCAATCCTGGTCGCTGCCACCTCGGGAAGTTCGATCAGCGCATCAAGCAGCAACTGCCAGTCGCTCGACATCGCATCGGACTGCCCGGGCTTCGACAACTCGGCGCGCATTCGAGCGAATCGTTCCGGGCCGGGCGCCATCTCGGCCAGCGCAGCCGGCTGGCGGTCGCCGTGGAACGGGCCATCGACAATCGCCACCGCGAAACCGTCTCGACGGGCGTACTCGCAGGCCAGATCGACATAGCGCTCGGTGCGATGATCCGATGCCAGGTCGTGCCCGATGATCAGCGCCGGCATGCCTGGTGAAGCGCCGAGCGGTGTAACGAGCGTGCCGCCGACCGGACCACGCGCACCGGCCAGACGAAACTCGCGGCGGTCGACGCCTGCATACCGAACCGGTTCGTCGAGTGACGCCAACGCGCTCGGCAACCGACCGTGTACCGGCGTCATCCGTGGCTGCTGGTCATGCTCGGGGTGATCTCCGGTGCCACGTGCGACGCGAACAACTCGATGGATCGAATCGCGTGCGCGGTGCTCAACCCGCCCCAGGCGAACGAGCCGGTGAGGTAGTTGGCCCCACTTACCTCGACGTCGCGGGCCAAGGTGTCGAGCACCCGACCGGGCGAACCGACAACCAGGATGCCGCGGTCGCAGTCGGCCTCGAAACCGGACCGGATGCGATCGACGCCATGGTCACCGTTCTGGTGCCACAGGGTCGTGAAGTTGTGCACGAACGAGCTGTATGCGGCGCGCGCCAATTCGATGGCCTCGCCGTCGGTTGGTGCGACGAAGACCTGCCGGCTGAGCCCGACGCGCGGATCATCTACATGTGGGTTGACGGGGTTCGGGTCGAGGCCATCGCGTCGAGTGGAATGGTAGAGATCGACGAATGTGGCGAACTTGTCGGCCGTGGTGTTCGACAGGATGTTGATGGAGTTCCGTGCCGACCACGCGACCGTCTCCGGCGTTCCCGGCGCGTACCAAACCGGAGGATTCGGGGATTGGAGGGGACGGATGACCGTTGGGATCCGGTCGAAGTCGTAGTGCTCGCCGTGGTGATCGATGACGCCGGTGCGCAACGCGCCTAACAACGCGTCGAAGGCTTCTTCCATCATGGGCTTGGCAACGTCGGGTGCGACGCCGTAGCCCTTGGCCTCCCACTTGGACGCGCCGCGACCGATGCCGAACTGGAACCGACCGCGGGCGAGGTGATCGAGCATGCATATCTCTTCGGCGAGTCGGAACGGCGAGTACATCGGCAGGAGATACACACTCGGGATGAGGTTGATTCGTGCCGTTCGCTGTGAGAGCGCGGCGAGAAAGACGCTCGGCGACGGCGCGACGCCCAGTGGCGTGGAGTGATGCTCGGCGAGGTGATACGCGGCGCAGCCGGCCTGCTCCACGGCACCGATGATGCGGAACCGATCCTCGTACAGCTCACCGATTGCGGTATCGGGGCGAGCGTCGATCCAGTCGAACATGCCCCACGAGATACCAGTCACGATGAGCGCGGCTCTCTCGGCTCAACCTTGACGGGCGGGTCAGGCTGAGCCATCTCGGCCATGACTTCGGCGTCGGGTCTAGCCATGAGCTCCTCGACCTGTTCCTTCGTCATGTACGGAATCTGCGGGCGGCTCCAGTCGACCGGCGGGTTGGGAATCGTGCCGCCTTGCGATGTGAACGGTGCCGGATGCTTCAATCGTTCGAGCATGTCGTCGTCGATACCGACCAACTCGACCACTTCGGGATCGATCCATGCCCGCTCGTCGAGCGCCACCTCCGACGTGGCAACTTCGAGCATCATGCCCTCCAACCCAGCGAAGTAGATCGAGTTGCAGAAACCATGATCGACCGGACCGAAGACGTTGTAGCCCCGGTCCCGGATGCGGTCTCGCATCGCCAGCAGATCGTCGTAGGTGTCCACGTTGAAAGCGACGTGCTGCATCGAGCCGCCGAAGTTCCGGGTCACCGTGTCGGTCGCTGACACCTTCGGACCCTGCACGAACGCGACCGACGAGAAGTCGTTGAGCTTCACGAAGGCATGGAAGGTGCCCTCGATGCCGTGCATCCAGTAGATGGCTTTGAGCTCGGCACCGAGCACGTCGGTGAAGAACTCCAGCTGATCGCGCATTCGAGTTGTCGAGATCGCAAGGTGATGCACGCCGGTGGGATTGGTCATGTCAGTCTCCTGTCTGTGTAGTGGCGCCAAACGCCGCACTGAAAAGTTGGCAGGTGCCGTTCACCCGGCGCCCTGGGCGGCCAAGAGCGTGTCCAGACGGCGACGCACTGCGACCGCCGCTTTGTCCTGCGGTAGCAGGATCGGCTTGTTGTCCCAGAACGACGCGTCGCCCATCATCCGCTGCTGTCCTTCGAGCATCCACTTGTCCTCGGTGCGGAACACGTTCGAGAGGATGCCGTGCATCGTCTCGCTCAGCTCACTGTCGTCAAGCTTGCAGTTGCGCGACAGGCTCCAGAAGTAGTGGGAACTCGTCTCAGTTGCCGGCGTGATCATCTGGACCGACTTCGTCGAGATGCCTTCCTCACGCGGTTGCCCGGTCGGCTGCACACCAGCGGTGAGACTGACGAACGATGGCGCGTCCCATTGGAAGCTCAACCACTGGTCGACGTTGCCCGGCTTGTCATAGAACTTCCCGAACGCGGGGATGAGCGATGTGTCAGGAATGAACGTGTCCGCGAACACTTGGTCGCCTTCGGCCCGCACGTCTGGCGTGGGGGCCAGGAGGTGGCCCTCGGTCTCGAACACTGCATGGAGATGGGTGGCGTGGGCGTCGTCCATGAGATTGTCGACGACGAGTTGATAGTGCGCATCGATCTGCAGGTGCCCGTAGATCGTCGCGCCGTACTTGTCGCCGAGATCCATGATGTCGGGAGGGTCGACCACCTGATCGTCGTCACCGAACCAGAGCCAGATGACCCCATGCCCCTCGGCCACCCGGTAACCCGTTGTACGCATGTTCGGCGAACGAGTGCCGCTCGGGATCACCGCGCAGTTGCCGTCGGGCGCGAACTGGAGGCCGTGGTACCGGCACTTGAGGTTCTCACCGATGACCACGCCGTACTCCAGCGGCGCGAACCGGTGCGGGCACACCGAATCTATCGCGGCGGCCTTGCCGCTCGCCGTTCGGTACAGCGCGATGTCCTCGCCGAGGATCTTGCGGCCGAGCGGCTCTGCCTGCACTTCGTGGGACCAGGCGGCTACGTACCAGCGGTTGCGTAGAAAGGCCACGAGAACCCTCTCCTCTGTGATGTCGGCTTTCCGATGAAACGCTTACTGAAAGAACTTCGCGAGTTCTTCGACGGCTTCTGGGCGCTCGTGGAAGAACAGGTGACCGGCGCCATCGAAGACGCGAACCTTCGCGTTGGGGAGCAACTTCGCCCACTCCACGGCATGCGCAACCGGGATGAGACGGTCATGCCCACCCCACAGCACCAGCGTCTTGGCGGCGATGGAAGCAACCACGCCGGGCAGCGCCTGGTCGGCCGGCCCGGGAGAGAAGCGACCCATCGCCTGATGCTCCTTGGCGCGTGCCGCGTCGAACGCCGGGTCGGGGCCGGTGGGAACGCGACCGAGCCACACGTTCGGATCGGAGGTGAGAACCTCGCGGCGCTCGGCCGGGGTGGCCACCATCATGTTGAAGATCGGGTGACCGGGCACGTCCATGCCGAACGGCGCCGCGAGCGCGAGGCGGTTGACCCGCGCCGCGTGCAGCGAGGCGAACGACGCGGCTCGCCAGCCTCCGAGTGAGTGGCCGGCGAGATGCACCTTGTCCAGTCCGAGCGCATCGAGCACAGCGGCAAGGTGGTTGGCGACCGTCTCACGGCTCGTCAGTTGAAGGTTGGGTTCGCTGCGGCCGTAGCCCGGAAGCAGCGGTGCACAGACGTGGAATCGGTCGGCCAACGCCGCGAGAAAATCGACACCTTCGATGATGCCGCCACCGTGAAGAAAGCACAGCGGTTCACCCTGTCCGGCTTCGAGCACTTCGACCGGTAGTCCGTGGACAGTGATCACTCTGCTCTGCAACACCACCTCGGCGACCCCTTCCTTCGTCACGCGCGTGCCGATCCCGTAAGAGCGCCGTCCTGCTGGCGTTCCAGTTCGCGAACGGCGGGGATGATCACGTCGATGAAGCCGTTGATCGTTCGCTCGGTCTCCTCGTCGGTCATGGTGCCGAAGGGCAGCATCGCGATGAAGTGGTTGGCGAAGCCGGCCCTGGCCCGATCGAGGTAGTAGTCGCGAACGCGCTCGACGCTTCCGCAGACCACCATGCCGGCATCGACGGGATCGCGAAGCAGTTGCGATGCGGCGAGCTTGGTGTCCGGCGAGTCGGGCATCGCGGTCTGCAGGTGCGGCGGCACTTTGCCATGCGCTTGCAGGAGCTGCTGCGCGTAACCGGTCCACACGCGCCGCGCCGCGGCTTCGGCCTCCTCGTTCGTCGCGCCGATGATCACGCCCTGGCACTGCGCGACGGTGGGCTGCGCAACGTGAGGATTGTGATGGCCGGGTTCCAAGCGACTCGCGGCGCGCAACTGGTCATAGTGAGCCCGCACGGGCTCGGTGATCGTGAACGGAGCGACGAAGTTGTGGCCGCGGCTGCCGGCGGCTTCGATGTTGCCGGCCGTCCAGAGCGGTGGGTACGGCTTCTGCTTGAGCGCCCACGGAAGCTTGAGCTCGAGGAACTTGTAGAAGCGCGAGCCCTCGCTCGACATGATGCCCGTCTCCCACGCCCGCAACAACATGGTGAGGATGTCGGCCGCTCGCTCACTCCCCTCCTCAGGGTCGTGGCCGAACTGAAGGTGCTCGAACGGCGTGATGCCCTTGCCGACGCCGATCTCGAGCCGGCCGTGCGACAGCACGTCCACCATGGCGAGATCTTCGAACAGTCGAACAGGGTCATGCAGCGGCAGACACACGACCGTCGGGATGAGTTTCATCCGCGTGGTTTCGCGCGCCAACGCGGCGAGGAACACTGCGGCGGTCGGAGCGATTGAGAGGCGATGACCGTGATGCTCCGCGAGATGAAACGCCGAGAACCCGCCGGCTTCCGCACGCTTGACGAACGCGATGCGGTGCTCGTAGATCTCCTCGGCGGGCCTGTCACCAGCTGCTTCGATGTGGTCGAAGATTCCGAATTCAATCGGCATGGAGATTCTCCCCTGATGAGGTCGGGCGCAGATTCAACGTACTATGATTCCGCGACGACCGTCAACGTGATGTGTCATGACAGAAGACATTGCCGCGCACCTGCTAGTCGTCGTTCCGGTCGGATTCGCCCAGGTAGCTGCTCGTGAGCAACTGGCGGTTGTTGGCGAGTTCCGCGGCCGTGCCTTCAGCGACGAGTTGACCGTGGCTGAGCACATAGCCGCGATCACACACCCGAAGCGCTGCGGAGACGTGTTGCTCGACAAGCAACACCGCGACGCCCGTTTCGGACGCGATCTGGCGAACCATCGTGAGCAGCCGTTCGACGATGAGCGGCGCAAGACCCATGCTCATCTCATCAACCATGAGCGCCTTGGGCCGAGACTCGAGTTTGCACGCGAGGGCGAGCATCTGTTGCTCTCCTCCCGATAACAAACCGGCGCGACGGTCAACCAGCTGGGTGAGTTCGGGAAAGTACTTGAGCGCAGATTCGGCCGCCGTGAATCTCCTACGACGATGCAGCCGGAGATTTTCCGCCACCGTCAGCTGAAAGATGATTCCCCGGTCGGCGGGCAGCAGCGCAAGCCCTCGACGGGCCAGACGATGCGCAGGCACACCAATCGTCGACTCGCCCGATACCTCGATCGTGCCACTGATGACCGGCAAGACGCCGCCGATCGTGAGCAGCGTGGTCGTCTTGCCGGCGCCGTTCGACCCGAGGAGGGCCACCACTTCACCGGACGCGACGTGGAGGTTGAGGTCGCGAACGACCGGGAGTCGGTTGTACCCGGCTGTCAGGTTGGTGACGATGATCGCGCTCACGATTCCCCAGCACCGAGATAGGCGTCGACGACGACCGGATTGAGACGAACCTCGTCCGGTCGACCGTGCGCGATGAGCCGACCGAAGTCGAGCACGTAGACGTAGTCGCAGACGTCGAGCACGAGACCCATGTCGTGGTCGACGAGCAGCACGGCTATGCCGCGCTCCGCTATCGCACCGAGCCGACGACCGAGCGCCTTGCTCTCGTCGGTGTCGAGCCCCGCGGCGGGCTCGTCAAGCATCAACACCCGTGGATTGCTGGCGAGTGCTCGGCTGACGCCGACGAGCTTCTGCTTGCCGTACGGCAACGTGGTTGGGTCGGTTCCCGCCTGATCAGCGAGTCCGAGGAGATCGAGCGGCCAGGCGACATCGACCCTGTTGCCTCTGCTGGGCGCAATGACGTCCCACATCACCGATCGAGCCGTCAGCCGGTCGTTCGTAACCCGAAGGTTCTCCGACACCGTGAGGTCGGAAAAGAGCTCGATCGATTGCCATGTGCGGCTGAGGCCCGCCCTTGCCCGCTCATGGGGCGAGGCGTCGGAGATGTCCCGCCCGGCGAGATGCAAAGAACCGGAGAACGGTGTGAAGCCACTCGCGGCGTCGATGAAGGTGGTCTTACCCGCGCCGTTCGGCCCGATGAGGCCGACGATCTGTCCGAACCGAATCTCCAGCGTGATGTTGTCATTGGCAACGACGCCGCCGTACCGCACACCCACACCCTCGGCTCGCAGCGCGACCTCGGAGCTGTCCGAGCGAGCCGACAGGCGGCGTGGCGCGGCCGACACCACTGGCGACGGTGCGGCCTCGGCCGTGCTGCGTCGATCGGGCTCATCGGCCGGTGGCACGTTCTTGGTCCGGCGAGACTTGCGAGTTGCGCCAGCGATGCCCTCTTGGTTCATCACCGCGGTCAAGATCAGGCTGAGTCCGCCGAAGACGCCGTAGCTGTTCCCGAGGTCGAGCAAACGATCGAGCACCACGAAACCAATGCCGAGGGGCGCCAGCGTCCCGGCAACGATGGCGCCCTTCACCGACGTGATCCCGCCCAGGTAGGCAAAGGCCAGAAAGCCAAGCCCCACTGCCGCAGTGAAGCTGTCCGCCGAGAGCTGCGCTCGGCTGTAGCCGATCAGCGAGCCGCCGAGGCCCGCGAGAAACGAGGACATCGCGAACGCGACCAGTTTGTTCGAAGCAACGTCGACACCGACGGCCGCCGCGGCGCGCTCGTTGGATCGTATGGCGAGAAACCGTCGGCCCGACGCGCTCCGGGCGAGGTTGCCCACGGCCAACGCCGCGATGGCGACGATGACGAGCACGGCCAAGCCGAACTGCCAGCGCGCGACGTTTCGTCCACTTTGAATGGCGAAGCTCAGGCCGAACAACACCGGCTTTCGGATGGGACTTCCCGAGGTCTTCGTGAGCTCGGGGTTGCGGAACACGAAGCGCTCGAGGGCAACAGCCGCCGCCAACGTCACCACTGCGAGATTCGCACCGCGAATGCGCAGCGCGGGTATGCCGATCACGACGCCGAACACGGCAGCAACGAGGCTTGCGACCAGGAGCGACAGCGGAAACGGCACTCGGAGATCCATCGTCAGCTTCGACAGGGCATAGCCGCCGACTCCCGCGATCGCCGACTGCGCGAGCGAGATCTGGCCGATGAACCCCGTGAGCACGACGAACGACAGCATGATGACCGTCACCGCCATGCTGGTGATGACCCCGAACCGGTAACCGCCTGAGGTAACAACGACCGCCACCGTGCCGGCCAGCAGCACGAGTGCCACGACGGCAGCCTTCGGAGCATGACGAGGCACGGCCGGAAGCCGAGGGGCCTGAAGCGCACCTCGGGTGGGCAGACGGTCGCCCCAAACGAACAGTCCAATGATGATCAGGATGAATGGCACTGCGTCGCTGAGCCCCGCGATTGCCCACTTCGGCCACCACGGCTTACCGGTCTGAAAGGTCACTACCGATTGGAACGCGCCCAGGACGAGGCCGGCCACCGCGGTGATTCCAATAGATCGAAGACGGCCGATGAGCGCTGCGGCGAGCGCCGGAATGATGGCCAACGCATATGTACCGGAGAGCAGCGGCGTGGCCGGGGACACCAGGATGCACAGGCCACCGGCGACAACGCTCGAAAGAACCCAGGTACTGGCGGCGAGCAGCTGCGGCGAGTAGCCGGCGAGCGCGGTGGCTCGTTCGTTCTCGGCGGCCGCGCTCGTAGCCAAGCCGAACCGTGCCCATCGGAAATACGCGGCAAGCACCACGGCGACAGCGATGGCCGAGACGGCGAGCCAGATGCGATCACGGGGAAATTGCGTACCTCCCAGCGAGGTCATCTTGCGTCCGAAGATCGGGGCAACGGCCTTCGCTGAGGCGCCGAACTGCAGCGCGGCGAGCGCCTGCAGGAACAGCAGAATGCCGACCGATGCGACCACCTTGGCAAGGATCGGTGCCGCCTGCAACGGCTTGAACACGAGCAGGTGCGCGAGCAGACCGAGTACCGCGCAGGTCGCCACACCGAGCAGAAACGCCGGTCCAAAACCGACCTTGTCACCGAGCGAGATTCGATGCGGAATTACTGCAACGGGAAAGACCAAATCGCCCTTCGCACGCAGTTCTGCGTAGACGTAGGCGCCCCACATCGCGATCGCGCCGGCGCCAAAGTTGATCACTCCGGCGCCGTGGTAGGTCACCACGACGCCCATGCCGATCGCCGCGTAAAGGCAGCCGAACGCCAGACCGATAATCGCGAAAGATAGATACTGAGCCATGGGCGGAAAACAGCCTGGTTCGGGGCCTGCGACAGGCCCCGAACCAGGCGGTCAGCTCAGCACTACTTGCCGGTTGACTTCTTGTACGCGTCGAACCAGTCGATCGCCACCTTCCGGCCGAGCGTGCCGTCGGCCTTCTTTTCAACCTGCCACACCGATACCTGCGCGCTACAATAGGAGGCCACATCGGGCCACGCCTTGGCGCCGCAGTTGATGTCCGGCCGGAACCATCCGGGAATGGGGGCGTCCTGCGAGAGCGCGGCATCGACGGACTTGGCGGTCACGTCGCCCTTGATGCCCTTCAAC
>Ga0075024_100000392_pt1 | contig 15603 bp, 7 predicted proteins | sample Str013_2_FD_71389 | JGI IMG/M metagenome (GOLD analysis project Ga0075024, IMG submission 71389) | Freshwater sediment microbial communities in response to fracking from Pennsylvania, USA - Straight Creek_MetaG_SC_2013 | ecosystem: Environmental > Aquatic > Freshwater > Creek > Sediment... | reverse complement strand
ACTCGATTGCTGATTTGTTCGGGGAGTCGGCGCGCGCTGCAGCTCCCGGGAACGAAGTAACCCTGGTCGGCGCCTCGAGCGTGGCCCCGCCGCGGCAGGCGCCGGACTCCGCGACACCCGGCGATTCGGAGGGTCCTGCGATCGGGGCGGTGCTGAAAAGCCGCTATCGCTTGGTCGAGGAGCTGGGCCGGGGCGGAATGGGGCAGGTCTTCAAAGCGGTCGATCGGAATTTGGAGCGGGCGGGCGATCCAAACCCGTTCGTGGCGCTCAAAGCGTTGAAAGCGAAATTCGCGACGGATCTGGATGCCCGCGATGCACTGCAGTTCGAGGCAATGCGGGCGATGACGCTCTCGCATGACAACATCATTCGAGTTCATGATTTTGACTGGGACGGCGCGCACGTATTCATCACGATGGAATATCTGAAGGGCTCGCCTTTGGATGAATTGATCCAAACCCAGGAATCCGGCGGCCTCGATTTGGCGAAGGCATGGCCGATCATCGAGAGCATCGGCAACGCCCTTGATTACGGCCACCGCAAAGGCGTGATTCACTCCGACGTCAAGCCGAGCAACGTTTTCATTACGCGCAGGAGCGTGGTGAAAGTGCTGGATTTTGGCATTTCCCGTCCGATGGCAAAATCGGCCGCGTCCCAATTCGACACGATTTACGACCCTGTCGCGCCAATTGCGGGCTTGACGCCGGCCTATGCTTCGCTCGAGCAATGGACCGGGGAGCCGCCCGATCCCCGCGATGATGTGTATTCATTCGCACTCGTGATTTACGAACTGCTACGCGGACACCACCCGTTCGCGAGCGCTTCGGCGAAGAAAGCCTTCGAGTCGGGCCTGACGCCTCAACGGATCGACAAGCTGAGCAGGGCGCAATGGGATGGCTTGCGTCACGCGCTTGCGCTGCAGCGCGAGCAGCGCACCAAGACCGTCAAGGAGTTGTTGCTCGCGCTGCAGCCGCAGACGCTTTTCAGAAAGTACCGCGCCGTCATTTTCGGCGGCCTCGCGGTGGCCACGGCGGTGGCGCTCGGTATGGGAGTCAATGTCATTATCGGTGCCGTCGAAGGGTCGACCATTTGTCCTGCGCCGACGCCGCACCCGCCGGTGATCCTGACGTCCGAGCAACAGAAGGAAATCAACGACAACCTGTTTCTGGCGCAGGATTACCTGAAGGACGTCAAGCTGTCGGCCAGCCCTGAGGATCTGGCGTACGTCTTGAGCGAGGGCGCCAACAACGTCAATCAGATCCTGGACGACGGCGTTTTGAAGGTGGATCCGGACAACGGGCAGGCGCTGAAAATGAAGGATCAAATCGCCGACCTGTATCTGGGCAAGGCGCGGGAATTGTTCGGTAGGCGCGCGTATGCCGCCGCGTTGAACCTGGTGGAATTCGGCCGGAAAGTCGGTCCCTGCAACCGAGACCTGTATCATCTGCAAAACGACCTGCGATCGCGCGCCGGCGGCGTGCGCGGCGAAACCCCCGCGACGCCCGCCGCTGCCGAGCGTTAGAGCTGGCCGCGCACTCCCACGGAGATCGAATTGCTGGTCAGGTACGAAACGCCGACCAGCCGCTCATAGGTTACATAGGCCTGCAAGCGGTGGGAGAACAGCGCGGTGAGCCCCACGCCGACGATGCCGAAATCCTTGGCCGCGCCAGCGGTTTGTACCGCGATTTTTCCCGCGCCCGTCTCCGTGATATCGACCAGGTAAGCCGTGTTTATCGTGCGTGACTGGTCCTTGTATTCATGCTGCCATTGCAGGCTGAAATTCGGGCTGATCACGCCAAAGCTCTCACTGAACGGCCGGGAAGCGGAGATTCCGAGCACGGAGCGCAATGAGTCGATGGTTTGCGAGTCGAAATGCATGGCCAGACCGCCTGTGGTTCCAGGCGGGTCGAATTCGGATTCGTCGTATGCATCGACTTTGACGCGGCGGTAATTCAAACTCAAGGTCGGCGACAAGTTCCAGGAACCCGCGGTCAGATCATATCCGGCGGTTGCGCCGACGGCCAGGTCGCTGCCGTTGGGACTGCCGCTGAAGATGCGGTTTTGCACACCGCAGTTGGTGCACGTCCCAAGACTGGGATAGCTTGCGACCCTCGTCACATCCGTCTTCAGAGTGCCGTAACTGGCGATGCCGTTCAAAGTCCAATTGTCGCTGAACCACGCCCCAAACAAGGAACCGCTCGTGCCTTTGACTTGCGCATCGCCACCCGAGAGGTTCACGCCGTCGGCGCGAAAATCCGCCTTGTACTTGTCGTAGCCGATCGAGACCCCCGCAACCGCGGAACCGAAGTTGTAGTCGATGCCGGCCGTGACGCTCCGGGCCTTGAAGTCGTAGCCGTCTTCGCCGCTTGACTGGTCGCGCTTGCCGAAGTTATAGGTGCCCTCGGCAAACACGCCCCAGGGGTTGGGAACGGCCGCTTCCTCATTCTTTGCGGCCGTCGATGGCGCGGTGCCGCCGGATGCGGCGCCATCCGCCGAATACATTCCGGTGTGCAAAAACTGAGCCGCGCCGCCGTCGCGGGTGAAATACCTGTTGCCACCGGTGTCCGGCGCATAATGGTACGTGTCGTCGATGCCGGATGTGCCCCAATTGAGCGCGCTCGCGCGGCCGCGCATCGCCGCGTTGAACGTACCATAGCGCAAGGCATTCAACCGCGAGCCGATGTTCGCGAATTGGCCCGCCGGAACTTGCGTGGCCAGCGAGCCTTGCGCAGCGACCTCCTCGCCGGTTACCTGCTGCAAGGCGCCGAACAGTTGGGCTTGGTTCAAGCCCAAACTTCGGAAATTCGCCTGCGCCGATCCGCCCTGCAATGTCGCCGCGGTTTGCACCAGCTCATTGCACCGAAGGAACAGATCGAGTTCCGAGGGCGTCGATACGCCGGGAACGGTTCTTGGCGTGTACCCTTTTGTGTTGACCAGGTAGCTGCACATGCCCTGCACCGCGTCGCCGGCGGCCCGGACGTTGGCCGAGGCGCCGTTTGCCGGATTGTCGACCAAGTCACTTAACGGCGTAGCGGCCTGACTGTCTTGCGCAGACAGGCCGGCAGCAGCCGTCAGACACAGCACGACCGTCGCCCTTACGAATAGATCTTTCGTCACAGTTCATCCCCTTTATTCTTAATTCTCCAAAACTAATCCAGGCCCAAACCGCTCGTCAATCGCGCAGGTCGTTCAGCGCGGCGACCCGCACCTGCGCCTTCGGCGAAGGCACAAAGAAGAAATCTCCATACTCATGGTTCGCGTCCTGCAAGGAGGTATAGGTCGGGGTTTGCTTCAGGCCCATGCGCGTAGCCTCCGGTTGCATGCGGCTCGACAGCTCATAGGACAGCATTTCCCCGCTCATCACGCCGCTATTCTGTCGCAGCACCGAGATGAAATACTTGGCGAACAAGGAATGATTGCGATCGCCGGAGGTGTCGACGACCGGAGTGTTCTGCCCGGAGGTCAACACCATTCGCGCACGCCGGTTCCATTGGACCTGAAAGCGCTTTTCGCTCAAGTCGCGCCGTATGGTCGTGGTCGTGGGATGCGTGATCGAGGCCGAGAAGCAACTATCAGACACGAGCAGCACGTGTTTGGCCCGCATTTGCTTGATTTTGTCGCCGACATACTCGGCCGAAATCCAGCCCGCCTGAATTCTTGGATCGGCGTCCACGCCAAGCCAGAACGCCCGCTCGGGCGGGCCGTCGCGGGTACCGCCATGCCCGGCGTAGTAGATCAGCAGCCGGTCCGAATCCTTCAGTTCGATGCTGAAATTGTCCAGCGTGCGCATGATCTCATCGGAGGTCGCATCCAGTAACCGCGTCACTTTGAAGCCGTAGTTCTGCTCCAGCAGGTCGGCCACGCTCTGCGCGTCGTTCGCGGGTGTGAGCAGCCCCTGCATGTAGCGGTAATTGTTGTTGCCGATGACCAAGGCGTAGTAGTTCGCGGAGACACCCGCAGTGAGCGTCGCCGCGGCCGGAATGATCGCCGGCGGCAGAGCGAGAGCCGGTGCCAGCGCGCCACCGCGTTGCGGATAGCTGCCGGCCGTCATCACAGGCTTGTCAGCCGGCATCTTCTCGTCGGCCAGCTTCTTCTCGAGCACGGCGATGCGCTCCTCTTTGGCCGAGAGCATTTCCTGGCGCGCCTGAATTTCCTTCTTCAATGCGGCGACGTCGCGTTCGTTGGACTTCTGCGCATCGGCCATCTGACGCTGCAGATTCTCCCGATCGGCCAATTGCGCCGCGCGCTCCCGCGCCGCATCCATGCGCAGCTGTTCGAGCGATTCGCGCTCCTTTTCGAGCATTGTGCGCTGCTGCTCCATGGCCGCCTGCATCCGACTGGCTTCGCCCGCCTTCGCGGCCGCATCGTGGGTTTGCTGTTCACGAAGCCGCGTGGCTTCATCCTTGAGCATCGCCGCATCGGATTCGAGCGAGGCGATGCGCCGCTGCTTCGCCTCCAATTCCGCCGTTCGGCTCGCCAGTTGGTCTGCCATCTTCGTCAACAGTGCATCGCGTTCGGCCTGCGACTTGGATCGAATATCCGTGATTTCGGTTTGCGCGGCTTGCTGCGCCTTGACTTGCTCATTGAGGCGCGCCTGCAACGCGCCGAGCTGCGCGCGCAGCTGCGCGTTCTGCGCATCGGTCTGTTTGGCGGACTGACCGCCCGGCGCCGCCGCACCCGCCATGCCTTTGCGCAGCTTGTCGAGTTCGCCTTCCAGCGTCTGCACGCGCAGAGACTTCAGGTCCAGTTCCCGCTCCTTCGCCGCCAGCAGCGCCGCTCCGGCGTTGCCGTGAGAGCCGGCCCTGATATGGTCGAGCTCGTCCCGCTCGGCCGACAGCTGATTGACTTCCTTTCGGTATTCCAATCGCAGATTGCCCAGCTCCTGCTGCGAAACGATCAGGCGCTGTTCGGATTGCGCGAGGCGCGCGCGCAGCGACTTGGCCTCATCCTGACGGGCGCTCAGCAACTCGTTGAGCTGCGAACTGGTTGCCTCGGAATTCTGCAGACGGGATTCCAGCTGCGACTGACGGGCCGCCAGGTCCGCACGCAATTTCTCGGCCCCGCTGCGCGCCTGACTGAGCTCTGTCTCTTTCACCGTGAGCTTCGCCTGCAGTTCTTTCACGCGAGCAGCGCCATCGCCTCCTCCCTGGGCTTGCAGCGTCTTGAGCTGAGATCGCAGATTCAAGACGCTGTTCTCGGCCGACCCCAGAAGCGCTCGGCTGCGCTCCCAGCCGTCGCGGCTCTCTTCCAGGTCAATCCGCAGCGATTCCATTTCCTCATTCGAGGCTTCGAGCTGCTCGCTGAGCTTCGCCGTCTGCTGGGCCGCCTCTTCCTTGGCGGCGGTAAGTTTCCACGCGTAATCCAAGTCGTCACCCAAACCCGATGCCTCGCGCTGCAGGTTGAGCGCGAGCAGCCGGTCCTGCGGAACACCCAATCCGCTTTCATACAGGTAGCCCAATTCCTGCAGCGCCGCGGAATACTTTTGCTTGGCGGCCCGCTGGTACCACTCGGACGCTTTGGCGTAATCGACGGGTACACCGCCCATGCCGTTCGCGTAGATCCGCGCGACGTAGTACTGGGCTTCGGCGCTGCCTTGCTCGGCGAGGGGCTGCCACCGTTTCAAGGACAAGGTGCCGCTCGACAGATCGCCAAGCGTGTACTCGCCGCCGCGCGTGCGGCAATCGATCGCCGACAGCCGCAGCAGTTTTCCCGGCGTCAGATATCTGTGAAATCCGCCCAACTCGATCAGTTTTCCAGGCAATTGACAATCGATGACAATCGCATCCTGCATATTCGATGCGGCGATACGGGTGCGTTCGTTGATTTCCTCCTTGTTGGCCGCGGATCCGGAGGATATTTGCGCTGCACAAAAAAACACGATTCCGGCGGTTACCGCCGAATAGAGTGGTTTTGCTGTCTTACTGTTGAACATGCTCATGGCGTCACGTCGCTGGTAATTGCGGTTTATCGAAGCCCCGATCATAACGCATTCGCATGCACTCTTGTGCTGGATGCAGGCTGGCCGAATTCGGCCCCGTCGGGGGCCCGGCGGCCGGCCGTGCCCTGGATTAGGGCGGCCCCGCACCGGCCTGAGCCGGCGTCCGGCGGTATTGAATGAATGCTGCGTTCGCGTCATGCTCTGGCCGGACCGGATCAAAACTAAAACTCATCAGCGATGGGTATCAGGCCGTTTTTGCATGAGTGTTGAAGCACCCAAAATGAATCCGCGCCTGCGACTTGCCGTCATCGGGGCGGGTCCCGCTGGTCTGAGCGCGGCCGCGCGTGCATCGCAGATCGATCAGAAAGCGGGCCGTAAGACACCGTCTTACATCCTTCTGGAAGGATCTGCCGCGCACGCCAAGACCATCCAGCGCTACCAAAAGGGCAAGCATGTGATGGCCGAACCCGGATTCCTGGATTTGCGCAGCGACCTTCGCTTTGCGGCGGGCAGCCGTGAGCAGATTCTCGATGCATGGCTGCAGGACTACACGAAGCTGGGCGTCAACGTGCAACTCGGCGCCAACGTCACGAAGGTCAGCGGACAGCAGGGTGATTTCACCATTCAGTTCGCCGGCGGCGGCGCGGTGCGGGCGGAAACCGTGGTTCTGGCCATCGGCCTGGAGGGAAATCCCCGCAAGATCGGGGCTCCGGGCGATGACAGCAGCGCCGTTCAATATCAGCTCGACGATCCGAAGGCCTTTGTCGATGAGACGATCATCGTCATCGGAGCGGGCGATGCCGCCATAGAAAACGCCCTGGCGCTGGCCGAACAAAACGATGTGATCATCGTCAACCGCGGCAAGGAATTCAGCCGCGCGAAAGACGGCAACCTGAATGCGATTCTCGCGGCGATCACCGACAAGAACCGGCGCGTCGACTGTTCATATGAAACCAAGGTCAAACAGCTCGTTGAGCGGCCCGGCCAGGCGGCGCGCGTCGCGGTGACCCTGGAAACGCCCAGCGGCGAAAAAGTGGTCGAATGCCACCGGATCATCGCAAGGTTGGGCGCCGAGCCGCCGCGCAAATTCGTCGAATCGATCGGAATCAAGTTTCCGAGCACGCGCAGCGATGCGCTTCCGGAACTATCGCGCCGCTACGAAAGCAACGTTCCCGGCGTCTATGTGATCGGCTCGCTCGCCGGGTATCCGCTGATCAAACAGGCGATGAATCAGGGCTACGACGTCGCCGAATTCGTCTACGGCAACTTCATCAAGCCCGCGGATGCTCAATTGGTCGAATGGCAGCTCGCGGGCATCCCCAACGACCGGGATCCGGACGAACTGCTGGAAAAATTCAAGGCCGTCGTGCCGATGTTCCGTGAGCTCAACGCGCTCGCTTTCCGGGAACTGATCATCGAGAGCGAGATCAGCGTCGCCTATCCCGATGGGCCCGTGATCGCGGAGGAAAAGCGCAAGATCGACGCCCTCACCGCGAAGCTTGCGGCCGCCGGCCGAAAGCCGCGCATCACGAATCTGATGCGCGAAGGCGAGGCGATCTATGAGCCCGGGGAGTTCGGTACGTCCTTCTTCACGATCGTCATGGGCGAGGTGACGCTGCAATCGGAGGGCGATCCGCCGGTGTCGACGCTGTTGAAGCGCGGCGAATTCTTTGGAGAAATGAGCTTGCTGTCCGGCCGGCCGCGTTCCGAGCGTGCGATTGCGGGGCCTGGATGCATCGTCGTGGAAACACCCCGCCGGACGATGGTCAAGCTGATGAATTCGAACGAGGAGGTCCGCAAGGGCATCGACCGGATTTTCGTCATGCGCGAACTGCGCCGGCATTTTGCGCCGACCGCGGACCTGCGCGAGCTGCGCTCGATCGCCGACGCGGTAAAACTGAGCCGGCTCAAGCCGGGCGAGGTCGTGTACAACGAGGGCGAAACCGGGGACAGCCTCTATATCGTGCGCTCGGGCGGTCTGACGCTGACGCGCAAGAGCGGCGGGAGCGAGGTTCTGGTCGCGCAAATTCCGTCCGGTTCGCTGGTCGGCGCGATCGCCCTGATGGGCGATCCGCAGCGGCGCGAGACGGCGCGCGCGACGCTTGCGTCTGAGCTCATCGAATTGAAGCGGCCGCAGTTCCTGGAGTTGATGCGCCGGCCGAGCGCCGCGCTGGAGCCGCTGCAGCGGGCGGTGAGCCAGCGCGCGAAATACAGCGCGCGCATGGCCGTGAGGCCTGAGAGCGGCACGATGATGAGCTTCCTGATGGATCAGGGCCTGGGCGAGGCGACCGATGTGCTGGTCATCGATGAGTCGTTGTGCGTCGGCTGCGACAATTGCGAAAAAGCCTGCGCCGAGACGCACGGCGGCGTATCGCGCCTGAATCGCAAGGCGGGAGCGACGTTCGCCCAGATCCATATCCCGGTATCCTGCCGCCATTGCGAGCAGCCGCATTGCATGAAGGATTGTCCGCCGAACGCGATCCGCCGTTCGCCGACGGGCGAGGTCTTCATCAATGAAAGTTGCATCGGCTGCGGCAACTGCCAGTCCAATTGCCCTTATGACGTCATCCGCATGGTGTACGAGGCGCCGAAGAAGCCGAGTCTGCTGATGTGGCTGCTCACCGGCACGGGTCCTGGCGTCGGCGAGGAAGCCGACTATCATCCGACCCAGGACGCCAAGGCGAAGGGCAAGAAAGCCGTCAAGTGCGACGCCTGCATCAATGTCGCGAACGGCCCCGCCTGTGTGAAGTCCTGTCCGACGGGCGCCGCGCTGCGCATCGGCCGGGCGCAGTTCGTGGATCTCGTCGAGGAGCGGCGCGGGTGATCCACCGCAGCCTGCTTCGCTACGCGGGCGTCCGGTACCTATGGTGGGGTGTTGCGCTGGTCGCGGCCTCGATCGTCCTGTATTCGACTCAAGGCGGACTGAATCCTCCGAAAGGCGACACGTGGCAGGGCTATGTGCTGGGCTCGATCGGCGCCTTGCTCATCGTCTGGCTCACGCTGCTGGGCGTCCGCAAACGTCGCTATGCCTCCACGATGGGGTCGGTGCAAGGATGGGCCTCGGCCCACGTCTATCTGGGTCTTGCGGTCGTCTTCGTCGCGACCCTGCACTGCGCGTTCCGATTTCATTGGAACGTGCACACGCTGGCCTACGTTCTGATGTGCGCGGTCGTCGCGAGCGGGATTTTCGGCATACTCGTCTACGCGTATTTCCCCCGGCAACTCTCGGAGAACCGCCAGGGCGGCGCCCGTTCGGAGTTGTTCGCGGAACTGCTCGAGCAGAACAAGCGGGGCCGTGAGATCGCAGGGCGGTGCGATCCCAACATCAATGCGGCGGTCAAAAGCGCGATCGAGCGCACGGCGATCGGCGGCGGTGCCATCGCTCAATTGATCGGCGCCGATCGCAGCTGGTACATCCGCACGGACCGCGAGGCGAGCGGCGGCAAGACCAACTTGATCAGCAATACCGATCAACAGCCGGTCATCGACTATGTCGCTGACCGGGTGCCGCGTGCGGAAAAGCGCACCGAGGCCGCCAATCTTCAATCGCTGCTGCTGGTGCTGTGCCAGCGCCAGAAGACGCTGCGGCGGATTCGCCGGGATGTGCAGCTGCAGGGCTTGCTGAACATCTGGCTGTACCTGCACGTGCCGCTCACACTGGCATTGATCGCGGCGCTGATCGTCCACATTCTGACGTCGTTCATGTACTGGTAGCCGCGTGGAAGTCCTCGTCCGACATTTGCGCCAGGGACCCGACGGAGTCGCGGAGTTCCAGGACACGCAGGTATCCAGTGCCGAGATTTCCGTCGGAAGTTCAGCCGACAGCAGCATTCAATTGCTGGGCCGCACCGTCGGTGCGACGCATGCGCTGATCAAGGGGTCGGGCGCAAGGATTACGGTGTCGTGCCTGCGCGGGTTTGGAGTGAAGCTCAACGACAAGCCCATCGCCCAGGCCTTGGTCAAGGTGGGAGACACGCTGGAAATCGGCGGTCACCGGCTGAAGTTCATCGCGCCGCCCGGCGGATTCGACGTCGCGATCGAAGTTCAGCTCGATAGCAGCGTGCCGGACAGCGAATTCGAGGCCGCCTTCATCACCGACCTCGTACGGACCGGACTTTCCAAGCGGGCGGCGTCGTGGATGCTGATCGGCCTCGTGTCGGCGCTCGCTTTCGCGATACCGATGGCGACGATCTATCTGCATCGCAGCGGCGTGGCCACCCCGACGGGTGTTCCGGACGACACTTTGTGGACGAGCGGGCCTTTGAGCGCGGCCCATCAGCATGCCACCGGCAAAAAATGCGGCGCCTGCCATGAGCAGCTCTTCGTCCATGTGCGCGATTCGGCATGCCGCAACTGCCACAAGTCCATCAACGACCACGTCGCGCCCGACCGCCTGCAGCTCACGAGTCTGGGCGACACGCAACGCTGCGCGCAGTGTCACCGCGAGCACGATGACGGTGCATCGCGCCTCATCATCAATGACGACCATTTGTGCGTCGCCTGCCACGCGGGCTCAGAACGCAGATTCGGCACGATCAAGCTGCAAACGGTCGCAGGGTTTTCGAAATCCGGACATCCGGCGTTTTCCGTGCAGCTGCAGAAGCTTCGGGCATCGGGGGGCGACGCGGCGCTCAACCCCGATTGGGTCAGCGAGCGCTTGCCGCTGGCGAGCGCATTCGAGAAGTCGAATTTGAAGTTTTCACACCTCCAGCATCTGGACGCGAATCGTGTGACGAAAGCGGGCGGCGGCGCCATGGGCTGCGGCGATTGTCATAGTCCGGCGGCCGATGGGGAGCATTTCATTCCGGTGAGCATGGCCAAGACCTGCTCCTCCTGCCATGAGCTCAACTTCGACCCTCAGGCCCCGAACCGGCAGCTTCCGCATGGCAAGCCGATCGAGGCGATGATGATCATCGAGGATTATTTCACGCACAAAGCGTTCGATCCGCCTCCCGTGAACCAGCACACTGCGCTCCGGCGCATTCCGGATTTCGCCCGCGATCCTTCGCGAGATCAAGAACTTGACGCCTGTACCAAGGGACCCAAGGAATGCTCCCGGCTGCGAATCGACGCCGAGATCGAAAACCAGTTTGCGCGCCGCGGGTGCGTGAGCTGTCATGTCGTCGTCGATACCCAGGCCAAGGATGTGCACGAGCGCTATCAGGTCACGCCGGTGCGGCTGGGTTTCGACTACTTCCCCGAAGTGCGGTTCAGTCACAAGAGCCATCGGATTCAAGGCAAACTCACCGGCGATGCCGCTTGCGAGTCCTGCCATGCGGCACGGAGGTCGAAGCAGAGTCGCGACCTTCTGGTGCCGGATATCGACAATTGCCTCGATTGCCATCGGGACAAGCATTCCCGCGACACGACACCGGTCAAGAATGATGAACGCAAAATCACCGAAAAAATCGCTTTGCAGTGCGTCAGTTGCCATCTCTATCATCCGGTGGCAATAATCAGCACGTCACGCGGGATGGAAGAAAAATAAAATGAAGTTGCGTCATGGGATTTTGAACGCCTTCCTCGTTTGCGCGCTCGCCGGATGCGGCGGCGGCAGTCCTGCGGTCACAGCCACGGGCACCAGCCCCAGCGGCGACAATTGCAGCGGCACCTGTGCGAGCGCGTCGAGCTTTCTTACGCAGGCCGACGTCCAGCTCGTCATCTCGCAGGCCGTCGCCGAGGCGAAAGCGCGCGGCGTCAACGCCACGATCGCGGTTGTCGACCGTGTCGGCAACGTACTGGGCGTTTATCGCATGGGAGACAGGGCGACCCGCGGCGTGCTGATCGCAACCAGCGTCGATGCGTCGGGCAAAGCGACGTTGAGCAGCGGACTGGAGGGCATCAAGCTCCCCGATCCGAATTTGCCGGTCAACATCGATGATCAGGCGGCGATCGCCAAGGCGATCACCGGCGCGTACCTGTCGTCCGAAGGCAATGCGTTCACCTCGCGCACCGCGAGTCAAATCGTCCAGGAACATTTCAACGTCCAGGAATCGCATACGGCAAGCGGCCCGCTGTTCGGCGTGCAATTCAGCCAGCTGGCCTGCTCGGATTTCATCAGCCCCAACGACGTCGCCGCGCCGACCCCGGGTCCGCACAATTCGCCGCTTGGCTTGTCGGCCGATCCGGGCGGCTTTCCCTTATACAAGGCCGGTACGCCGGTCGGCGGGGTCGGGGTCATCGCGGATGGTCTCTACAGCCTGGACAAGGACATCGCTGCGCCGGATTCCAATTACGACGATGAAGCCATCGCGCTTGCCGGGACGTATTCGTTTGCGGCGCCGGTCGACCGGCGCGCCGACCGCATCACCGCCGGCGGCGTTACATTGCGGTTTAGCGACGTCGATTTCAGCCAATTACGAACGGATCCGGCGAGCGCGCCGGCGTTTTCCTCGCTGACCGCGGCAACGGGTGGCTTGGTGGCCGTGACCGGCTATTCGGACGGCCTGGTGCATACGGGAACCGCATTCGATCAGCCGGCGTCCGGTATCCGTGCGGATGCGAGCGGCGATTTCACCGCGCAAAACGGCTATATCTTCGTCGATGGCGCGAACAATCCGCTGCACCCGCCGATGCCGGGGACCGACGGAGCAAACGCGCTGACCGCGGCGGAAGTGAGGCAGATATTGCAGGCCGCGCTCGGCATCGCCAACAAGGCGCGGGCGCAGATTCGCCGGCCCGATGGCGCACCGGCCCAGGTGACGATCTCGGTCGTCGACACCAACGGCGTGAATCTTGGCATGGTGCGGACCGCCGATGCGCCGATGTTCGGCGCAGATGTTTCCTTGCAAAAGGCCCGGTCAGCGACCTTCATGTCGACCGCCTCGGCCGCCGCCTACTTGCAGGCGCTGCCGTCGGCCAATTACATCGTGTTTCCGCTCAACAACCCGGTGGCGCCGTTGACGGTGACGCCGGTTTCTCTGGGCGGCTACGCCTCCGCGGCGCAAACTTTCTTTGGCATGCCGTCGCTGCTGACGGACGGAGGCGTCGCATTCACGGATCGGGCGATCGGCAATCTTGCCAGGCCGTTCTTCCCGGATGGCATCGATGGTGAGCCGAATGGGCCCTTCAGCAAGCCCGCCGGGCAATGGAGCGTGTTCTCCACGGGGCTGCAGCTGGATTTGTCGATCAACGCCATTTTGCAGCATGTGTTGTCGGTGGCAACCGCCGGCGGCGTTGCCGATGTCGGCAACAATTGCGTCGGAGTCAGCTCCACACCCAACCTGGTGTTCACGCAAACATTGCCCGGTGACAAGCGGCTGGCGAACGGCCTGCAGATATTCCCCGGCGGCTCGCCCATTTACCGCAACGGCGTTTTGGTCGGCGGCATCGGTGTTTCCGGCGACGGCGTCGACCAGGACGACATGATCGGATTCCTGGGTTTGGCTCAGGCGAGTCAGTCGCTGGGCGGCAGCGTTCAGGAAGCGCCCGCCGCGATCCGTTCCGATCAGTTCTCGCCGCAGGGAACGCGTCTGCGCTACGTGCAATGCCCGCAATCACCATTCATCGATTCAAACCAAGAGAACGTCTGTGCGTCGTACTGATTTCAAGATGAAATCCATCGGGCTGGCCGTGCTCTTGGCAGCGAATGCCGCAGCGGTCGGCATCGCCGCCGCCGCCGATACCTGTTACCGCGACGACTCGGGCCGCATCGTTCATCGCCGGCTGCCGCGCAGCGTCGAAGTTCCCTGTCCGAAGGCGACGACGCCGTCGGGCGTGGAAAGCGGGACGGCCACCGGCGGCGACGCCGACATTTACAAACTGCCTGGCGCATTCAAGAACGGCACGACGTTCGATCGCGGGCCGCGGCCGGCGGCATCGCCGGTGCCGCGTCCCGGCCTCGAGGATTACGTGCAGTCGATGCCGGTGCCGGACCGGTGGCGCATCGTCGATGCGCTGGGCTACCCGCAGAATCTGTTCGATCCGTATGACCGCAATGTGCTGAAGGGCGACAAGCCGGTTCACGGCGATGACTGGTTCTTCAACCTCACCGCGTTTTCGGATACCTTGTTCGAGTCGCGCAACGTCGTTCAGCCCGTGGGCAGCGCTACGAGCGCTCAGCCGGGCTCGGACGATATTTTCGGCCGGACGCGGCAGAACGTGTTCGTGCAGACCGTCGGCGCGGAGTTCGTCTATTACAAGGGCGACACCGTGTTCAAGCCGCCGGAATGGGAATTCCGGTTCACGCCGGTATTCAACTTCAACCACGCGAACCTGGGTGAAGTCCAGGGCGTGAACATTGATCCGCGAAACGGCCGCACCCGCAACGACAACCACGTCGGCATCCAGGCCGCGTTTGTCGACAAACATCTTCGCAACGTCGACGATCGCTTCGACTTCGACAGCCTGCGGATCGGCATCCAGCCTTTTTCCGCGGATTTCCGCGGATTCCTGTTCCAGGACAATCAGCTCGGCGCGCGCTTGTTCGGCATCCGCGAAAACAACCGCTATCAATATAACCTCGCGTATTTCCGCCGGATCGAAAAGGACACGAACAGCGGCCTGAACGATCTGAGCCAGTCGCTGCGCAAGGACGACATCATCGTCGCGAATCTGTACCGGCAGGACACGCTGATCCACGGCTTCACGGCCCAGGGAACGGTGGTCTACAACCGCAATCGCGAATCCGACAAGGTGCACTACGACGACAACGGCTTCATTGTGCGGCCGGCGGCGTTGGGCCGGGAAGTGCCGCGGGATTACGACGTCGTTTACCTGGGCTTGAACGGCGACGGCCACTTCAACCGCTGGAATCTGACCACCTCGATGTATTACGCGCTGGGCAAGGAAAAGCCCGGTACGTTCGTTGCCAGCGACGTCGACATCCGCGCCTTCTTCGCGGCGTTCGAGGTGTCGCGGGATTTCGACTGGATCCGCGCGCGCGCATCCTTCCTGTACGGCAGCGCCGACAAGGATCCTTTCGACAAGAAAGCCACCGGCTTTGATGCCATCGCCCAAAATCCGCTGTTCGCGGGCGCCGACAGCAGCTACTGGATACGGCAGGCCGTGCCGCTCGTCGGCGGCGGCGGCGTAACGTTGTCCAGCCGCAACGGAGTATTGAACGATCTGCGTTCCTCGGGCGATGAAGGTCAGTCGAACTTCACGAACCCCGGCATCATTCTCGCCGGGGTCGGCGTCGACATGGATGTGTTGCCGACGTTGCGCGTGTCATTCAATGTCAATGATCTGAGTTTCGCCGACACCAAAGTGCTCGAGGTTGCGCGCAATCAGGGGGGCTTGAGCAAGCACATCGGCGAGGACGTATCTGCGTCGGTCATCTACCGGCCGTTCATGACGCAAAATATCGTGCTGCGGACCTCCTACGCCAAGTTGTTCACCGGCAATGGTTATGGCGCGTTGTTTCCGAAAACCAATCCCGGATATTTCATGTTCAACGCGATCTTTACGTACTAGGTTCCCACGAAAGGTATTGGAAGATGCATCAGCACTCACGCGGGACTCCAATCATCAAACGGGTGCTTGCCTGCGCAGCCTTGACCGGCATCATGTGCGCGGCGCCTGGCGCCGGCACGCCGGCCGCCGAGCCGGAAAAGCCGGTCGAACGCCATTATGTGACGGCGCCGCCGGCGCCGAAGTCCCAGGACGAGGCGAGCGTGCTCGCGAAGAGCAACGGCTGCCGTTCCTGCCACGTTCAAACCGATCAACT
>Ga0075024_100000391_pt1 | contig 15608 bp, 14 predicted proteins | sample Str013_2_FD_71389 | JGI IMG/M metagenome (GOLD analysis project Ga0075024, IMG submission 71389) | Freshwater sediment microbial communities in response to fracking from Pennsylvania, USA - Straight Creek_MetaG_SC_2013 | ecosystem: Environmental > Aquatic > Freshwater > Creek > Sediment... | reverse complement strand
CCGGACAGCCCCACCACGACCTTGTCCCCCGGCCGGGTGACCTGCCTGGCCAGCAGGCTCTGCACGAACGCCTCCTCGACGTACCGGACGAACCCGTCCGCGTCGAGCTGCTCGCTGCGCCGCTCCAGCGACCCGTCGGTGTCGAACAGCACGGTCTTGGTGTAGACCGGGTCCGGTACGCCGTAGACCTGTGTGCGCGGCCGGCGCAGCACGTCCAGGTCGTAGTGGCGTACCTGGCGCACCTCGATCACGTCGTCCGGCCCGACCACCGTGGTGTCCTCCGAGACCACCTGGCCGCCGCGCCAGCTCAGTACCGCGTTGGCCGGAATCCCGTGCCGGCGCAGCACCTCGGACAGCGGCGCTCCGGCGCTGGCGGCCAGCTCCTCGGTGGTACCGACCTTGGTACGGAAGAACACCGACGGCATGCGTGCTCACCTCACAGGACTGCCGCACCTGGCGGCGGCGACGTGGCGGCGACCCGGGCCGGGCACCCCTGCATGCACGATAGTCGTTGGCGCGGCGGTACAGGGAGTACCGTGCGGGGGTGGATCCGGGGCAACGCCTGTCGATCGAACGGTACGACGACGCCGCCGCGGTGACCGCCGCCGGCTGGGACGCGCTGGTCGCCGCCGCCGGTGCGCCGGTGTTCTACCAGGCCGGGTACCTGCACGCGTACCAGCAGGCGCCGCTGGCCGAGCTGGACCGGCAGGCGTACCTGGTGGTACGCGCCGGCGGCGCGCCACGGCCGGTCGCGGTACTGCCGGTGGCGGTGCACCGCCGGGCCGACCCGATCGGGGGCCTGCGCCGGCTGCACCCCGGCATCGAGCGGGAACCGGCCCTGTTGAGCCATGTCTGGCACTGCTACGACAGCCGCCTGGTCGGCGCGGCCACCCCGGCCGTGGCCCGGGCCGTGCTGGACGCCCTGCGCGAGCTGGCCCACCGCTGGCGGGTGCCCTGGTACGGCCTGGTGAACGTGGCGCGGGGCGGCCCGACCTCGCGGGCCCTGGCCGCCGCCGGCCTGCCCGGCGCGCACCTGGTCGACCGGTACCGCACCGACCTGTCCGGCGCCGGTGACCTCGACGGCTACCTGGACCGGCTGGGCCCGCGCGCCCGGGCCAACCTGCGCCGCAACGCCCGGCGCGCGGCCGAGGCCGGCATCCGTACCAGCACCGGCGGCGTGGCCGGCGCGGACCTGGCCGGCATCGCCGAGCTGTGCGCGCGGACCGCGGCCCGGCTGGGCAATCCGGGCTTCTACCCGCCGGCGGTGTTCAGCCGCTTCGTCACCGCGCTCGGGCCGCTGGCGCACGTGCTGGAGGTACGCCAGCACGGCCGGCTGGTCGCGGCCGGCGTGTGCCTGACCGACGAGCGCCGGTTCCACACCTGGACCTGCGGCGTGGACTACGCGGTGGCCGGCAACGCCAGCCCGTACGCGGTGCTGTTCGCCGAGTCGGTGGCCCTCGCGCTGCGGCTGGGCCGGCCGGTGCTGGAGGGCGGGCGCAGCAACGAGGTGTTCAAGCGGCGGCACGGGCTCGCGCCGCGGGCGCTGGACGCGCACGTTGTCCGGGCCTGACCACGGTGCCGGTACCGTCGGCGGTACCGGCCGGCCGGTGACCACGGCGGTGTACCCGGGGCTGGCCCCGTGCTGGTCCGCACTGGCCGCCGGCGGCCCGCTGCTGGCCAGTCCCGGTTGGCTGGCGGCGATGGCCGGCCGGCTCGGGCCGGTACCGCTGACCCTGACCGTGGCCGTGGCCGGCGAGGTACGGCTGGCCGCGCTGGCCAGCGTGCAGGCGGTACCGGCGCCGGGCGAGTTCTTCGACCCGTACCACCTGATGGTCGGCCCGGCGCCGGCGCTGCCGTTGACCGCCGCGGCCCGGGCGGCCCGGGCCGCGCTGGCGGCCACCGCGCCGGGGCCGGACCGGTTCACCCCGGCGCTGGTGGTCATGCTGCCCGGGTACGAGTGCGTACCGGTCGGGCCGGGCGCGCAGCGCCCGGAGCTGCTCGACGCGCTGGTACGGCAGGCGCTGCGGTACGGCCGGGAGCACCGGCTGGCCACGGTCGCGTTCCTGTACCTGCGCCCGGAGCAGCGGGCGCTGGCCGGCGCGCTGCGGCGGCATGACTTCGTGCCGGTACCGCTGTCGCTGACCTGGGACCTGCCGGTGCCGCCGGGCGGGCTGGCCGGGTACCTGGCCGGGCGGCCCCGGCACCGCCGGCAGGAGGCCAGGCGGGAACTGGCCCGGCTGCGCGCGGCCGGGGTGTCGCTGGACCTGCCCGACCCGGACGACCTCACCGCCGCCACACGGTCCACAATGGTCACTCTGCGCTGCGCGCTGGTCCGCCGGTACCGCGGCCACGCCGACCCGGCGCAGCAGGCGGCCCGGCTGGCCGGGCTGGTCCGGGACGTGGCCGGCGGCCGGCCCCGGGTGGTGCTGGCCACCGCCGGTACCGACGTGCTCGGCTTCGCGCTGTTCGCGCCGTACCGGGAGCACTGGCACTGCCTCGCGGTCGGGTACGACTACGCCGATCCGCGGTCCCGGCTGGCGTACTTCGGCACCGCGTACTACGCCCCGCTGGACCCGGCCGCCGCGGCCGGAGTGGGCTGGCTCGGGTACGGGCAGGGTTCGGCGGCGGCCAAGCGGGCCCGCGGCTGTACCGGTACCCCGCTGACCGGCTGGGTGCACTGCGCCGATCCGGAGCTGGCCGCCACGGTACGGGCGGCCGCCGCGGTCACCGCGCTGGAGCCCGGCGCGGGCTGAACCGCCGCGAGGTGGCCAGCACCAGGTCCTCCCACGGGTCGAGGTCGGTGCCGTACGGGCGCAGTACCGGCCGGATCCGGTCGATGTCCGGCCCCGGGTCGTCCGGGCTGAAGTCGTGGCACAGCACCGCCCGCAGCGGATGCCCGGCCGGCAGGACCTCGGCCAGGCGCCCACCGGTACCGGCGGCGGCCAGGTCCGCCGCGCCGGCCAGCAGGCCGGCCACGGTCGCGCGGGCCGGGGCACCCAGCTCCGGCCAGGCCGCGGCCAGTAGCCGGGCCCGTACCCCGGCCAGCACCTGCGGGTACCCCCGGCGCTCGGGTACCCCGCCGCGCTCCAGCAGCTCCAGCGCGGCCCGCAGGCCGGCCGGGTCGCCGTACTCGAAGCCCTGGTCCCCGGTGAACACCGCGCTCTCGTGCCGGGAGTCGGCCGGGGTGTCGGCGCTGTGCATCAGCGCCAGCATCGCGTTGATCGAGCCGAGGTCGCCGCGGATCGTGCCGGCCGCGCTGTCGGCCGGCTCGCTGCCGCCCTTGACCGCGCGCAGCCGCGCGTGGCTGTTCCGGCCGGGCGCCGCCCGCTGGTCGGCGACCAGCAGCGCCACCGTGGGGCCGTAGGCGAACAGCCGGTCCACCAGCCGGTACAGGTACGCCTTCCAGGCGCGGGTGATGTTCTGTTCGTGGAAGGCGTCCAGGTCGGCCGGCCGGTGCCACAGCAGCCGCCAGCCCACCGGCGCGTACCCGGCCCGCGCCAACCGGTCCAGCACCGCCCGACCGTGGTGGCGGGCCAGCGCGTCCGGGGCCAGCAGGACGAACACCGTGGTGTCCCAGTCCAGGTCGGGCACGGGTACCCCTCCGGTCGGCGGCACGGGAGCCGCGGCGGGTGCCGGTACGGCCACCGGCGTGCGGTACCGGCGTACCGGCACCGCACGCGCGGTCGCCGGGCGGTCACCTCTTGGTCTTCACCACCGGACGGCGCAGGCTCTTGCGGCAGCGGTCCATCTGTCCTCCCTTCCGGCGTGTCGGCCCGGGGCCCGACCCCGGGCACCACCGTTGCGAACCCGGGTCAGCGGCTCTTCTTGACCTTGGGACGGCGGGCGTTCCTCACGCGTCGGTCCATCCGTTCCTCCCTCCACTGTGTACGGTTCGGTACCCGGCGCCTGCCGGGAACTCAGTCGGCCAGCCCGCCGGCCGTGGCCACGACCAGCGGGTCGAGCATCTCCCGCAGGCACCGCGCCACCCCGTCGACGTCCACTGTGGACAGCCGGTCCAGGTGCGCCGGAAGGTTCCAGCCGGGCCGGCCGCCGACCAGCGCGTACCGCCCCCGCAGCAGCGCCTCCTCCAGCGACGACTCCACCTCCAGCCGCAGCAGCCCGGCCACCCGGCGCCGGGCCAGCGCCACCTGCGCCGGGCTGAAGCCGCGCCGCGCCACCTCGCGCAGCAGCCCGGTGGCCAGGTCCACCACCTCGTCGCGGTGCTCCGGCGCGGTGGACACGGCCACCCGCCAGACCCCGGTATCCCGGTACGCGCTGACCCCGCCGGAGATGTCGTACGACAGCCCCCGGCGGGACCGGATCTCCTCGGTCAGCACCGACGCGTTCGCCCCGGCCAGCAACTCCAGCACCACCTCGGCCGCGTCGAGCCGGGGGTCGTCCAGCGCGAACGCCGGCCCGCCCAGCACCACCGCGACGGTGTCGCTGACCAGCGGGCGGTCGGTCCGGGCCGGTACCAGCTTGGGCACCTCCTGCGCCGGCCGCGCCCCGGCCGTACCGGCCATCGTCGCAAGTGGACCGTCGAGCAGCGCCGCGCGTACCGCGGCCGGGTCCAGGCCGCCGCTGGCCACCACGCCGAGCAGGTCCGGGCGTACGCTCTGGGCCGCCCACCCGGCCAGCTCCGCCGCGCCCAGCCCGGCCACCCCGTCGACGGTACCGCCGACCGGCCGGCCCATCGGGTGCCCGGCGAACGCGGCCGCGAAGAACACGTCGTGCACCTGGTCGGTCGGGTCGGCCGCGGCCAGCCGCAGTTCCTCCTGGACCACCCGGCGCTCGCCGGCCACCACGTCCGGGTCGAACCGGGGCGCCGCCGCGGCGGCGGCGAGGATCGTCAGCGCCAGCGCCGCGTCCCCGGTCGGTACCCGGGCGTACAGCACCACGTGGTCCCGGGTGGTGATGGCGTTCGCCTCGCCCCCGGTGCTCTCGATCTCGTCCACCACCCGGTCGCGCCGCCCCGGCGGTACCGCCTGCATCACCACGTGCTCGAACAGGTGTGCGGCGCCGGGCCGGTCCTCGTGCCGGGAACCGGCCAGGATCCACACCGACACCGTGGTCACCTCGGCACCGGGGCGGTACCGCACCGCGAGCGGGACGCCGTTGGGCAGCCGGTCGCGGTGCCCGGTGGTACCGGCCGCGCTCATGCCCGCGGCTCCGCCACCGCGGCCGGTGGCCGCGACCCGGCCGGCGCCGGCCCGGACAGCCGGGCCACGTCCTGTTCGGTCACATCGTCGCCGATGGTGAGCAGGAACCGGGCCACCGGAGTGTCCACCCAGGACAGTGCGCCGTCGCGGCGCAGTATCGCCGCCGGTACCGCCGGCGCCGGGGTGTCCAGCGGCAGCCCGAAGGCCATCAGGCCGGCCCGGACCGCGTCGGCGGCGCTCAGCCGGCGCTGGGCCAGCGCCCAGAGCTGCTGCTCCGGCCGGTGCGGCGAACCGTTGACCATGCGCCGTTGCAGGTGCCGGGCGGTACCGGCGAGCGGCCGGCGCAGCAGCGCGGCACCGCGGACCCCGCGCCGGAGCAGGGCCCGCGGCCCGGCCAGTACCGGCGCCGGCGGTACCGGCAGCGGCCCGAGTTCGGCCTGGCGCACCAGCGCGGCCAGTTCGGCGTACTCCGGCCAGAGCCCGAGCCGGTCCACCGCGGCGGCCAGGTCGGCCCGCTGGGCCGCGCTGGCGTGCTCGTGCAGCAGCACCGCGTCGATGAGGTCCCGGGCCCGGTACGGCTGCTCGAACCGCTCGTACAGCAGCATCAGCGTGTTCTTCACCGGCGGCGCGAGCCAGGCCGGCGCCAGCCGGGCCAGTGGCGGTACCCCGGCGTCGTCGCCGGCCGCGGCGTAGCTGGCGAACTCCACCCCGTACGGCAGCGCGTACCGGTCCTCGTGCTCGCGGCGCAGGCTCACCAGCACCTGCAGCCGGCCGTCGAACCAGCTGAACGTGGCGGTGTGCAGGTCCCAGCCGTCGGCGAGCAGGCCGGCCACCGCCGGCCACAGGTCAGCCTCGGCCGGCGCCACGTAGTCCAGGTCGTTCATGGCCCGGACCAGGCCGTCCGGGTACAGCGCGGCCACCTCCAGGCCCTTGATCGGGACCAGGCCCGGCGCGCTGTCCCGCAGCGCGGCGGCGACCTGCCGGTACCGGTCCAGCCGGGCGCGCGCGGTGTCCAGCTCGTACCCGAGGCCAGGGCCGATGTCGTCGCCCCGGGACTGCCACGCGGAGTACAGCGTGGCGGCGAAGGCGGGCTGCGCCGCGCGTACCAGCGCGACCTGTTCGGCCGGCCCGTCGGCCGGTTCGCCGCAGCAGACGCCCAGCGCCCGGCTCAGGTCCTCCGCGGTGAAACCCATGCCACTCCCGATCGGTGGATGTCCGCCCGCGCCGGGCGCCCGGGCCGGCACGCCGCGCCCCCGGGGGCCGTCCGGCCGCCGGGGGTGCGGTGCTGGGCCGGCCTAGTAGTTGGGCAGGCAGTCCGTGCAGGTCGTACGGAACTTGACCACCTGTACCGAGGCCCGGCGCGCGAGCATCTTCTCCACCAGCGTCGGGGTGAGCAGGACCGGGGTGACGACGGTGTCCTTCTTGACAATCGTCTGTTCCTTCATGGCGGCGCCCTTCGATCTCACGAAACCGCGGGTTCAGGCCAGCGTAGGAACCGGTACCACACCCGTCAATATCGGGTACACGTTCGATGATGGTTGGTCCGTTGTGGCACACGGTCCGCCGGTACCGGTGGACCGCCTCAGGGCGGCGGGTCCGGCACCGGGCACATCGACTGCCGTACCCGCTCCAGCCGGCCGGTCACCTCCGCCTCGGTACCGCCGCGGACCGACACCACCGCCACCGCGTCACCGGCCCCGGCCGGCGCCGACAGCCGCTGGCCGGGGTGGGCCAGCACCCGTGCGTGCAGCACCCACGGCTCGTCCGGTGCGCGCAGCGGCCGGCGCAGCACGCCGGCCGGCCGGTACAGCAGGGTGAACCCGGTCAGGTGCCCGGCCACCGGTACCGGCGCCGGCACGGTACCGCCGACCTGGGCGGCCACGGCCACCCCGGCCAGGTCCAGCCCGGTCCGGGAGGCGAACCCGGCGGCGATGCCGCCGCCGCCGGCCCGGGCGCCGATCTCGCACAGCACCGGGCCGGCCCCGGTCAGGAACACCTCGTGGTGGGCCACCCCGGTGTACCCGGGGAAGCAGGCCAGCACCCGGCGGTTGAACTCGAGCAGCGCGGCCAGGTCCGGCCCGGGTGCCACGGCCACCGACCGGCACGGCGCCAGCCGCCGGTACGCCAGCGTGCCGTCGAGGTACCGTCCCGCGGTGGCCACGACCACGGTGCCGCCGGACACCACACTGTCCACATGGCACAGTTGACCGGTCACGAACCGCTCCACCTGGTACCCGCCGACCCGGTCGCCGAGGTCCCGGGTGAACGCGGCCAGCTCGGCGCCGCCGCGCAGCTCGTGGATGTCCCGGTTGCCCAGGCCCAGCCGGGGCTTGGCCACCAGTACCGCGCCGGTGGCCGCCAGGTCGCGGGCGGCCGGGGTACCCAGCGGCGCCCAGTCCGGTACCGCGATGCCGTGCCGGCGCAGGTGGGCCTTCATGGCCACCTTGTCCCGGAACAGCCGGGTCAGCGCCAGCCCGGGCCCGGGCAGGCCCAGCTCGTCGCGCAGCGCGGCGGCCAGCAGCAGCAGGTCCTCGCGCAGCGCGACCACCCGGGCCACCGGGCCGCCGGCGCGCACCGCGACGCAGCGCGCGGCCGCGGCCAGCGCCGGGTCGTCGCCGGGCGGCACGGCCACGACCGATGCCAGCTCGTCGATCCGGACCTGCCCGAGCCGGTCCAGCCCGGTCACCAGGTGCACCGCGTACCGGTCCGGGTCCAGGTACGGCCGGCCGTCGGCGCCGCGCAGACCGGCGTACCCGGCCCGGTCCAGGACCAGCACCGGTACCCGGGACGGTACCGTCACCGTACCCTCCTCCGTGGCCGGACTCTCCTATGTGGACGGACGGCCGACGCCGACAAGACGATCATCGCCGCGTCATTGCTTGACCAATTTCGATGTTGGTACGTTAGACGCTCCGGCCGGTGGACCTCCACCGGCGGTATCCGCCCGAGCCAGGACGACACCTGGACCCAGGAGGGACGTGGATCATGGCCGATGCCACCACCACCCGTACCACCACCGAGAACGTGCGGACCTCGGTGTTCCTCACGTCCGCCCGGATCACCTCCATGCTGCGCGAACGGCGCGCCTTCCAGGTCGTGAAGTTCCGGACGAACTGCACCGACTGCGTACCCAACCTGTAGCCGCGCGCCGGGCACCGGGCGGCGCCGCCGGGCATGACCGGACCTGACGGCGACCCCGGTACCGCTGCGGCGGCCCTGCTCACGCAGGTTGCGCTGCCCGTGCCCGGCCTGTACCGCACCCACCCCCGGGCCAGCCTGGCCGCGGTGCCCGGGTACCTCACCGGCGCGTTCAGTGGTCGCGGACCGGTACCGCTCGGGCGCCGTCGACGGCTGGTCGTGCTGGCCGTGGACGGGCTCGGGTACCGGTTCGCCGCCGCCGGCCTGCGCCCCGACACGATCGCCCCGCACACCAGCGAGTTCCCCAGCACCACCGTGTCCTGCCTGCTCACCTCCGTGCTCGGCCGGCCGGCCGCCGAGCACGGCACGATCGGCGTGCAGCACCTGCACCCGGACGGGCTGCGGGCGGTCAACTGCCTGGACGGCCGGCTGTTCACGCCGACCAGCGCGGTACCGCCGCGGCCCAGCCCGGTACCGGACCCGCCCACCGTGTTCGCCGCGCTGGCCGCCGCCGGGATCGGTACCACCGCCCTGCCCAACGAGCTGTCCACTGTGGACGCCGGGGTACGGGACCGGCTGCTGCGCGGCTGCGCCACGGTACTGGCCCCGGAGCCGGCCCGGGCCGACCCGGCCGGTACGGTCGCCGCGGTCGGCGCGCGGATCCACGCCGCACTCGCCGGTACCGCCGATGTCCTGCTGTGGTCCTATGTGGACCTGGACACGCACGTGCACCGGTACGGCATGGACCCGCCGGCCCGGGCCGCGGTGGCCGCGCTGGACCGGCTGGCCCGCGAGCTGTGCCGCGAGGGCGCCACGGTGCTGCTGTACAGCGACCACGGCCTGGCCCGCAGCGCGCCGACCACGGCCACCCTGGCCGCCTTCGACCGGGCCGCCGACCCGCGGTGGTGCCGGCTGCCGCCCGGCGGCGCGGGCCGGGTGCGCTGGCTGTATCCACATGCGACACACACCGGGCGGGTCCTGGACTGGCTCACCGGTCGGCTACCCGGTAGCGTCGTCACCACGCCGGCACAGCTCGCCGCCTGGGGTCTGGTCACGTCCGGCTCCGCCGGGCAGCGCCGGCTCGGCGAGGTGGTCCTGCTGGCCCTCGGGCCCGACTTCCCCGCCGCCGACCCGGGCGCGGCCTTCGAGCACGGCTCGATGACCGCGGACGAGGTCGCCGTACCGGTGGCCACCTGGCACGCCGAGCACTGACCCCCGATCCGGCCGGTACGCCCGGCCCGCCCTCGCCCACGGAGGCCCTGTGTCCACTGCGGTGTACTACAGCAAGAGCGGGTTGACCCAGTCGCTGCCGGTCAGCGCCGGGACCACCGTGCGGGAGCTGCTGCGCGCCCACGGCATCCCGTCCAACGCGGTGCTGACCACGGTCAACGGCCAGGTGGTCGCGGAGCGGCTGGCCGTGGTGGGCCCGGGGGACCACGTGGAGATCCGCCAGGTACGCCACTACGACCTGGACCTGACCCGGCGCCCGGCCGAGCGGGTACTGCCGAGCGCGAACCCGGCCGTGTACGGCAAGTCCGCGTTCTTCGACCGCGGCGGCCGGATGGAGGTGCAGACCGAGTACTTCGACGCCGACCAGTTCGTCGCGTACGTGGAGCAGACGTTCGTGGACTCGGTCCGGGACGACCGGCTGCTGTCCACCGACACGCCGGCCGCGGTGGGGCTGTCCGGCGGCCGGGACAGCGTGGCCTTCCTGGAGCTGCTGCACCGGTGCCGGGACCGGATCGGGCCGTACCCGCTGACCGCGGTGACGGTGACCGGCCTGCCCGACTGGGAGGAGCCGGCCACCTTCGGCGCGGCCACCGCGGTCGCCGCCGAGCTGGGCATCGAGCAGGTGGTGGTGGACGCCGAACAGATCCGGGCCACGTTCCGGCTGCGGCGCTCGTTCCACGAGGTGATGAACGAGGTCGCGGCGGGTACCTCGGCGGAGATGATCATGATCATCACGCACCACGTGATGCGCCGGATGGTCGAGGTGCAGGCGCAGCGGCGCGGCCTGGGTACGGTCATGCTCGGGCTGAACTCCGACGACCTGCTGGCCACCGTGGTCACCTGGCTGACCTCCGGCTTCACGATGGGCGGCATCCCGCACCGGCGGGTCGGCGAGCTGGACTACGTGTTCCCGCTGTACCGGATCACCAAGAAGGAACTGACGCTGTACCTGGAACTGGTGGCGCCGGAGTTGAACCGGCAGGGTACCCCGGGGCGGTTCACCACCGGACCGGACGAGCGCTCGCTGGCGTACGCCGTGGCGGACCACCTGTACGACCTGTGGCCGGCCATCGACTACTACGTCTTCGACGCGTACCGCACGCTGTCCCAGCGCATCGTGCTGGAGCCGCACGACACCTGCCGGGTGTGCGGCGCGGCGTACCTGCCCCAGCCCGGTACCGGCAACCCCCGCGCGCTGTGCGACGTGTGCCAGGTGTTCGCCCTGGGCGAGTACGCCGATCCGGCCTGACCGGGCGGCCCCGGCGCACGGTCAGCCGGCGGCGGCGCGGACCACCGGCCAGCGCGCGGCCACGGCCGCGCGCACGGACGCGGCGACCTCGTCCACCCCGGCGCCGCCGTCGAGCACCACGAAGCCGGCGAACTCCGGCGCGGCCCGGTACGCGGCGTCGTTGGCGGCCAGGAACGCCAACTCCTCGGTACCCACGCCACGCTCGTGCAGCCGCGCGTACGCCTGCTGCGGCGCCAGGTCGAGGTAGATGACCAGATCGGGTACCGGCATGAGCCCGAGCACCTGGCGCAGCACCGGCTCGTTGGTCGCGCCGACCGCGGCCGCGGCCGCGTAGTGGCACACCGCGCAGCGGTCGGTCACCACGAAGCCGGGCCGGGCCAGCGCCGGTACCACGTGCTCGTCCCAGTCGCGGTAGCGCAGGAACGCGGTGACCAGGTGGGTCCCGTCCGGGCCGAGCACGTCGAGGTGGTCGGCCAGGCCGGCCTGGCGCGCCATCGCGCCCAGCGCCCGGCGCGCCGCCGACGGCCCGTCCGGGGCCAGCACCGTGGTGACCAGTCCGAGCCCGGCCAGCCACCGGCCCAGCCCGCGGGCCTGGGTGGTCTTGCCGGCCCCGTCCATGCCGCTGAAACTGATCAGTGCACCCGCACGCGACATGCGCCGATGGTACGGGCATCCCGGCCACGGTCCGGAGTGGACATTGATGGCAACTGTTGACACCGCCATTCGGGCGCCATTAGCCTGCGCGTAATGCCCATGCGAGCAAAGGAGGCCTCATGGTAAGCCTCAAGAAGGTCCGGGTTCTGCCCAAGCCGGACAAGAAGCGCCGCTAGCGCGCCGCCGGGGCCAGCAACCCGCTGGTCCCGCCGCGTATCCGGGGCCGACCGGCCGATCTGGTCCCGCTCCGGTACCAACGGAAACCCAGGCCCACCAACGACTTGGCGGGCCTGATCTGTGTTTCAGGGATGGTTGTCAATGCCTGCTGTGCCCGCCACCGGTACCCGCCGGCGCGGCCGGTCACGGTACCCGGGCACCGGCCGGTGACCACCGTGCCGGCGCCGCCGGCCGTGGACGAGGCGCTGCTGCGCCGCCTGCTCGCCAGCCGCGGCGTACCGTCCACTGTGGACCGTGATGGGCTGCTGCTGGCCAGCCGCTCGCCGGCGCACAAGCTGGCCGTGACGCTGCTGAGCCACTGGGCCGCCACGGGTACCGCGCTGACTACGGCGCAGCGCGCCGAACTGGCCGACCACGGCCGCCGCATCGACACGTACACCGCGCTGTGGCAGCGGCTGCGGGCGCTGGCCCCGAACGCGTACCTGGTGAAGGGGCCGCAGATCGCCGGGCTGTACCCGGCCGGGGTGCTGCGCGCCGCCGGCGACATCGACGTCGTGCTGCCCGGCGGCGCGCACCTGTTCTCCGCCGCCGCCGACCTGCTCAGCCAGGGCTTCACGGTGCAGGCGTTCACGCTGTTCCCGCGCGCCGGGGCGGACGACTGCGACGTGCTCATGTCGGTACAGCGTGACTCCGACACCGCGATCGGCGACCCGTACGAGGTGGAGCTGCGGACGCCCGACATCGCCACCAGCGTGCGCCGGCCCGCGGTACGGCTGCGCGGCGGCGCCGCCGAACCGGCCGCCGCCAGCGCGGTGGCGCTGGTCGCCGAGCGGCTGGAGCGCCGGTTCACCAGCCGGGACGTGCTCGACCTCGCGGTGCTCGCCGGGGCCGTCGGGCCGGCCGGTACCGCCGTGCTGCGCGACGGGCTGGACCGGGCCCGGCTGTGGCCGCAGTACCGGGAACTGCGCCGGCTGCTGGCCCGCGCCGGGCTGCTGCCCGGCGACACCGGCGACGGTCCCGTTGGCGGTACCGGCCAGGGGGACGGCGGCCTGCCCACGGTACGGCGCCCGGTACCGGCCCGCGCCGCCGACCGGCTGCGCCAGGCCCGGCGCTGGTCGCACCCGCTGCGCGCGGCCGGGTACCTGGCCGGTACCACCGTGGACGCCGACCGGGGCCGGATCGCCGACCTGCTGGTCCGGGGGCTGCACGAACGGATCGGCGCGCGGGCGCTGCTGGCCGCCGGGGTACCGCTGTTCGGGGTACCGGTGGACGACCGGCCGCACGGTACCGGGCTGCTCCTGGCCGACCGGGGCGCCCGGCTGCTCGCCCGTACCCCCGTCGGTACCTACCTCATGGTGGCCGGGGCGTGCCAGGCGCACTGGCTGGACGACCTCGGCCGGCCCGCCGCCGGACCGGCCGCGGGTACCGCGACGACCGGAGGGGCGCGATGACAGCGGACCCGGGCACGGCCGGCGCCGCCGTGCACACCAGCGGGCTGGGCCGCACGTACGCCCGGCCGGGCCGGCGTGGCCGGCGCCAGCCCGACGTGGTGGCGCTGCGCGAGGTGAGCCTGCGGGTCGAGCGCGGCGAGGTGCACGGCCTGCTCGGCCCCAACGGCGCCGGCAAGAGCACGCTGATGAAGCTGCTCGCCACGATCATCCTGCCGTCGACCGGTACCGCGCAGGTGTGCGGGTACGACGTGGTGACCCGTACCGCCGCGGCGCGCCGCTGTACCGCCGTGGTCTTCGGCGGCGACCGCGGCCTGTACCCGCGGCTGTCCGCGCGGGAGAACCTGTCCTACTGGGCCGCCCTGTACGGGCTGGACCGTGCGGCCGCCCGGCGCCGGGTGGAGCTGCTACTGGAGCGGTTCGCCCTGGCCGAGCGCGGCAACGACCGGGTGGAGACGTTCTCCACCGGCATGCGCCAGCGGCTGCACCTGGCCCGCGGCCTGATCAGCGAACCGCAGCTGCTGCTGCTCGACGAGCCGACCAACGGGCTGGACCCGGTCGCCGCCGGCAGCCTGCGCCAGGAGATCCGCGGTACCACCGGCGACGGCCGTACCGTGCTGCTGGCCACGCACGACATGGCCGAGGCGGAGGCGGTCTGCGACCGGGTCACGCTGATCAACAACGGCGCGCTGGTGCTGACCGACTCCACCGCCGGGCTGGCCCGGCGGGTGCTGGGTACCGAGCGGATCGAGGTGGACGGCGCCGGCGGCGACCTGCTCGACCGGATCGGGGACCTGCCCGGGGTGACCGCGGTGCACCGTACCGGGCCGGGCGCGGCGCGCATCGAGGTCCGCGAACCGGCCGTGGTGGGCCAGGTGCTGCACGACCTGGTCGACGCCGGGGTCACCACGGTACGGACCACCCCGCCCAGCCTCGAAGAGGTGTACCTGCACCTGGTCGACGCGGCCCGGACACCGGCGTGACCGGTCGGTACGGCCGTACCCTGCGCGCCGGGCTGGTGCTGCAGCTGCGGCTGATCCGCGAGCACCGCGACTACGCCATCGACCTGGTCCGCACCCCGCTGCTCGCGGTCGTGTTCCTGTTGCTGGTGCGGCACACCGGGCACCCCGAGCTGGTGGTGAACGCGGTGGTCGCGGCGGCCATGACCGGGCTGTGGGGAATGGGGCTGCTGATCTCCGGCGAGATCGTGGACCGGGACCGGGCGCTGGGCACGCTGGCGCTGACCGTGGCCGCGCCGGTACCGCTGCCGGTACTGCTGCTGGGCCGGATCACCGGCACGCTGGCCGCCGGGGCGCTGGCCATCGGGGAGGTGGCTCTGGTGGCGGTGGTCGGCTTCCGGCTGGACCTGCCGGTACCGCACCCGGGCCTCCTGGTCGCCACGGTGCTGGCCACCGCCGCCGCGATGGCGGGTACCTCGCTGCTGATGGCCACCCTGTTCGTGGCCACCCGTACCGCGCGGACCTTCCAGAACTCGCTGAGCTACCCGTTCCTGCTGCTGGGCGGCGTGTTCGTACCGCTGTCCCGGCTGCCCGGCTGGACCCACCCGCCGGGCCGGCTGGTGTTCCTGTCCTGGAGCTGCGACCTGCTGCGGGACAGCCTGCGCGCGGCCCCGGTGGCCGACGCCTGGCCCCGGCTGGGCATGGTGCTGCTGCTGGGCGCGGCCGGGCTGGGCGGCGGCCTGCTGGTGCTGCGCCGGGTGCTGGAGCGTATCCGGGTCCTCGGCACGATGGAACTGGCATGAGGATGGAGCCGGTATGAGCCCGCGCGGCGCGCTGCGGATCGCCTGGTACGCCACCCGCAGCGGGCTGTCCGACTACAGCGCCGCGTTCACCTGGCGCAGCTGGCTCGCCGGCTGGTACCTGCGCATCCTGGCCCAGGTGCTGTTCTTCGCCACGATGGGTGCGCTGCTCGGCCACAGCCAGACCAGCTACCTGCTGATCGGCAACGCGGTGTTCCTGATGGCCACGCACAGCCTGCTCGCCACCGCGTCCACCACCTGGGAACGCGACTCCGGTACGCTGCCGCTGCTGGTCGCCTCGCCCGCGCCGGCCTGGCTGGTGCTGCTGACCCGCAGCCTGTTCTGGATCCCCGAGGGGCTGGCCTGCGCGGTCGGCGCGCTGCTCATCATCGGGCCGCCGCTGGGCGTGTCGCTGCCGCTGGTACGGCTGCTGTGGTGCGTACCGATGCTGACGCTGATCGGCGCCACCACGTACTGCCTCGGGGTGTTTCTCGGCTCGGTCGTGCTGGCCCGCAACGACCTGCGCAACGTGGTCGGCAACGCGGTGTCCACCACGATGATGGCGATCTGCGCGGTGAACGTACCGGCCGCCGCGCTGGGTCCGCTGGTCCGGCGGGTGGCCGACCTGCTGCCGTTGACGCACGGACTGGTGGCGATCCGGGCCACGCTGGCCCACGGGCCGGACGCGGCCGTGGCGGCGCAGCTCGGGTACGAGGCCGCGACCGGTGCCGGGTGGCTCGTGGCGGCGTTCCTCACCCTGCGGGTCATGGAGCGGCGCAGCCGCCGGGACGGGC
>Ga0075024_100000387_pt1 | contig 15671 bp, 15 predicted proteins | sample Str013_2_FD_71389 | JGI IMG/M metagenome (GOLD analysis project Ga0075024, IMG submission 71389) | Freshwater sediment microbial communities in response to fracking from Pennsylvania, USA - Straight Creek_MetaG_SC_2013 | ecosystem: Environmental > Aquatic > Freshwater > Creek > Sediment... | reverse complement strand
GCCTTGAGGCAAAGCGAAATCAGATTGAAAGATGTGAATTGGTTGGGTGCTGCGCCGCTGACCGAAGCGCCACAAGCGGTTTTTGCCCGCATTCGTTCCACACGCCAACCGGTGGCGGCCAGCTTGCGCCGTGAGGGGCAGGCTGTGGTCTTAAGTATGGATGAAGGCGAGTTTGGCATATCTGCGGGCCAGGCCGCAGTGTTCTATGAAGGCCAAGGCGCTGGCCAGCGCGTATTGGGCGGTGGCTTCATCGCTGCGCAACAATCACGTGTCATGTTCACACGTTCTGCGGTGGCGGACATGACATTGGAAGCACGTTAATGACGAAACCGACCAAGCCCAAGAAGCCGTCTAGTTTTCTGTTTCTGAAACAGTATCTGAGCGAGCCATTGGGCACCGGATCGATCACGCCCAGCAGCAAGAAGCTGGCGCAGCTGATGGTCGCCAACCTTGATCTTGAGCCCGATGATGTTGTGGTTGAACTGGGGCCGGGCACAGGGGTGTTCACGCGTGCATTGCTGGAGAAAGGGGTTTTGCCCAAAAACCTCATTCTGGTGGAATTCAGCGCAGACTTTGCCAAATATTTGCGCGATGAATTTCCAGGGGTTCGGATTATTGAAGGCGATGCCTGCCGACTGCCCCAACTTCTGGCAGAACTCGGACAAGGCGCGGTGATGCGGATATTGTCTGGCATTCCGCTGCGCAGCTTAAAGCCCGCGCAACGCAAAATGATTACCATTGCGATGTCAGAGTCATTATTGCCGGGCGGCATCGCGGTTCAGTTCACTTATTTCAGGACACCGCCGTTGCCTGCCACTGTGGCAGGTGAACATGGCATGAGTGGCCGGCAGGTGGCTTTTACGATGGGCAACGTGCCGCCAGCTTTTGTTTGGCGCTATGCAAAAAGCGAATAGGTTGGTTGCCTCAGTGTCATGGGGTCGGTATAAGCAGATAAGCAGGGGCAAGGGAGAAGACGTCGAGTGTCAAAGTTGCGCGTCAAACCAAGGGTTGACCACGAAATAAAAAAGGGCATCGCTTGGTCTGTGCACGCTTTCACGACTTCTGGCATCGTGTTGGGCTTTCTCGCGCTGGTTGCCGTATTGAAGAATGACGTGGTGCTGGCATTTTTGTGGCTCGGCATGGCCTTGTTTGTGGATGGCATCGACGGCACGCTGGCGCGTCGGGCACGGGTAAAAGAATATACGCCCAATTTTGATGGCGGGGCGCTTGACCTGGTGATTGATTTTTTCACCTATGTGGCTGTGCCTGCCTTGATGATCTACTGGTTTAATATGGCCGCTGTGCCTTGGTTATTTGCAGGCCAGACGTGGAGTTTGATCTGCGCTGCGCTGATCATGGCGGTTTCCTGCTACACTTTCGCCAATGTGAACATGAAGAGCTTTGACTATTACTTTGTAGGCTTTCCGGCGATCTGGAACGTCGTGGTTTTGTATTTCTACCTTTTCAACACGGGGTGGCTGGTCAACTTTGTCACGATCATCGCACTGAGCATTTTGACCTTTGTGCCAATCAAATTTGTGCATCCGTTGAGGGTGACTTTTTGGCGCAAATTCACCATTCCAATGACGGTGCTGTGGGCAATCATGACCTTGAGTTTGGTTCTGTCTGGTTTGAGGCCTGATACAGCGGATTGGGTTTATAAGGTCGAGCTTACCATTTTTGGCCTGACTTCAGCCTATTTTGCCGGAATTTCACTTTGGCGAACCTTTGTTATTGGCGACAAAGGCGAAGACGAAAGTGAAGAAGCAACTGCATCTTGACTTTGCCCCTCCAGCAAACCTATACCGCGCACCGTTGCGTGAGATGATCATGCGTGTGTCGGGGTAGCTCAGTTGGTTAGAGCACGGGAATCATAATCCTGGGGTCGGGGGTTCAACTCCCTCTCCCGACACCATCTCTCCCAAAGTGGATTGGTGTTTCTTGATGGTCGCAACAATAAAGTTCATTGTGGTGTTGTTCAGTTTTTTCGGCATGTTCGGGGCCGAGAGACTTTGGCCGGCTGACGCGTGGCGCGGAGGCATGTCGCGCATCGCGCGCAATCTTTCGTTGGCATTCGTTAATTTCTTGCTTGGGCCAATTCTGGTTGTACCGATTTCAGTGTTTGCGGCAGCCCATGGGTTGGGCTTTCGGCCCGATTGGTGGAATATTGGCCTTGATCTCTTGCTGCTCGATTTGTGGATCTATTCTTGGCACCGCCTCAACCATGTTTTACCGTTTCTTTGGCGCTTTCATGAAGTGCACCACCGCGATGAAATGTTGGATGTTACCAGCGCCTTGCGGTTTCACTTTGGTGAAGTGACACTTTCGGCTTTGGTGCGTGGGATTTTGATTTGGGTGTTTTCGATTCCACTTGGATCAGTCTTGGCCTTCGAAACATTGGTTGTGCTGGCCGCCATCTTTCAGCATTCGAATCTTCTGCTGCCGTCTTTTCTGGAAGACTGGCTTTCCAAAATCATCATCACGCCAGGCCTGCATTGGATTCACCATCATGCTTTGCGCGAAGACACTGATTCAAACTACGCAACGGTGCTTTCCGTATGGGACCTGATTTTCAAAAGTCGCAGTCCAAACCAAAGAGTCATCGGTATGAAAATCGGGGTTGAGGATGAAAGTGATCTTCCCTTGCTTGACTTGCTATCAAAACCATTTTCGCCACGCCGCTCGTAGTTTGACGCGTTAATTGGTTTGGCCTTGAATGTGCATGTTTGGCCCGATGGGTAGTTGGGCCGGAATTCTGGCCCAATACGGCACAGGTGAATGGCACTATGTATGAGGACACGTTGCTTCAAGCGATAAAGGAGGCGCGGACCAAAGAAATGGCGCGGCTGGAAGCGATGTTCAACATGCAAGATTTGCGGTCGTTGCGACTGGAAGCACTGCATGATTTAATCGCCCCTGAAATCGCCAACAATGAAAATGCCAAATCGCTTTTCGATTTGAGCCTGCATTCGGGCGAAGTGCCTCGTCTGTGGTTGGGCCTGAATTCATTTGTTGTGATGGAGCCTGATCCCAAAACCTATCGTTTGGAACAAATCACCGAGGCTGGTCGCGCGACTTTGTTCGAGACCGTCAGTATTGAAGCGATGAGACAATTCACGTTGAAACACCTGGCCTATGGTGCTGTTGCGCAGGCGATTAAACCTGTGCCAGCAAAGCCAATCGAAACGACTGCGCTATCGCATGGTTTTAGCCTGTTGGAATTGGCGACGGTTGGCGCTCTTTGTTTATTGGGGGGCATGGCTTTGATGTTCATGCTGATGGTCCAGGTCAGTCATTTCTGAGACGATTGCCATTCAACCATTTCCAAGCGTTACAAACTGAAACAGCAAGTGATTTCTGACTTGCTTGGTTGAATTGGTAGATAGGCTTGATCGTTACTCAAACAAGAGATGTGAACCGTGAGCGGTACCGTAGCTTTTAATGACTCAGTTCAATTGGGCCTCAACAAAACTCCCACTGTAAATCAACATTTGCAGCAGCGATTGGCAGACTTCGGCACCTTGGCGGAAGGACTCGACTACGCTGCGCAGGGTGTCACCGGATTTAATTTTTATTCTGGTCGTGGCGCGCTGGAGCATGTGTTGCCACATGCAGAGTTGCGCCGCAGGGCTTTGGCGCTTGCACGCAAATTGATGTCGACGGGTTTGAAGCGATTGGATCGTGTGGCCATTGTTGCTGAAACTGGCCCTGATTTTGTTGTCACTTTCTTTGCTTGCCAATATGCAGGCCTCATTCCGTGCCCCGTGCCTTACAGCATGTATATCGGTGGCCGCGATGCCTATGAGCTGCGCATTGCTGGCATGTTAAAGGCTGCGGATGCGCATGCAATTGTGGCCCCGACTGACCAGGTTGAAAGCATTCGGTCTGCGGCGGTTTTGGCAAAAGTTGAATTGATTTTCACCCATGAAGAATTGGCAGCGTTTCCGGAGAGTATTGCCCGCCTGCATGGTTTTGAGCGCGATGATGTGGCGTATATTCAGTATTCCTCCGGCTCGACTTCAGCACCTAAAGGCGTGTTGATTTCGCAGCGTTCCATCATGGCAAATGCACGCGGCATATTGGTGAATGGTTCTGAAACAACGCCAACGGATCGTGGATGTTCTTGGCTGCCGCTTTATCATGATATGGGTTTGGTTGGCTTCTGCCTCTCGCCTGTGTTGTCGCAGTCTTCCGTGGATTTTCTCGCTACCACAGCTTTTGCGCGCCGTCCTGGCTTGTGGTTGAAATTGATTTCTGACAATCGCTGCACGATTTCTTTCTCGCCAAGCTTTGGGTTTGACCTCGCGGCCAAACGATTGGCAGCTGCTGATATTGAGAAGCTTGATTTGTCGTGCTGGCGGGTTGCTGGCATTGGTGGCGATATGGTGCGTGCTGACGTTTTACGCACATTTGCGGCGGCGATGGCGCCGGGCAAGCTTTCGCCAAATATTTTTATGCCGAGCTACGGCATGGCCGAATCTACCTTGGCTCTGACCTTCCCGAAAGTTGGCAGTGCCTTGAAAGTTGATCACGTGGACCGCGATGGCATCAAGGCACAACGCGCTGTTCCCGCAGCAGCTGGTGCGGCAAATGCGCGTGACTATGTTATATGTGGCAGCATCATTGCTGGCCACCAATTGGAAGTGCGCGGGCCTGAAGGGGCATTGCTTGCCGATCGCGAAATTGGCCGCATCTATGCGAAGGGGCCAAGCTTGATGAGTGGCTATTTCAATAATGAAGAAGCCACTTCAGAAGTGATTGGCAAGGACGGCTTCCTGGATACAGGCGATATGGGTTATTTCCTTGATGGCGAAATTGTCATCACGGGGCGTGCCAAGGATTTGATCTTGCACAATGGCCGCAACATCTGGCCTCAGGATATCGAATGGGCGGCTGAGAAATATAGTGAATTGAAATCGGGTGATGTTGCCGCTTTTGCTGTTGAGAAAGCTGATGGCGATGATGATGTTGTGGTGCTGGTCGAATGTCGTCTGCAAGATGCGGAAGGACAAATCAAATTGCGCCGCGATGTGGCAAAGCTAGTGCATCAAGGTTCGGGCGTTGATTGCAAGATCGTGTTGGTTGCACCGAAGAGCCTGCCATTTACGTCGTCAGGCAAGCTTTCGCGTTCTGGCGCGCGCGCCAAATATCTTTCTGGCGAGATGACCGTCATTGCCCCCTCGCAGGCCTGATAAATCCAAACGCATCCGCGTTGCGCTGACTGGTGCCACTGGCTTTTCAGGCTCATTCATTTTGCCCCAACTTTTGGCTGCTGGGCACGATGTTGTGGCCTTGGCACGCAAACCGGAAGTGTTGGCCGGAAAGTGCGCGAATATCATCGCAGGTGATTTGAATGATGATGCGGCGCTGGCCAAATTGGTTGAGGGCGCTGACGTTGTGTTGCATGTGGGTGGGGCCACTTCGGCGCGTTCTCGCAATGAGTTTTTTGATGTGAATGTTGAAGGTACCAAGCGCTTGTTTAAAGCCGCGCGGCGCTCTCATGTGCCGCGCTTCGTTTACGTGTCATCTTTGGCGGCGAGGGAGCCCGCGCTCTCTGACTACGGTGCCAGCAAAGCGGCGGCTGAGCAGTATCTATTGCCGCATGATGATGAGGATTTTGACGTTCTGGTGCTGCGCCCGCCTGCGATCTATGGGCCAGGGGATAGTTCATCGCTTCCATTGTTCAAAGCGCTGCTTTCGCGCACGGCTTATTTGCCGGGAAAAAGTGACAGTCGGTTCTCGCTGCTCTACGTCGGAGACTTCGCCAAGGTGGTCTGTGAATCGGTGGATGCCACCGCCCATGCGATTTTTGAGCTTGATGATCAGACGATGGGCTATTCTTGGAACGACCTGGTGCAAGAAGCGCGCAAGCAATATGGCACAGCACAAAAGGTGGTTTACTTGCCACACGCGGTGGTTCACGCGGTTGCCGGGCTTGCAGAAATTGGCGCACGCCTGCGGGGCCGCGTGGCTTTTACTTCGCGCCAGAAAGTGGCTGAAATCTATCACACTGACTGGGTGGCGAAGGGTTGGATATGGCCTGTAGCCAAACCAGTGAAGCTGGAGCAGGGCATGGCGCAGACTGTGGCGTGGTACCGCGCCCATGGCTGGTTGAAGGCGGGCAATGAAAAAGCTAGAGGATCAGCATGACTGAAACTGCAGACATCGTGCCGATTCTGGTAGAGCTCTTGAAGCCTTTCAACCCAGACAACAAAACCCTGACCGCTGAAACTGATATTCCGGCAGAATTGAATATCGACAGTGTTGGGGTTCTCGACTTCATTATGGAAGTTGAAGACAAATATGACATTGAAATTCCGATGAATGCGGTGGCAAATATCCGCACGGTGGGCGAGCTTGCCGATTACGTGACCAAGAAACTGAACAAGGCGTGACAATGGTTGATCTTCTCGACAAGCACAAAGGTATCATCGAGCGCTATCAGCGCATGACTGACATGGGCATCAATGGCCTCGGTGTCACCAATGATCAGATGATTTCGCCCACGCGGGCGATGGTCGGTGGACGCGAGATCATTCTGGCTGGCACCAATAACTATATGGGCATCACATTCGATCCGCGCTGCATTGCTGCGGGCCAAAAGGCGTTGGCTGAGTTTGGCACAGGCACAACGGGTTCACGCATTGCCAATGGCTCATTTGCTTTGCATGGGGAATTGGAGCGTGAGCTTGCTTCGTTTCTGGGCATGAAACATTGCATCGTGTTTACCACGGGTTATCAGGCCAATCTGGGCATGCTGTCTGGACTTGCCGGGCCGCAGGATACCATCTTCCTTGATGCGGACTCGCATTCCTCAATCTATGATGGCTGCACCTTGTCTGGCGCAAAGCTGGTGCGCTTTCGCCACAACGATGCAGCAGATCTGGACAAGCGCCTGACGCGTGCCGAAGATACGGGTGGCGGCAAATTGGTGGTGCTGGAAGGCATCTATTCAATGCTTGGTGACCGTGCACCTTTGGCGGATTTTGTGGCGCTGAAAAAGAAGCATGGCTTCCAGCTTTGTGTGGATGATGCGCATAGCTTTGGCGTGCTTGGCCCCAATGGTCGTGGCCTTGGCGATGAAGCAGGCCTTGAAGATGAAGTTGATTTTGTGATTGGCACTTTCTCGAAAAGCGTTGGCGCAATTGGCGGCTTTGGTGCGTCCAACCATCCGCTGTTTGAAACGCTGCGCTATGCCATGCGGCCTTACATGTTTACGGCCTCTGCCTCGCCTGCTTCGGTTGCCACTTCGATTCAGGCACTAAAAATTCTCAAGGCCGAGCCTGAACGCAGAACCAAGATCATGGATAATTCAGCGCGGCTGTATAACGGGCTGAAGGGGCTTGGCCTGACAATGGGCTGTGATGTGGTGAGCCCGGTTATTGCTGTTGTTATGCCGGATGAGCTTTCCACGGTGACGAAATGGGATGCGCTTTTCAAGGCCGGTGTTTATGTCAATATGGCCGTGCCGCCGGGTACGCCCAAGGGCTTGTGCCTGTTGCGCTGTTCTGTTTCTGCTGCACATAGCCATGAAGAGATCGACCGCATTATCGCGATATTCAAGAATACCGTCGCCCATTAAGCGGTGATGAATTCAAACTCCGGCCCCGCTTCAACCTGCAATGGGCCTGTGGTCGGCCCTTCAAAAAACTCGCCATCCATCACAAAGGATTCTTCACACGAAATAGTGAAGCTGTGACCTGATTTGCTCAGGGCACCGTCTGGCACCTTGCGGGTTTCGCTGCCATACATGATTGGCAAGAGCCAGCGCACCAAGTTGGGCGGCGGATAGGCTAAAGCCGTGGCGCGGATGGGGCCGTTTTTACCGCCCCAGAATGGCCTGGTGTTAAAGAACTGCTTCTCCAATGTTGTGGCGATGAACATCAATTGATCGCCGGTGCAGAAGTGGTTCCCGTTGATGGCGACATTCATCGGATAGGGCTTGTCGATGCGTTTTGAATCTTTTGGGTCAGGTTTTTTCAGAAGTGATTGGGCCAGTGTACCCATCATCATGCGCAAGGCGGCGCGTTGACCTTTGCGGCCTTTGTCGTTCAATTCGGTTTGGGTGAGGCGTGTCGCGAGCGCGGCGGCGCCTGCGCCGAAGGTAAAGCCATGGCGCGGGCCCTCTCCACGCGGGTTGATGACCTTAATCGTATGGCGAAGTTTGGTTTGTTCTGGGCTTGGATTGGCAATGAAAGCAGCTTGCGCCAAGATGTTACGACGCGCGAAGCCCAGATCAATTCCAGTCAGATTTGTGGTGCCATGTGACAGAACGCACAGACGTGGCTGTTGTTTGAATTTCCTTCTTTCGGCGATCTGGGTCACGATGGCTTGGATTGTGCCATCGCCTGACGAAATGAAAAGGTCGGTGACTTCGGCGGCAGCCAGCTCGTCCAATGCTGGTTGCAAGTCTTGAAACTTTTGCAGGATCTTAACTTCAACTTTGCTGTTTCCTCGCAAGGCTGTGGCCAGCGCGTCACCTTTGCCGCTGCCACGGCCAGCCGCTGGATTTATGATGACGCCAGATTTTTGCATCAGACGTGGTCGGTACGTGTCAACAAGCTAATCGATAAGGCACCAAAGAGCAGGGGCAGGCCCCATGCTGCCAGCCAAGGCGAAAGGTTGCCAGTTTCACCCAAAGTCGTCACCAAGCCTTCTCCTACGAAATAGACAAAACCTAGGCCAACACCTGCTACGAAAATGTTACCAAGCCCGCCGCCCCGGCGGAAGTTGGTTCCCAAAGGCACGCATAGTGCCACCATCACGATAGCCACCAGAAAGGGCGTCAGTCGCTTTTGCCACCACAATTCGTAGACGTAGGCGGGGCGGACACCAAAGCCCTGATTGGCAACGAATACTGCGAGTTCACTGAGCGGCATTTCTTCTGGTGCCACCAATTTCGTATTCGCGAAGCGCATCACGCCCGAATAGGCCAGTTGTTTGGTATGGCTTGGGGCTTGGCCCGTTGCATAGTAGGTGGTGGCGTTGTTCAGCAGCCATTCACCGCTGACCTGCGAGGCAGATTCGGCGAAGACTTCTTGCAGAAGTTGGCCCCCATGTTCGCGCCGGAAAAGTGTGACTTGCAACAAGGTTTGCCCGTCTGCGGAAACATGTAAAGCGCGCATGATGTCATTGCCAGAACGAATCCAGATCGGCTCGTTTTCTGCGGTTTTGAATTTTCGCGTGGCGTAGTCACCGATGCCCCAAGAGTGAAGAGAGGTTGCAGCAGAAGGAACTGCAATCTCCATGATTAAAAATTGGAAGAGGCCAATGGCCAAAGCCATTGGCAGCAATTTAACGATCAGGCGCGATGGTGAAACGCCAGTCGCCCAAATGGCGGTGAGTTCATTGCGATAGGATAACTCAGTGATGGCCAGCAAAAGGGCGAGCAATAGGCTCGTTGGCAAGAAGAGATTGATAATCCCTGGCAGTCGCGCTGCGCAATAAAGCCCAACCGCAGCGAAAGGATTTGAATGGATGTGCGAGATATCCGTGAGAAAGCCCACAACTTCCAGCGTCAGCACAAAAGCCGAAAGCCCAAGCAGGATTACGGCAAAGCGCAGCACTATCATGCGAGTGAGGAAACGTGCGAGCGTGCTCATCCTGCTTCACCTAGCGTGAAGTTGGCTTCTGTTTGAAAACCGTGGCTGGCTTCATTCCAGCGACGAATTGTTACCTGCGTTTGCCAGCGACCATCTGCGCGCGTGATATTGTAGTGGTTCCATTCTGCTGGATGGTGCGTTCCTGCCATGCTGGCTGACGGCACGCCGACGATTGGAATGTGGCTTTCGCCAGTTTCCAACCAATGCAATTCACGCCGATGATTGTGACCGTGAATTACCAATTCTGCACCTGATTCACGCAACACATCAGTAAGCTCTGGCGCATCAATCAGGCTGCGAAGTTTGGTTGCAATGCCTTTGAGCGGCGGATGGTGAATCATCACCAATCTATAAAAGCCTTTGCCCTTTAATTCAGCCAATCGCTTGCGCAAGGCTTCGCGCTGAATGTGGCCGAGCTTGCCTTCTGCACTTAAAAAGCCACGAGGGATGGCGCTATTGAGTCCGATCAAAGCCACATTTCGGCGCAAGCGAATGTAAGGAAAGGCAATATCTGATCTCATTTCGCCTTGCATATAAGGCTGCAATAATCCCAGTGACTTAGCAGCTGACACCCTGACATAGGCATCATGATTACCGGGAACGTAAGAAAGATTTTCCGCTGGGCCAAATGGTTTCATCCATTCCAGAAGTTGCGGAAACTCTTTGGGGCTGGCAACGTTGACACCATCACCTGTAAAAGCGACGTGATCAGGATGTGCGTTTAAAATGTCAGCGCGCAATGCATTTGCAATTTGAGGAAGGTGTTGTTGTTTGCGTTTCCAATGCCAAGAAATTGCGCCCAGCAAGCGCTTGGCGCGAAAATCTGAGAAGGCTGCGCCAGCAGGCATTGGCCCCAGATGTAAATCAGAAAAATGGGCTAAGGTGAAATTCACAGCGGCTTTTCAAAAATGCGGTAAGTTTTATAAACGCGGCTTCCCATGCTCTCTAGAATATGGCGCACGCGCATATTGTCTTCCAAGATCCATGAGAACTCGCCATGGGTGACACCCTTGCTGATCACGTGATCAGAAGAGGCCCTGATCGTGGCAAGTGCAAGGCCGGCACCGAGAACACCATCCTGATATTTTTTCTTAACACCCATCAGAGGCACGCGCACCGAACGGGATCGGCCGCTGAGAACTTTAGGCAGGAGCTTGAAAATGCCCAGCGGAAATACTTTGCCATTCAACCCCTGAAACCATTCATTGATATTGGCAATAGCCAAACAGAAGGCGGCAGGCTCACCCTTCCAAGAAGCGATCTGCACCGCTTTGGCATCAAGCAACATTTTGAAAAGTTGGGCCAGCATCTCAACTTCAGCACGGGTAAAGGGAACGTAATTCCAGTTATCTGACCAAGCATCATTGAAGATATCCATGACGATATCAATCTCGCTGCTCATATTCTTCTTGTTGAGCGGACGAACCACAAGATCACCCGACGACATCATGCGATCGACCATTTTGCGCATGGTGGGTGGAAGCCCCTTCACGCTGTCGAATTCATAGGCCAGCACGTCTTTGGCTTTGGTGTAACCTTGTTCCTCAACGCGCTTTTGATAGTATTGCGCGCTGTGGCCCATCATCATGTTGGGGATTGTCTCAAAGCCGTCGATCAGCAAGCCAATCTCATCATTGATGGAATAGGAAAAGGGGCCAAGGGCGCGCTTCATGCCTTTGCCACGTAGCCAATCTTCAGCGGTTTTAAAAAGGGCCGCAAAGACTGCCGGTTCATCTATGGCTTCCAGGAAACCGAACTGCCCGGTTGAATCCTTGTATCGCTCTTGGTGCAGCTGGCAGACCTGTGCACTGATGCGGCCCACAGGCATCCCGTTCTGTTCCGCGATAAACAGTTGGGCCTCAGCGTGTTTGAAATAGGGATTACGCTTTTCGCTCAAATGTTCCATCCGCTCCAAAAACAGCGGTGCCACCCAGTTGGGATCGTTAGCGTAGATCGGAAATGGCACCTTCAAGAAGGTGATCTTATCTTTCTTGTTAAGAACTGGGCGTATGGTAATCGGCGACATCAAATCTTGCCCTCTGGCGTTTTGCAGCTGATCGATTAAATGACGGAGCCGTCCCTGATTGGCAAGTGCAAAAGGGGCATTGGAGGAAGACCCAAATATCATGTTGTTCCCAATGTTTCTATTTCAAATCTATTCACGCTTCAGGCGCGGCAAAACGCTGGGTGCGCGCACGGCAGTGATTGACGAGCAGGGGAGAGTTCTTCTGATCAAGGCATCTTATGTGAAGGGCTGGCAACTTCCAGGCGGTGGCGTAGACGGGGGTGAGACTTTGCGTGAAGCCGCAATCCGTGAATTGAAGGAAGAAGCGTGTGTTGAGCCATTGGACGGCTTGCAGTTGCATGGCATATTTTCCAATGACCGAAGTTTCCGCGGTGACCATGTGGCGGTTTATGTGTGCCGCAAATATACCCAAGGTGCATTCACCCCAAATTGGGAGATCACTGCCGCGCAATTCTTTGCTGTTGATGCGTTACCGGAAGATTTGAACCGAGGCGCTCGTTTGCGGATCATGGAAATCATCTCGGGCGGGGGCACTTCCACTGACCATTGGGAGACTTGACTGTTGAGGGGTTGCGCTAGTAACCATTGAAGAATGAGATTGATTTGCGCACGACGAGCCAATTGCTTAGCTTAAGTGCCTCTTTGCAAGAAGGGGCCAGTGAAACTGCAACCAATGGCCCGGTGATGACCAACCTTTCAATCTGTGAACAAATCCCGCAAGACGAAGCTGAAATAGAAAATCTGCTCGATTTGGCTTTTGGCGTACAACGCCGCACAAAAACGTCTTATCGATTGCGTGAGGGCAACACGGCAGCGCAAGGGCTGTCTCTCGTGGTGCGGCAAGCTGGCTTTGGCATTGTTGGTTCCATCAGTTTTTGGCCGATGTTGATTGGTGAGGCACAAGCGGGCGCCATTTTGCTTGGGCCATTGGCTATTCACCCAGAATACCAAAATCAGGGTATCGGCCGGCTTTTGCTGCATGATAGCCTGGCGCGCTGCAAAGTATTGGGTCACAAACTGATCGTGTTGATAGGCGATGCGCCATATTATTTGAAGGCAGGTTTTAAATTTGCGCCGGAGGGGCAAATTGAAATGCCAGGTCCTGTTGATCCCAAGCGGTTGCTTTTTATGGAACTGGCGCCCGGCGCGATGACGGGGGTATCAGGGCTGGCACTGCCACCTTGGCGGTGGGGCGAAATCAATGCCCTTCGCGTCGCCACATCACACTCACCAAAACAAGAAGTGCAGCAAGGCTAAGCAAGGTCGCGAAAAGATCGAGCTCGCGCACTGCCAAAGTTCGGGTTTGCCCATTGGCACGCAAAGCCAAATAACCAGCTCCCGCATAAATTTGGGATGCTGCTTGAGTGGTAAGGCGCGGTAATCCATCCTCCAACCAGAACACGCCGCCGCCAGTGGCCTTGACGGCGGGCACGAGAATTTTATCTGTGGCCAGCAGATCACTGACTTCGCGACTGTCACCATTTCCTGCGGCGGCCACAGCTTGCAAGTCTCCGTCGATCACCGCATAGGTTCCGGCTTCTTCTGGCGTAAATCGGCCTTGGAAATGGCCGGGGCCAACTTCGGTGAATGGTATTTGCCGCTCCTTGCCAGATGGACTGCGAGCTAAGGCGGTCTCATATTTGGGCTTCAGACCGTAGCGATCAACAATGATGTCAAGGTTTTGGCCATGTGCCGCAATGCGTTCTTCTTCAAGCTCTGGCTGTTTCATTGACCAATGGGCGATGCGTTTCAGCAGTTCTGCTTCTGGGCCGCCGCCATCATAGCCGCGCGCCCATAACCAACCTTGATCTGACAGCAACTGCGCCACGCGGCCTTTGCCCACGCGGCGCGTGACCAGCAGGGGCTTGGCATCTGGGCCTTCCAACAACACTTGGGTGTCACCATCAGCGGTGATGGGAGTTGCATCCACAAGCCGGAACCATTGGCCCCAGGCTGGCGCAGTGCGGCTGGCCCCTTTTAGTGATTGAGTAATGGGATGTTTTTCACCCGTTGCACTGAGTTTGGGTTTAAACGGTGTTTCTGTGATCTGGCCCGTGGGTTCTGCCGCCAAGACATCTTCCAGCGGTGTTGAGGCCAAGCCTCCCACTTCTGCGAAGTCTGGGCCAGAGGCAATCAACAGCGCGCCGCCGTTGCGGACATATTCCGCCACGTTGCCGAGATAGGAATCTGGCAAGACACTTTCGCGTCGATACCGGTCAAAAATCACCAGATCAAATTTGGAAAGTTTGTCGACAAAGAGCTCTTTTGTGGGAAAGGCAATCAGCGAGAGTTCATTCAGCGGTGTTGCGTCTTGTTTCTCAGCAGGCCGCAAAATTGTAAAATGGATCAGGTCAACTGACGTATCGGCCTTCAACAAGTTGCGCCAGGTGCGTTCCCCAGCGTTGGGTTGGCCAGAAACAAGCAAGACGCGCAGGCGGTCACGTATGCCATTAATAATGGCAAGGCTGGTGTTGTTGGCAGCAGACAACTCTCCGGACCGCAATTCGGCTGAGAGAGAAATATAATTTTGGCCGCCATGGGTGATGGGAATGGTTACTTCAGCGGCGGCACCAGGCTTGACCACCAAATTTTGCGGATCTTCGCCGGGCAATGAAACTGAAACTGGCACATCAGCGCCATTGCCGCCTTGGTCTTCAACATGGAAATTAATGGTGGCCGCTTCGCCCACAAGTACGTATTCTGGCGCGTGATCGATGACCAATTTGCGGTCACTTTCCTTGCGGCTTCCAGCAAGGATGGCGTGTATTGGGCCAACCAACGCGCTCAGACTTTGTGCATTGGGCACGTCATGCACTTGGCCGTCTGTGATCATCACGGCGCCGGAAAAGCGACTGGGTGGAATATCTGCCACAGCGCGGGCGAGGGCCGTGAACGCTTTGGTGCCGCCGCTGGCATCTTCCATATTCGAGTTCATGGTGATGACGCGAACTTCGGTGTTGCCCAACTGTTCAATGCTGTTACGCAAATCGGCAGCAGCTTTATCCGTCTGATTGATGCGCTGCGTTAGTTTTTGGCTATCTGTATGATCGACCAATATAACAGCGATATCGGTCAACTTTTCTGTTTCATCTTGATGGATGACTGGATTGGCAATCGCACCCATCAACAACAAAGCGGCCGCTGCGCGCAGAAATCTGCCGCGTTGGCCAAACCAAAATAATGCAGCAACAACAGCCAATAACGCAAATGCCAACAGAAATAGAAATGGCATCGGCAAGCCGGGCATGAAAGTGATGTTCATTGCTTGCCCAATCTTTCGAGAATTGCAGGCACATGAACCTGATCGGTTTTATAGTTGCCAGTCAGCACATACATCACAACATTCACCCCCACTCTCAACGCCATCTCACGTTGGCGCGGGCTGTCTGGCACAAGTGCGTATTGTGGCTGACCTGTTTCATTCATCGCCCAGGCCGCTGCGTAATCATTGGAACCAATGATAAGGCCCGAAACATTGTCAAAGCCGGAGGATTGTGGATCATCCGAAGTTTCCACCCAAAGCGGCGCACCTTGGTAACGGCCTGGAAAATCCTTCATCAAATAAAAGCTTTTGGTCAATGCATGGCCTTCTGGAATTGGCTCAAGCGGTGGAACATCGATGTTTTTGAGAATGCGTTGCAGGGCCTCACCTGATGCGCCGCTGCCGATCTGAGCCGCAGGATCACGCAAATCGAAGAAGATGGTGCCGCCATTTTTCATATAGGCTGATACGGCTTCGCGCGCTTTTGGTGATAGGCTTTCTGCTTCAGGCGAAACCGGCCAATAAATCATGGGATAGAATACCAGCTCATCACTTTCAGGATTGAGACCGATGGGTTCGCCCAAGGTGGCAGAACTGCGTAACATCACAAATTGCCCAAGGCCCTTCAGGCCAGCTTCTGAAGCAAGATCGATGTCAACATCTCCCGTTTTGACAAAGCCAATATGGGTTTCCAAGGCCGCTTGTGCAGATTCTGCGGCCTCAGCGCGATTTGGATGCGGCATGAGCAAAAGCGCGAAGAGCAAAGCCACTCGCCCAGCGT
>Ga0075024_100000383_pt1 | contig 15700 bp, 15 predicted proteins | sample Str013_2_FD_71389 | JGI IMG/M metagenome (GOLD analysis project Ga0075024, IMG submission 71389) | Freshwater sediment microbial communities in response to fracking from Pennsylvania, USA - Straight Creek_MetaG_SC_2013 | ecosystem: Environmental > Aquatic > Freshwater > Creek > Sediment... | reverse complement strand
CCGGCATTCAACAATTCGGCGGCTCTTTCTGGGTGGAACCAATGTTCAACGGTGTCACCCTGCTCATTGCCATTGGAATTGCGGGCTATGCCCAGCGCCGCCGTGGCGCTGTGCAAAAGCCGCCTTCGATTTCTACCGAACCACCCAAAGACTGAACCAAAATCCAAACAGGAGGAAACCATGGATCGCAGACAGTTATTAGTAAGAGGCATCGCCCTTGGCATGTCTATTCCGGCATTGACCCGCGTGGCCTTTGCTGACTCGATGGCCGACGCACAGGCCATCGTCGATAAATACGCCAAGAAAGTTGATGCTTGGGATGGCCCGACGACAGGCCCAAAGGCCAAGGCTGGCCAAGTGATCGTCAATCTTGTCGGCGACGGCAAGAATGGCGGCCAAGTCGGTGTCTCCAAAGGCATCGAAGAAGCCGCAGCCGCCATCGGCTGGACAGTGAAAACCATCGATGGTGCCGGCTCTGTTGCAGGCCGCACCGCCGCCATGGGCCAAGCCATGGCCTTGAAGCCGAACGGTATCATTATCACTGGCTTTGACGCTGTTGAACAAGCCCCCGCGATGAAAGCTGCAATGGATGCGAAGATCCCATTCGTATCTTGGCATGCCGGCGGCACCATTGGCCCAATGCCGGAAGCAGGCGTATTTGCCAACGTCACCACGGATCCGATGCAGGTTTCAACTGCAGCGGCCATGTGGGCGTTTATCGATGCCAAGGGCAAGCCAGGCTGCATCTATTTCACAGACTCGACCTATGCGATTGCCATCGCCAAGGCCAAGAAGATGCAGGAAGTGATCGAAAAGCTTGGCGGCACCACCGTTGAATGGGTGGATACACCGATTGCTGAAACCTCACAACGCATGCCGCAGCTGACCACCAGCTTGCTGCAAAAGCATGGTGCCAAGTGGACGCATTCGATGGCGATCAATGATCTCTATTTTGATTTCATGGGCCCATCTTTGGCCGCCGCAGGCATCAAGGGCGAAGGTCAATCACCAGCCAACGTCTCGGCTGGCGACGGTTCTGAATCCGCCTATCAGCGCATTCGCACCGGCCAGTTCCAAGCGGCAACAGTGGCTGAGCCATTGAACCTGCAAGGTTGGCAGCTGGTTGATGAACTCAACCGCGCTGTGTCGGGTGAAAAGTGGTCAGGCTATGTCTCGCCACTGCATGTCGTCACCAAGGCCAATGTCGAATTTGACGGCGGCCCAAAGAACGGCTTCGATCCCGGCAATGGCTATCAAGCTGCCTATAAGAAGATCTGGGGCAAGGCTTAATTTTACTGAACCAAAAGGCGCGGCAACTTTCGGGTTGCCGCGCCCATATTCTGGAGCCAATCCATGTATATCCGCTGTGCCTTTTTTGAAGGCCACGTCAAATCCGGTTTTGATGCCGAGTTCAAAGCCTTCGTCCGCGAAAAACTCGTGCCCCTGTGGACCAAATTTCCAGGGGCCGAAGAAGTGCGCGTGTTGCACCAAACCGAGTCAGACACCGCTGAACCGCATTATGCGATGGTACTTGCGATCAAATATCCAAACATGGCCGCAATCGAGCTCGCCTTGAAATCCGATGTCAGAAATCAAAGCCGCTTGGTCACCCAAGACTTGGTCAAAATGTTTGACGGACGAATTTTCCACACCGTCTTTGAAGCCGCGCATTTTGGAACTGCGATCTCTGGCAAGATTTAAGAATGAGATTGTTGGCGCCTGATCGTTGCACTTTTTCTGTGGTGGACGACCATAGCTCTGATCTCTTTCATATCCGCCCAATCAAAACCGAACCAGGCGGAAAAAGATCTATATCTCCTGATTTGAAAGCCTGATGTCTTTGCGCCTCACGCCGTGCGAAATTCAGAATGAGGGGATCCATCTGCTCACCTAAATAAATGTGATTGGCACTTTGCAACGCTCTCACATCGCGCAGAGTGAGATCATCAACATGTAAAGCCCTGATCACATGCGGTGGGCCATCGCAGCCGCGTTGCTCGCCCTCAAAACCAAAAATCCTGCCAAAAAAAGCCTGCCAATAACTGCGCCGCAATGCAGGTGTTGCCAATCTTGCGCAAACCCTTGCGCGGATGGATGCAGCGCGTTTGGCGCGGGCCTGGATGTCTGCAGGTAAAACAGCTTCAAGCAAGCTGCGCACATTTTGAGCAAGAACGGGCGCAGCACCGGATGTTGAAATGCCAATGACGAGAGGTGATTTGTTGACGATGGAACCGAATTGAAATTGGCAGAACTCCGGCTTGTCGATGATGTTGATAAGGGCCCCCACAGCGTGCGCCTTCCGCGCCAATTGGCCAACCTCCCCTTTGTCTACATCTGCAACAACCAAAGCTGCACCGTCAAACTCGGCACTTCTCCACCCTCCCGCCACCAATTCGGCTGCTCCGTCTGAATCGCTGACCAATTGCAAAATGGCTGTACTTGGCCTCCGGCAAAACAATCGCACGCGAGCCCCACTTTGCAGCAACAGTTCGGCCTTCCACAGTGCGCCCTCACTTTCGCCAACCACAATCGCCAATTTGCCATGCAAATCCAGAAACACTGGCAATACCGAAAGCGGCTCGATACGGGCGCGTTTATTCCGCGGCTTGGGTAAATCGCTGGGTCTCATGAATCATCCTTTGCACTTCGATGCGGCATGAGCCACATCCGGTTCCGGCACCTGTTGCTTCACAAACCGCTTGCAATGAAGCGTTGTGATTTTTGTCAATGAAACGGGAAATTTGATTACGCCCCACATTCATGCAAGCGCAAAGAATAGAGCCCTTGTCTTCGCCAGCAGCCAGCGGCCTTCCGGCAAGAATTTCCAATGGATTGACAGTTTTGCCCAGTTGTTGCTGCAACCAATCACGTGACACAGCCACTGGCTTGTCACTGGCAAAAAAGGCAAATGCCAAGTGGTTGTCCGTGAGCCCAAGACAGCGAAATTGCGCTGGGTTTGAACCCTGAACAGAACTTGCGATTGCATTTCCTGCAAATTGTGCCGTTACAAATTCCAACCAATTTATTGGCAGGCAAAGGTCAGCACATTCAAATGCTTGGCCAACCACCAGGGGCCGTGTCGCGAAATAATCAATCTTGCTGCAAACAGCTTCAACCGAAATGCCATAGCCATACCAAGCCGCTTGAAAGGGCCGCAGCGAGACCTGCGCAGATTTAAGTGCTGGCTGGCCGCTAATTGGATCGCGCTGCTGTGACATTGCGACATTGGTGCCAGAATTGTTGGCAAAGCTACTGCTCCAATGCATGGGTTGGAACACTTGGCCGGGCGGAACTGCGTCCGACACAAGTGCGCGGGCAAGGCTTTTGCCTCGATCATTGTGAACTTCAATCAGACTGGCCGCAGCGATACCAAGGCGCTCCGCATCTAGTGGTGAAATCTCAACATGCGGCTCAGCCCGATGGCCGAAAAGCTTGGGCACCAAACCCGTGCGTGTCATCGTGTGCCATTGATCGCGAATGCGCCCGGTGTTGAGGGTTAGTCCATCACACACCACCGCTTCATGGCGTGTTGGCACAAAGCAGGCTTTGCCATTGGGGGTTTGAAACTTGCCATCAGCGAAGGGCCGTTCCCCACCCCATTGTTGCGGCGGCAAAGTCTCATAGTCCTGATTCAATAATGCGCCAAGATCAAGCTTACGGCTTCCATCATTGGCGACGGTAGTGAGCCGAACGTGCTCATCAAATATTTCAGCTGGTGATGTGTAGGTGAACCCGTGAAAGCCCATGGCCTTGGCCACATCACACATAATGCGCCAATCAGCGCGGCCCTCGCCTGCCGTTTGCAAAAATCCACGTTGGCGCGAAATGCGTCGCTCTGAATTGGTGACGGTGCCGTCTTTCTCGCCCCACCCTTGAGCAGGCAACAACACATGGGCAAATTGTGCCGTTTCAGTTTTCGCCGTGACATCGGACACGACAACAAAGGGGCACTTCTTCAAAGCCTCTGCAATAAAGCTGGAGTTGGGCATGGATACGGCCGGGTTGGTGGCCATGATCCACAGCGCCTTGATGCGCCCATCATGCACGGCTTGGAAAAGATCCACAGCCTTTAAACCTGCCTTGCCAGCGATGCGTGGCGCTTTCCAAAACTCCTGCACAGCTTCACGGTGATCGGCATTTTCAATCTCCAGATGTGCCGCCAACATATTGGCAAGTCCGCCCACCTCGCGCCCGCCCATGGCATTGGGCTGGCCGGTGATTGAGAAGGGCCCTGCCCCCGTTTTGCCAATGCGCCCGGTAAGCAAGTGACAATTGATGATGGCATTCACCTTGTCGGTGCCTGAAGCAGATTGGTTCACACCCATCGAAAAAGCGGTGACGGCTTTGGATGTCTTGGCAAAGAGTTTGTAGAAGGCTTCAATTTCCTGCTCGGCCAATCCGCAAGCATTGGCTACTTTTTCAATGGTCCAGCCATGTGAGGCAAGAAGTGTTTCGGCCAAACCGTTCGTGTGTGCGGCGACGAATGCGCAATCAGCTTCACCCCTGCTGTAAAGATATTTGAACAGGCCGTTGAACAGCGCCACGTCGCTTTGTGGCTTGATGGCCAAATGCAAATCAGCGGCTTCAGCGGTGGCTGTGCGACGTGGATCAATCACCACGATTTTAGTTCCCCGCTTCTCACGCGCAGTTTGCAGGCGCTGGAACAACACCGGGTGGCACCAGGCGAAGTTAGAGCCGGTAAGCACCACCAAATCGGCCTCTTCCAGATCAGAATAATTGCACGGCACAATGTCTGCGCCGAAAGCGCGCTTGTGGCCTGCCACGGCAGAAGCCATGCAAAGGCGCGAGTTGGTATCAATGTTGGCCGAACCGATAAAGCCCTTCATCAGCTTGTTGGCGACGTAGTAATCCTCAGTCAGAAATTGCCCTGAAACATAGAAGGCCACCGAGTCTGGCCCATGTTCGGCGATGGCTTTGCTGAATTTATCAGCGACCAGAGAAGTGGCCTCGTCCCAGCCCACGCGGGCACCTTGCACTTGCGGAAACAACAGACGCTGCGCAGTGCCCAATGTCTCGCCTAAAGCGAGGCCCTTGGAGCAGAGCTTGCCAAAATTGGCTGGATGATCTGGGTCACCTGCAATTGAGACACTGCCATCAGCTTTCCGCGTGGCCAACACACCGCAGCCAACACCGCAATAGGGGCAAGTCGTACGCGTGGTTGTTTCAACTGTCATGCCACTTGTTTCATAAGTGCGGCGGATTCAATGAACACCAATCCCGCATCTACTTTGCATTTCACCTTGCGCGCACAGCCTTGGTCTGGGCCTTTCACTTCGCCTGTCTCAAGGCCAATGACCCAGTTGTGCAATGGGCAAGTGACACTTTCACCATGCACAATGCCTTGGCTGAGCGGCCCACCTTTGTGCGGGCACTTATCCCACAGCGCAAAGACACGGCCTTCAGCTGATTTAAAAATTGCAATGTTGCCTTGTGGTGTTTGCACCAAGCGCGAACCGCGAAACGGAACTTCATCGACCAATCCAACTTCAATCCAGTCTTGCATCATTCTGCTGCCATCTTTTTTGGAAAGCTGCGCATGGCTTCAAACTCATGCGCCTCCTTGCCGTTCACACGCTCCTGCCAAGGATCAACCTGCAAGAACTTCTGGGCAAATTTGAATCGCTCAAAATAATGGGTGCGCTTTTCGCTGTCAGACATGATCTTCTCGCGGATTGAATCCAGCCCCACGCGCTTGGCCCATTTGTAAATACGCTCAAGATAATGGCCCTGTTCGCGGTAAAGCTGTGTCAATGCCGCAATCACCTCAATGGCTTCTTGCTCGGTATCCACATGGCCCAGAACTTCTGTACCTTTGATGTCAAGGCCCGCAGCACCTGCAAAGTGAATGTCGTAGCCGGAGTCCACACAGATCACGCCGATATCTTTGCATGTGGCCTCAGCGCAATTGCGCGGACAGCCAGACACAGCGAGTTTCACTTTCGCTGGCGTCCAAGAACCCCACATGAACTTTTCAAGCTTGATGCCAAGGCCCGTTGAATCTTGCGTTCCAAACCTGCACCAATCCGAACCCACACAGGTTTTAACGGTGCGCAAACCCTTGGCATAGGCCGCGCCAGACACCATGCCAGCCGCATTGAGGTCTGCCCATACGCCTGGCAAATCTTCTTTTTTCACACCCAGCAAATCGATGCGCTGTCCGCCCGTGCATTTGACAGCGGGAATATTGAACTTGTCTGCAACATCGGCAATGGCGCGCAGTTCCTTGGGGTTGGTCATGCCGCCCCACATGCGCGGCACAACGGAGTAAGTTCCGTCTTTCTGAATGTTGGCGTGCACACGCTCGTTGATATAGCGCGACTGGCTGTCATCGACATATTCGCCGGGCCATTCGGCTATCATGTAATAATTCAACGCAGGTCTACACTTTGCGCAACCGCAGGACGTTTTCCATTCCAGCTCTTGCATCAACTGCGGAATGGTCTTGAGCGGTTTGGCCACAATCAAACGGCGCACATCGGCGTGGCTTAAATGCGTGCAGCCACACATCGGTTGCACAGCGTGTGGTTTGTAACCATCGCCCAATGACAACACCAAAAGTTTCTCAACCAGCCCCGTGCATGAACCGCAAGACGCAGAGGCCTTGGTGTGGGCACGCACGTCGTCAATAGATGTGAGACCCTTAGCTACAATCGTATCAACAATCTTGCCCTTGCATACGCCGTTGCACCCGCAGATTTCTGCGTCAGGGGTTAAGGCTGCAACGGCCGCCATAGGGTCCAGCGGCACTCCCCCGGCATAGGATTGACCAAAGATCAACATTTCGCGATCAGCGGAGATGTCCTCAGCCTTTTTGATCTTGTCAAAAAACCACGGCCCATCTTCCGTGTCGCCATACATCACCACACCAATGATGCGGTTTTCCTTGATGATGAGGCGCTTGTAGATGCCGCGCGACGCATCACGCAAAACAATCTCTTCGCGGTCTTTGGCTTCGGCAAAATCTCCGGCTGAATAAAGTTTGATGCCCGTGACTTTCAGTTTGGTCGCGGTCACTGAGCCCTTATAGACGGCAGCTTCCGCAGCAAGCGTTTTGGCCAGCACATTTGCCATTTCATAGAGCGGTGCCACCAGGCCGTAAACGGTGCCACTATGTTCAGCACATTCACCCAAGGCGTAAATGTCAGGATCGCTGGATTGCATTTGGTCATTCACCACAATGCCGCGATTGACGGTGAGGCCAGTGTCTTTGCCCAGAGCTGCGTTGGGCCTGATGCCCACGGCCATCACCACCAAACTGGCAGGGATCACCGTGCCATCCGCGAGTTCAACACCTTCCACTTTTTTGTCGCCCAGAATAGCCTTGGTGTTGGCACCGTTGAGCACGGTAATGCCACGCGCCTCGACGGCCGCTTTCAGCAAGTGCCCAGCGGCCGCATCAAGTTGGCGGTCCATCAGCGTCGGCATGATGTGCAGCACGGTAACATTCATGCCCTGTTCGGAGAGACCAGCGGCGGCCTCCAAACCCAGCAAGCCGCCACCGATCACCACGGCATTTCCGCGTGATTTCGCGGCCAGCATCATGGCCATCACATCATCAAGATCGCGGTAGGAAAGCACACCCGCCAAGTTATTGCCGGGAACGGGAATGATGAAAGGTGCTGAACCCGTGGCAACAACCAACTTGTCATAGCTTTCAGTGATGCCATTTTCCGTGGTGACGGTTTTGGCAGCCCGGTCGATCTTCGTGACTTTGTAGCCCTTGTACAGGGTGATCCCGTGCTTGATATACCAACCATCGCCGTGAATAACGATTTCCTCAAATGTCTTTTCACCAGACAGAACCGGCGAAAGCATGATGCGATCATAATTCACGCGTGGTTCAGCGTTGAAAATCGTCACCTCATATTGATCGGGTGCCAGTTCCAGCAAATGTTCCAACATGCGCCCTGGCGCCATGCCATTGCCGATGATGACCAGTTTCTGTTTCATTATGCGGCTTCCACAAATTTGTTGCGTTCATAAAGAAATTTCAGAACCGCCTCGCGAGCGTGAATGTATGTCGGGTTGGTCACCAACTCCAATCTGCGGCGAGGGCGCGGCAATTTCACTTCAAGAATTTCGCCGATGGTTGCAGCAGGTCCATTGGTCAACATCACAATGCGGTCAGACAGAAGAACCGCCTCATCGACATCATGGGTAATCATGATCACGGTATTCTTTTGGTCCTGCTGAATCTGCATCACCTGGTCTTGCAGATGGGCGCGGGTGAGTGCGTCCAAAGCGCCAAATGGCTCATCAAGCAGCAGAACCTTGGGCTCCATTGCCAAAGCGCGTGCAATGCCAACACGCTGTTTCATGCCACCCGAAATTTCTGATGGCCGTTTGTCTTTAGCCTGCGTCATGTGAACCATGTTCAACGCCACCAAGATGCGCTGTTGACGCTGGGCTTTGCTTTCAGCACGCCAAACCTTGTCAACCGCCAGTTTCACATTTTCATAAACCGTAAGCCAAGGAAGGAGTGAGTGGTTTTGGAAGACCACCGCACGATCGGGCCCCGGATCAGTCACATATTGCCCCTCCAGCAGAACACCGCCTGATGAAGCTTTGGTAAGCCCCGCAATGATATTAAGCAGGGTTGATTTGCCGCAACCCGAATGGCCGATGAGCGAGACATATTCACCCTTGTGCACATCCAGATTTATGCCGCGCAGAACTTCCGAGGTAATACTGCCTCGTGAGAAGCTTTTATTGACGAGACTGAGCGAGAGGTAGGGTTTCATGAACATGTTCGCTTTCAATTTGCTGCTGTACCGCGGGTGACGAAGTGACCAGCCAGCATGACCAATCTATCCAACATGAAGCCAACGAGGCCGACGTAAACCAAGGCCACAATGATGTCGCTGATATGCGATGAGTTCCATGCATCCCAGATGAAGAAACCAATGCCCACGCCGCCGATCAACATTTCAGCAGCCACAATGGCAAGCCACGAAAGGCCAATGCCGATGCGCAAGCCAGTAAAAATGTAAGGGGCAGCAGCGGGCACCATAATGCGGCCAAAATACTGCAACGGATTCAGATTGATCACGCGCGCAACGTTGCGGTAGTCTTCCGGAATATTGCGAATGCCAGCGGCGGTGTTGATGATCACGGGCCAAACGGCGGTTATGAAAATCACGAAGATTGCGGATGGCTGGCTGTCTTTGAATGCGGCCAGAGAAATAGGCAGCCATGCCAAGGGCGGAACGGTGCGCAGGATTTGGAAAATCGGATCAAAGCCGCGCGAAAAAAATTGTGAGGCTCCAATAGACGTACCAAGTGCCACGCCGACGATGGCCGCAATTGAATAGCCCAAGGCCACACGCTTGAGAGAAGCCAGGATGTGCCATGCAAGGCCTTGGTCAGTTCCTCCATTGTTGAAAAATGGATGCAGAATGAGGTCATGGCTGTCGCTATAAATTTGCAAGGGTGATGGCAGGCGTGCACCCGCATGGCCGCAAGCCAATTGCCAAGCAATCAACAGCACCAGCATAACGATAACAGGTGGAAAAACCTGTGCTGCAAGTTTGTTCATTCGGGCTGACACGGCGGTGCCTTTCGCGATTGTCTTTTTGGGAAAAGCCAAGATGCGCGCTGGCGCAGTGGAAGTGCCCCCGGCAATGGGCATGGCATCAACTTTTACTTTGCGAAGTGTTTTTGCCATTTCGCTCAGGCTCCCGCTTTAATGGCCAAACTTGCGAGATAGGCCTTTGGATCGGCTGCGTCGAAACTCTTGCCATCAAAGAATTTTTCAACGCCGCGTGAATCACTGGATGGAATGTCAGAAACACCGAGAGATTTGGCGGCGCTGCGCCACAAGTCAGCGCCATTTACTTTGGAGACGAGCCCGGCAATATCCGCATCAGCTTTCACCCGACCCCAACGTTGGTTCTCAGTCAGGAACCAAGTGTCATGACTTTTGAATGGGAAACTTGCCTGATCCCGCCAGAACTTCATCGCATGGGGAGAAGCTTTGACGACTTTGCCATTACCGTAATCAAATTCACCTTTCAGGCGGCCCAGAATATCGTTCTTGTCAATGTTGAACCAAGCGCGCTTGGCCACAATATCCGCCAATTCATCCTTATTCGCATCAGCGTCAGCCCATTTTTGGGCTTCCATCACAGCCATCAATAACGCCTGAGCGGCCTTGGGATTTTTGTCAGTAAAGTCTGCACGCAAAGCCAGTGATTTTTCGGGGTGCTTGGTCCAAAGTTCGCCCGTCGTAAGCGCAGAATAACCAATATCTTGCGTCACCAATTGCGCATTCCATGGCTCGCCCACGCAGAAAGCATCCATGGTGCCAACTTTCATATTGGCCACCATTTGCGGCGGCGGCACCACGATCATTTCAACATCTGTATCAGGGTTGATGCCGCCTGCAGCCAGCCAATAACGCATCCATAAATCATGCGTGCCACCAGGAAAAGTGACGGCAATTTTTGCGGCCGCACCAGCAGCCTTTTTCTTGGCAAAAGCTGCCTTCAGCGGCGAAGCATCTGTCCCCACTTTCAGATCGGCGAAAGCTTTAGAAACGGAGATGCCTTGGCCATCCAAATTCAGCCGCGCCAAAATTTTCATCGGCACGGGTTGCTTGTCTTGTGTAATCGCACCCGTTGAAAGTCCGTAGGCCATCGGTGTGAGCAGATGTGCACCATCGATGCCATTTCCGCCCGCGCCCAGAACGAGGTTGTCGCGCGTTGCACCCCATGAGGCCTGCTTCAAAACTTCAACGGCAGTGAGACCGTATTTGTCGAACAGCCCCTTTTCTTTGGCCACAATGAGCGGAGATGAATCGGTCAGCGCGATGAACCCCAGTTTGATGGCATTCACCTCCGGCGCATCCGATGCATATGCACCACCAAATGGCAGTAGAACCTTCGCTGCGGCAAGCGTTGCAGCTGAATTTTTGAGGAAGGAACGGCGCGTGATGAATTTGCTCATAATCTACTCCTGAAGCCAAAAAAGCAAAGCGCCGACAGAACAAACACCGTGAGATGCTTTCCTGCCGGCGCCATTGCCGGAAATCTTTTTCAAGTAGGAACTTGCACAGAGCGTGCCAGTTTCAGAAAATATTTTAAGCTTTGTTTTTCAATGAGTTATTTTGATGCAGCCACAACCGCCCGCTGCCCATGCCGCCAAACTAGGCAGCAGGAAGATCGTTTTTTGTGCAGTGCAGTATTTATGTGAAGCTGGAGATATAGCTCTCGATCTGATCGGGATCGAAGGTTCTGCCATCAAAAAATCCATCCGGCCCTAAAACCAGTTCACCGCCCAAAGCCGGCAGCCTGGTTGGCAAAGTCAGCGTGCCTTCCACTTTCGAACTGCCTCCCGGCAAGGCCACACCAGCCTTGGCCAAGGCGCGGCGATAAATGTCAGGCCGATAGGTGGAACGCGCAACTTCGGCCGCGCCTGCGCTGAAGCCAATTTCATTCCACCGCACCATTTGGCTGAAAAACCACAGCGCATGGCTTTGCCACGGGAAATTTGCAGCTCGATCTGCAAAACAGACAAAATCAGGCACCACGCCTAACCCAGGCAATTGGCACGCCAGTGTCGATTGCAATGCGCGCGCAGACACCCCTACATAGATGTCACGGCTCAAAATATCTGCGAGCTCAGAATGATGTATTGGGTCTTGGCACCAAAGCGCAGTGCGATGCAAAGCCAGCAGCAGGGCATCAACAGACTCCGCATTTGCCTCTGCCCATTTTTCAGCAACGCCCAAAACTTTTTCAGGGCTGGAGCGCCAAATCGCAGATTTAGTGGTGAGAATGGTGCCAGACTCACGTGCCACTGCCACGCTGTTCCAAGGCTCCCCGACGCAGAAACCATCGATAGCACCCCCAGTCAAGGCATCGGCCATCAAGCTGGGCGGAACAATGGTGATGTCCACATCATGCCGCGGGTCAATCCCACATGCGCTCAACCAATAGCGCAGTTCATAAGCGTGCGAAGAAAAGGCGTGAACCACTGCAAAGGCAAGCTTTGGGCCCAACCGCTGATGGACAAGCTGCCTCAAGGCAGCGCCCGCCCGCGTCGGCGTTTGGCGGCAATCACGATCAATGGCGTGCAATTTTTGAAAAACCTCGTTTGAAACAGTAATCGCATTGCCGCCGAGGCCAAGAGCGAAGGGCACGATGATGCGGTTCTTCAATGGCGAAAGCCCAAGATTCTGCGCCACTGGCAAAGGAGCCAACATTTGGGCCACATCCAGTTGCCCTACAGAAAGCCTGTCTCTGATATTCGCCCAAGATGTTTCGCGCGATAGCTGAAGTTCAAGCCCCTCCCCCTTCGCAAATCCCTTCTCATGAGCCGCGATTAAAATCGCCGAATCCAGCAATGGTAAAAAGCCAGCACGAATTTTTATCATCTGGGGCTCCTGCCGATTTGTGCCGCCATAATGATGGCACTGGCAATATCGACCAATGTCCGCTTCTGGTTCATCGCGGCGTTTCGCATCATCTCGAATGCTTCTGATTCAGAAATCTTTTGGTGTTGCATCAGCACGCCCTTGGCGCGTTCAATCTGCTTGCGATCATCCAGCGCCTGAACCGCATCATCACGCTCACTGCGCAGCTTTTCAAAACTGCGAAACCGCGCAATGGCCAGATCAAGAATGGGCTTCACCCGCTCGCGCTTCAGGCCATCCACCACATAGGCCGATACACCCGCCTCAACGGCATTCAGCATCGCTTCGTCACTGGATTGATCGACAAACATGGCAATGGGCTTGCGCAAAGATTTTGATAGCCGGAACATATGCTCAAGAAAGTCGCGTTCTGGATTGCCCAGATCCATGACGATGACATCAGGCCCATGTGCTTCGATCTCACGGGCCACACCTTTCAGCTGGTGGATGGTTTTCACATTAAGGTGCCCAGCCTCACGCAACGCCTGCTCAATCAACAGCGCACGATCAATGCTTTCGTCAATGATAAGAACAACCAGTTCAGGCGGCGACATCTCGATATGATGCAATGCACAAATCCATTTCGCAATGCAATATTTTGCGGTGCACGGCTTTTCCGGTGGCGTGCAAAATTCAGACCTGCCCGGCGTAAAATGGTGGGTGGTACAGGGATCGAACCTGTGACCCTTACCATGTCAAGGGGTCCGGCAATGACATGAATCAAGCAATTTCAATAGTTTACGAGGACATCCAGAAACGGAAAAGTACGAACGGAGACGGAACATTCACGTCGTTTCCGCCACAACACCGCCACAAGAAATTACCTTCTTCATGAGCGAGCCGCGTGCCACGGTTTTCTATTTTCTCGAGCTCAGCCATTTTTTACAATGCATCATCCATAGAATTACAATTCGTGATTTTATAAACGCGAAAAGAAATTAGCCAAAGTAGACAGGCACCGGAATCAAAGTATCATTTTGCCCCCACACATGGCGAATTTAAAATGAAAGGCGCACGTTTTTCCAAATAATAGCAGAAAAACTGCCCGTTCATTTAGACAAACTCGGCCAGTGCCAGGTACACCCGAAATTCCCAAGGCCGTTCAACTTACAACAGAACCAAAACGCTAGGTCAGCATCGACAAACTATGAAGATCAACTGCTACGAGTGAAAATCGGTGTATCGTGCATTCCACAATAAAGCGATCAACACATATAGGGCTGAGGCATTTTTCGAGCCTAAACCAGAACCAGTTCCTTGGTTCAATCTGCCTTTTCAGCGCCACCTTTGTCCTTTTTGAAATCAACTTGAACTGGCGCGTAACCTGCCGCAGCAATTTGCATCATAAATTCTTTGGCATTTGGAGAAGTATGATAGGCGGAATTTGGATTTTCGCGGAAATGGTTTGGCCCTGTTTGTTGGTCTAAATGCAGCGTGATGACTGCATCCTTGGGGATCGACAATCCAGCCAGTGGCTTAAAATAGCCCTCTTTCTTTTTGGTGATCACGTCAACCAATGTGTAATATAAAACGAGGTCTTTAAGCGTTTCGCCCGACGTGTTGGTAATTTCAACTTCGATGTGATCTGACGCTGAAGCCTTGGTCACAGGGTCAACATTGTCTTCAGTGATCGCCGTAAAAGTTAAGCCATTTGGTTTTCCGGTTTTTGGAATCAGGTTATCTGCAAATACCGGATTTGGATCAGTCAAGTCAGGGATGCCGTCCCCATCTGTATCCAGTGTCATGGGGTCGGTGCCGAGAACGGCTTCTGCGGCTGCGGTTGGCAAGCCTCCCGCTTTTGCTGTAAGTGGAAAGGTGTTGAGTGCAAAGAAAAAGCTCACTGCGATGAAAGTATAATTTTTAGAGTTGGACATCGTTTTACTCCTTGATGAGACGCATGGTATTCAGTGGGCGCAAAAGAAGTAGTGCAATAAGGGCAGTGAAAATGCCCAACATGGCCCACAAATTCACAAGGCGATCTTTGATGATCTCAGTGATCGGTTGGCCTGCATAAATGTCTTTGATGCCGAGAAGGGCAAAGCTGAATCGTTCAAAATGTTTAGCGGGAGAAGCCTGCTCAATGCCGTCACGGATGGTTTCATAATTTTTGAATGAGCCGAGAATTTCCTTCTCCAGCGGTTTGGCAATTTCGAGTTTACGGAAAACGCCGCCTGCCACCTGATTGTCAGGGTCCATCGTATCTCCGATTTGTGGCGCGATCAGAACCAGCACCAGCCAAATTGAAAACGCTGTAAGCAACGCCGAGAGCAAGCGGCGAAATGTGAGCGCAAGAATGAATGCGAGCACGAAGAAAGAAGTCACATAAACGTCGGCAGACACATAAACGAGTATGATGCGCAAAACATCCGCCCCGTTCAAACCAACGCCACTGATCACCGCCAATGCCAGACCACCTATGGTGAAGGTGATCGCCAATGCGATTGCGATCAGAACCATATTGCCAACTAGTTTGCCAATCAGAAAGGTTGCTTGGCTCAGCGGCCTGGTGAGGATCAAAGCTAAAGTCGCATGGCCACGTTCGATAGCGGCTGATCTGTAGCCCAGTACAATGCCTAAAACGGCACCGATAATTTCGATATGCTCAATAAACCCGCGCAGAAGTCTTAAGGGAAAAAACGCCGGTGGAACCAAGCTGTCGGCTGATCTGCCGAGTGAAATCAATAAATCCCTCGCTTCAGTATAACTCTTATATTCAGCATGTAAGGCGATAGCCGAAACGGTGAGGGAGGTCAGCGCAGCCACAACCAAAAAGGCAGTCAAAAAGGTGAGAAGATGCGCACGAACCGCGTCATGTATTTCTTTCAATGTGATTGTCTTGATTTGGAATCCAGCTTTAGTCACGATAGTCACTCCGGCTGGCTTCGATTGTGCGAAAGCTAATGACAAAGATTATGATCACAGCAAGATTGGTGAAGACAAGGCTTAGAATGGCGCCTTTGGTCGTTATCGCGTTGCCCGCACCTGACTTCACTTCAAGTATGTTGGAGGCCAGGTGTCTGAATGCCTCGACGATTGAAAACGGCCCTAAAACTTTTGAAGTAAAGTTAAAGAAACTTCCCGTCGGCGGAACCAAATTTGCACTCAACGGATTAAGCGCAGCCATTGGTCCGATGTTTGAGGTTAATTGGGGGAATATGAACGTTAGTGTCAACCAGATGGTCACTGGCAACAACAAAGCCATCGATTCAGTTTTGCAGATGGACGCAAAATAGGCTCCTAAAAATCCAAATGCAGTGAGGTAGAGAC
>Ga0075024_100000382_pt1 | contig 15726 bp, 9 predicted proteins | sample Str013_2_FD_71389 | JGI IMG/M metagenome (GOLD analysis project Ga0075024, IMG submission 71389) | Freshwater sediment microbial communities in response to fracking from Pennsylvania, USA - Straight Creek_MetaG_SC_2013 | ecosystem: Environmental > Aquatic > Freshwater > Creek > Sediment... | reverse complement strand
AGCTTCTGTTTGGTTGATCACCAGATAACCGCCCGAAGGCAAAGTCACTTGCGGCGAATACAAAGCATCCAAATGACCTTCAACACCATGACGTTGGAACAAGGGCTTGGGGTCTTTGTAAGGCTTCACATTCTTGGCATGTGAAGGCATCAGCATCTTCATGAATTCTTTGGCTTCACGGTAAGCCGCATCGCCATCGACCACAACTTCATCCACATCCTTGGTATAAAGATCGCGGATTGAACGCTTGATCAGATTGCCTTCTTCATAGACGAGGCACGGGGCTGAGGATTTTAACGTAAGCTCACGCACACTTTCCCACAGCCGCATCAGATAATCAAAATCACGCTTGATTTCAGGCCGTGTGCGTTGTGCACCAGCCGTGCGCACAATAACGCCCATGCCCTTTGGCACTTCCACGTCCTTGGTCACTTCCTTCAATCGACGACGATCCGAAGCATCTGTGATCTTGCGCGAAATGCCACCACCGCGCGCGGTGTTGGGCATCAAAACGCAATAACGGCCAGCGAGTGAAAGATAGGTCGTGAGAGCAGCGCCTTTGTTGCCACGCTCTTCCTTGATCACCTGCACCAGCAAAATCTGCCGACGCTTGATCACTTCCTGAATTTTATAATGGCGGCGGCGCTGTTGGCGGCGCTGGCGTTGACGCTGCGGAACTTCTTCCGAAGCATCCTCTTCGCCCAAGGTTTCCACCTTCTGGCTTTCAGCATCCGTTTCAACTTCGACTACATCGCCCGCCGGTGCGGCCTCCGGGGCAGGGTGATCATCATGATGGTGCTGATGATCATGGGCTTCGTCATGAACCTCGTCTGAACTTAACGACGGTCCTCCTTCGGCGACCATCGCCATAGCGGAAGAAAGATCTTGATCGCTTTCAGCTTGCTCATCAGGTGAAGAAGCTTCGCCATTCTGGTCAGCTTCGCCGCCCGCCGGTTCGCCCTCTTCATCATCTTCGTCGTCTTCGGCTTCTTCGGCTTCCTGCTCAGCAATCAAAGCCATGCGGTCGGCGATGGGGATTTGGTAATAGTCAGGGTGAATTTCTGCGAAAGCCAGAAAGCCATGGCGGTTGCCGCCATACTCGATGAAGGCAGCCTGAAGTGACGGTTCAACCCGTGTCACCTTGGCGAGATAGATATTGCCTTTGAGTGGTTTGCGGGAGGCGCTTTCGAAATCAAATTCTTCAAGTTTGGTTCCACGAGCCACAACAACGCGGATTTCTTCCGCTTGGCTCGCGTCGATGAGCATTTTTGAGCCCATGTTCGGTATTCCTTGGCGCGAGAAGTCGGCTCGTAATCATGCTAATTCACTCCGGAACCGGAAAAGCAAATGAAGCGAGCAACCTGTCGGCGATTGGGGACGTGCGCAAAGCTGGTGTTTGAAAAATGTGCCAAAATCCCTGCTCCCCGGGAGGAGAGTGGTGGACTTATCTGGCGCAGCGACCTGCATCACGTCGATGTTGACCTTTGCCCATGATGGGCGGTTAAAACATCTGGCCTCAGCCAAATATTAGCCCAAAAGGGCCGGTGAAAACGCATGGCTCTCAAGCGGGCAACGGCCCGGACGCTTGAAAAATGCGAAACTGACGTCGTTGCAACCCAAAGTTAAGCTGAGTCTGCTAACGAACTCCTTCCTCTTAGGGGGTTCACCCCAGCTTTGCAAGCCTAGCCATTTGAAAGCGGTCGCAACCTTCGCTTAACCATGACCGCGCTAGGATCGAGGCCTGATCCGCCACCTCAAAACCGGGCCAACACAATTGACACGCCGCTGCTCCATTTATTCCGCTTTATGCCTGATATTGCTGTTCCTTTTGGCCGTAGTGCCCGCCCATGCCGTGGTCCTGCGCAACGCCAAGCTCACGTCCCAGAATGGGCACACCTATTTTGAAGCCGATGTGACAGCCGCCATCGGCTTTAGTGTCACCGCGCAAACAGCGCCTGACCAGGTGGTGCTGGATTTACCGCGGCTCACTTTTGATTTGCCCCAAGGAGCAGGGCAAAAAGGCGCAGGCAGCGTCAGTTCCTTTCACTATGGCTTGGGAGACAAAGGCAAAACCCGCATTGTGCTGGAAACCAAGGGCCCCGTCGTCATCAACATGTCCATGGTCAAGCCTGCTGCCGCTGGCCAGCCACGCCGCCTGTTTATCGATTTGATTGAAACCTCGCATGAAGGTTTTGTTGATACTTTGGCGCGCGACCGTGGCGAGGCAGGCCCCGTTGAAACCGGTGCTATCACCCCAGCGAGCGGCGCTTCGCCCAACCGAATGCTTACCATAGCTATTGATCCGGGCCATGGCGGCATGGACCCCGGCGCGTTGAGTGTAAAGGGCACGCGCGAGAAAGACGTGGTTCTGGCCTACGGGCTGGCCCTGCGCAAAGCGTTGCAGGACTCAGGGCACTACAACGTGGTGATGACGCGCAGCGATGACACATTTGTAAAACTCGAAGACCGCGTCAAAAGTGCCCGCGATCAAAAAGCCGATCTCTTCATCGCCATTCACGCCGACACGCTGGATGATGCCGCAGTGCGCGGCACAACGCTTTATACCGTTTCAGATCGCGCCTCAGATGCCGTGGCCGAAGCTTTGGCCGCGAAAGAAAATCGAGCTGATATTATCACGGGCATGGATCTGGCCAAACAGAGCGATGATGTTGCCAATCTCCTGATCAATCTCGCGCAGCGCGAATCCCGCAACCAAGCGATGCTTTTCGCCAAAAAAGCTGTGACGGATTTGCATGGTGTGACCGAGTTTGCAAGTAAACCCATTCGATCTGCGGCTTTTGTCGTTTTAAAAGCGCCAGATGTGCCGTCGATCTTGGTGGAACTGGGCTATCTCTCGAACGTGGCAGATGAAGCAGCGCTCACATCGCCGCCGTGGCGCGAACACATGGCCAAGGCGATGACCAAAGCCATCAATGATTATTTTGCCCCGGCCTTGACCGCCGCTGCGCAACCCTAAAACCAACCCCGCAAAACCTGCCATAATTGCAGCACAGGCACACGCCAAAATCATTTGGTGTGGCCTTGAATCATGCTAGTTGCTCACCGGAACTTTTCCCGGGTGCAAACAGCAAGGGCAGGGGCGACAAAGCAAAGGAAGTTATGCTTCGGTTTTTCGGCTGGTTATTTGGATTGATTTTCATGGTGACGCTCGGTCTTTCGGCTGCGGCGATCTATATCATTTGGGATGTCTCCAAAGATCTGCCGGATTATAAGCAGCTCGCCTCCTGGGAGCCTCCGGTGATGACGCGGATGCATGCGGCCGATGGCTCGCTGCTTGCCGAATATGCTGAAGAGCGCCGGCTCTATGTGCCCATCAACCTCATTCCGAACCGCGTCATTCAAGCCTATGTTTCGGCCGAAGACAAAAACTTCTACACCCACGCTGGCCTCGATTGGCGTGGTATTGCCAAGGCAGCGCTGCGCTTTGTTCAGGTCAAAATTACCGGCCATGGCCAAGTGCTCGGCGCGTCAACCATCACCCAGCAAGTCGCCAAGAACTTCCTGCTCAGCAATGAGCGCACCATGAACCGCAAGCTCAAAGAAGCATTGATCGTTCAACGTATTGAGTCGTCCTTCAGCAAGGACCAGATCATGGAGCTTTACCTGAATGATATTTTTCTTGGCTTCAATTCATATGGTGTGGCTGCAGCATCGCTCAATTATTTTGGCAAGCCACTCGATGAGCTGTCGATTGAAGAAGCGGCCTATCTCGCGGCATTGCCCAAAGGGCCCAAGAACTATAACCCTTTCACCAACTATGACCGCGCCGTGGAACGTCGGAACTATGTTTTGAATCAGATGTTCGACAACGGCTATATCAAAGATCAAGAATTGAAGGATGCTTTGGCCAAGCCCCTCAAAGTCAATCCACGGCCTTTTGGCGCACAATTATTCTCCGCAGAATCTTTTGCCGAAGAGGCGCGGCGCGAACTTTTGCAGAAGTATGGCAAGGACCAGCTCGACCGGGGCGGTTACTCCGTTCGCACCACACTTGATCCGAAATTGCAGATTTTTGCGCGTCAAGCCATTGCCCGTGGTCTGATCAGTTTTGATCGTAAGCGCGGATGGCGGGGGCCAGTGGATCAGGTTGCCGAAGTGGGCGGTGATTGGGGAAAACTGCTCCAGCGCTATCACGTCCCCCCTGACCAACAACCTTGGCGCATTTCTGTCGTCTTGCAGGTGACAGATCTGGGGGCCACTGTCGGACTTCAACCCAAACTTCAGAATGATGGCACCTATGGGCCTGAACGTGATCAGGGGACTGTGCCCCTGGCGCTGATGCAATGGGCCCGCACCTATGACGACGGCGAAAAACTTGGACCTGAAATCAAGAAAGCCTCCGATGTTTTGAATGTGGGCGATATTGTCTATGTCGCTCCCTCTGGCAAAGAGGGGGAGTTTCACTTGGTTCAATTGCCAGAAGTCCAAGGCGCCCTTGTGGCCATGGATCCACACACAGGCCGCGTTCTGGCGATGGTTGGTGGCTTTTCATATGGACAAAGCCAGTTCAATCGCGCGGTGCAGGCCGAGCGCCAGCCCGGTTCATCCTTCAAGCCTGTGGTTTACGCAGCAGCCCTCGACAACGGCTATTCGCCAGCCTCAGTGGTTCTCGACGCGCCCCTCGAAATCAAAATGCAGAACGGTGATGTGTGGAAACCGAAGAACTATGAAAAGGATTTCTATGGTCCCTCAACTCTGCGCCGTGGCATTGAGCAATCGCGCAACACCATGACTGTCCGATTGGCCGATGCCATGGGCATCACCAAGGTTGCTGATCTGGCCCAACGTTTAGGCATCTATGACCGTATGCCCCATGAACTGGCCATGGCTTTGGGGGCAGGCGAAACAACTCTGCTGAAAATGACCACCGCCTATTCGATGATCGCCAATGGTGGCAAAAAAATTGATGCAACGTTGATTGACCGTATTCAAGACCGTTTCGGCCGCACCGTCTGGCGCCATGACACGCGCGATTGCACGGCGTGCAAAGTTGCCCACTATGAGCCCGGAACACCTGAACCTGACCTGATCGACAACCGTGAAGTGGTGATGAACCCCTATACTGCTTATCAAATCACCTCGATGATGGAAGGTGTCGTCGAGCGCGGCACAGGCAAGAAGATGCAGATCGTGGGCAAGCCAGTCGCTGGCAAAACAGGCACATCCAATGACGAAAAAGATGCATGGTTTGTGGGTTTCACCCCTGATCTGACGGTGGGCGTCTATATTGGCTTTGACACGCCAAAGCCTATGGGCAAGCGGCGCACGGGCGGTGAATTGGCAGCTCCTGTTGTAGCTGATTTTATGCGCCTTGCCTTGCGTGACAAGGCGGCTATTCCATTTCGTGTGCCGCGCGGTATTGAGTTGATCCCCATTGAAGTCAACACCGGCAAGCGTGCCATATTCGGCGAAAACGGCGTTATTTTAGAAGCCTTCAAGCCGGGCGATGAACCACCGGACAATGGCGTCGTGATCGGTAGCACTGCCAAGCCGCATGATGCCAGCAGCAATGGCGTTGTTCTGGTTCCCGCCGGAAAAGCTGGAGGGACAACGCTTCAGCAAGATGCGCCCCAGCAGGATGGCGGGTTGACGAATGGCAGTGGCGGCCTCTATTGAGCCCCCACATTTGATTTGAAAGTTCCTCATGCGCGCTGAAACCATCAAAGCTATTTCTGAAATCGAGCAGTCCTTGGGCCTGCTCAGGAGGCATCTTTGACTGGGATAACTCTGTCCGCGAACTGGCCGAACTCAATGCCAAGGCCGAAGACTCAAGCCTTTGGAATGATCCCCAAAAAGCCCAAGAGGTCATGCGCCGCAGGCAAGATCTTGATACCCGCATCGGCGGTATTCTAAAGATCGAACAGTCAGTTTCCGATAATCGCGATTTGATCGAAATGGGTGAGGCCGAGGGTGATCAATCGATCGTCACCGAAGCCGAAAAATCAATCAACGCGTTAAAGACCGATATTTCCAAAGTGGAAATGGATGCCCTTCTTTCTGGTGAGGCAGATTCGAATGACAGCTATCTGCAAATCAACGCGGGCGCGGGCGGCACCGAAAGCCAGGATTGGGCCTCAATGTTGATGCGCATGTATGTGCGCTGGGCCAACCAGAATAAATACAAGGTGGAGGTGCTGGACCAGCACGACGGCGAAGAGGCGGGGATCAAATCCTGCACGCTGCAAATCAAAGGCCACAATGCTTATGGCAAATTGAAAACTGAAAGTGGTGTGCACCGCCTGGTGCGAATCTCGCCCTATGATTCGAATGCCCGCCGCCATACGTCTTTCTGCTCGGCCTGGGCCTATCCTGTGGTCGATGACAACATCGAGATTGAAATCGTCGAAAGCGATTTGAAAATTGATACCTATCGATCTTCGGGTGCTGGCGGCCAACACGTGAACACCACAGACTCTGCGGTGCGCATCACCCACGTGCCGACGAATATTATCGTTGCCTGCCAGGCCGAACGCTCACAACACAAGAACCGCGCCACCGCCATGAAAATGTTGAAGGCAAGGCTCTATGAATTGGAATTGCAGAAGAAGCAGGAAAAGGTTGATGCCGCCAATGCCAAGAAAACTGAAATAGGGTGGGGCCACCAAATCAGGTCATATGTCTTGCAGCCCTATCAATTGGTGAAGGACCTGCGCACGGGCCATACGTCCACCAACCCGAGTGCTGTGCTTGATGGCGACGTGGAAGATTTCATTCAAGCCTCATTGGCCCAGCGAATTCACGGCGGCGGCCCCGATGGTGTTGAAGACATCGACTAAATAAGGCTATTTCTGCGAGTTGAGGTGCAGAACATTGGTATCTTCCGGGTCAAACTCTTCTGCCTGCAACAGGGGGCGCGTCTGAAACAAGCTGGTACTAAAACTGTTGCTCAGATTTTGTGGCTGTGAACTGGCACCACCTTGTGTAATTGAACCCATCACATAGGCACCATGCTCAATACTCAAGCCCTCGTGGATCACTTCACCTTCCACATGTGCCCCTTTTTGGATGGTCACTTGTGTGGCCGTAATCGGACCCAGCACGCGGCCCCGCACCACAACAAATTGCGCGTTGACCGAACCATGAACTTCGCCATTGTTGTCAATCAAACAGGTATGCGCCTGCACCGAACCCTCAAGGGTCCCATCAATGTGAATTTCGCTTTGCGTTATAATATTGCCGTGAACGCGCGTGTCTTGCCCAATATAGGTGGGCTCTGCCGCAGCATGTCCTTGCGGTTGGGCCGCTGGTGCCGGGGCAGGGCGTCGTTCAACAGCTTTACGTTTGAAAATCATTGGACCCTCAACTCATTCGATTGGCTAAACTACGCCCTTTTCCAACCCTTGTCATGAAACTTATCACGAGAACTTGCCTTGCTTATGCCCAAGTTTATTGGCCTTAACACTTGGTTTGCCCCAGCATAAATGGGACAATGCAGTGAGATTCTGTGCTGCATCCGAAAGGGCATTTTGGGAAGTGGACGAAGTCGATTGAGATTGGGCCTAGGCAAACTTCTGGCAATCGGGGCGGCAACATTGCTTGTGGCCGCCTGCATCGGCATGTTCGGGCTTTACCTGCGTTTGACCCAGGGGCCGATGGGCGTGAGCTTTCTCAACAGCCGCATCGAAGCCGCAATTGCAACCGCCTTGCCGGAAATGCGCGTCAAACTCGGCGATGCTTCATTGGCGATTGATCCAAAAACCAATGTGCCACATCTGGCTTTTGATAATATCACGGTGCGTGATGCCAACGGCAATCTGATTGCCAATGCGCCACACGCCGCGATCACACTCAATCGTGGCGAACTTTTATCGGGAACGATCAGTCCTAAAAGTCTCGAATTGATTGGCGCTCATATTTCGGCGCGCCGCAATCTCGATGGCACTTTAGTTTTAGGCTTCAATGCGCCGCAAGACCCGACAGCCGCGCCATCGCAAGTGGCGTCTGAATCAACCAAACCCGGAGCTGAGACTGCGACCGAAGCAAAAGAAACATCAGGCACCACGTTGCTCAGTCTCTTGGACCAGCATGACACGACCAACACAATCTCATCGCTTGAAGATATTCGAATTTCAGATGCCGTAATCAACTTCTATGACGATGGCAATGCTGCAACCTGGTATGCCCCCAAGGCAGACCTCAGCTTTCAAAAAAAGCCTTATGGCTTTGTCATCCTGGCCAAAGCCGATGTCGCTACCAATGCCAAGCCATGGCACGCGGAAATGTCGGCGACCTACCGCCACGACGCCAAGAAGTTTGAAGTGAGCTCAACATTGGACAATGTGATTCCTGCCACAGTGGCCCGCAAGATATTTGCGCTATCGCAATTTGCCGCCCTGACAACGCCTTTGTCGGGCCATGTTGATTTTGGAATTGATGCCAACGGCACGTTGCTTGGCGGCACCGGAGAGTTTCAGGCCGCAGCGGGCCGCATCACGCTTCCCGATGTGTTTGCTGATCCGATTGCCATCGATGAGGGCGCATTGCGCATCGCCTATGACCCGCAAGCGACAGCCTTCACCATCGCCAATTCAACTTTGGTGGTTGGTGGACGGCGCATCGACCTCTCGGGCGAAATCAAACCATTGCGCGGCGAGGATGGGAAACTCTCGGCCCTCGCAATTAAACTCGCAACCCGCAATGGCGCTGGCGAAATTGGGAAAACTCCAAATGCGCTCGTCGATCGAATCGAATTTACCGGCCAAGCCTCAGTAGATAAAGCCCGTTTGGAGATCGAAGACCTGGTGATCATGTCCGGGAATACGGGCCTGCGGATGCGGGGAAATATTACCGGCGGTGAAAAGTCGCCCGGCATTCATCTTGCGGGAAGGGTGCGCGACATATCCAACGAATTAATGAAACTGCTGTGGCCGCCAATCGTGGCCCCGCGCTCACGCGCTTGGATCAACGAAAACGTTTCCAGTGGCACGATTCCCGAAGGGACGTTCCAGATTAACTTTGACGAAAACGCTTTGGCAGCCGCCAAAGAAACCCATCACAATCCGCAAGGCTCGCTCGACTTTCAATTTTCAATGAACAATGTGACGACTCATTATTTCAAATCCTTGCCGGATTTGCAAAAAGCTTCGGGCCAAGCCCATCTGCAGGATAACAGCTTCAACCTCGATATTGATCACGGCTTCGCAAAGTTGGACAGCGGCGAAACCATCAAACTGAACAGCGGCAGTTTCGAAGCTAATGACTTGCAGGTCGAAACCATTGTGGGTCTGTTTAAGTTCGATTTGGAAGCGCCAATCGCTGCCATGCTGGCTGTGGCCACCAACCCAGATCTGAAATTGATCAAGGCAGACAGTTTAAGCAACTTGCCGGATGCCTCTGGGCTGGGCCACGTCAAGCTTGAACTTCAAATGCCCTTGGAAAAAGACCCGCCCAAAGACCAAGTGCTGTTAAAAACTGAGGTTAATGTGAGCGATGTCGCAATTGCAAATCTCGCCCCGGGCGTTGATCTGACTGGTGGGGCATTCAATATCTCTGTCAACCAAGAAAAGATTGATATTTCTGGCCCCGCCAAAATTAACGGCCAGGCTTCTGAAATCACCTGGTCAAAACCGCGCGAAGGCGGCATTGCGACGGCCCGGTTCACCACAACGCTCGATGATAAATCGCGAGAAAAACTGGGCCTCAAGCTGGCCGACTATCTGACCGGACCGGTCGCTGTGGATGCGACGATGAACAAAGATCAAAATGGCACTTATGTTTTTGACGTGAAGGCTGATCTGTCCGAAGCCGCCATGCATCTTTCGACCCTAAGTTGGAGCCGCCCGCCAACGCCGGGAACGACATCCAGCTTTCACGTGGTCAGCACCGATCAAGGCCGCAGCATTCAAAACTTCAAGCTCGATGGCGATGGCTTGCATCTCAAAGGTGCTATCGAACTTTTCAAGGATGGTAAACTCAAAGCCGTCAGCATGAATGAAATCAAATTGGACGAAGATAATATTTTCAGCGTGCGTGCCATTCCAAGCGATGGCACAACGGATTTGACCATCACCGGAACCAACTTGGATGCAAGGCCCTATATCAAAGCGGTCCTGTCGCCAGCGCCGAAATCCGCAACCTCTGCTGCAACCAAAGGCAACAACCAGGATTTTACCATGCGGGCTCATTTTGACAAAGTGATCGCCAACCGTGGCGAGATTCTGAAAGATGTGTCAGCAACTTTGCGCGCCAGAGGCGGGCGCATTGCTGAAGCCAATATTCAAGGTAACTTCATCAATGATCAACCGATCACAGCAACTGTTGTGCCTTTGCCGCAGGGTCGTGAGATGCGGGTGAAAAGCAATGATGCAGGCTCAACACTCCGGGCCGCAAACTTCTATTCCAAAATCGCCGGAGGCGCGATCAGCTTTTCGGCTTTGATTGGGAATGAAGATGGCTCTCCCATGCGCAATGGCAACCTCACGATCAATAATTTCGAAGTGCGCAACGAAACAACATTGGCTGATCTCGATAAGCGCGGCAAATCCCAAAAATCCGGCCCGCGCAGTGAGGCGGTTTATTTTTCGACGCTCACTTTGCCGTTCTCGGCAGATGAGAAGTTCATCCGCTTCAAAGACGGCAATGTGCGCGGACCAACAATGTGCGCTACGGCCGATGGCGTTATTCGCAAAGTCGACAATGCGCTGGATATTTCAGGAACCGTTATTCCGGCTTGCGGCCTTTCAAGGGCACTCAACAATGTGCCGGTGATCGGTGATATTTTAAGTGGCGGCAACTATAACGAAGGCATCTTTGGCGTAACCTATGCAATGGGCGGAACCTTTGCCAATCCACAAATTCAGATGAACCCGATTTCGGCCTTGGCACCGGGCATCTTCCGCCGCCTGTTTGATTTCAATCCAAAGCAGCCCGCACTTGATCCCGCTGCAAAGCAATAGTTCTATTTTTGCTTCACCAGAACATGCTTCTTCTTGCCCATCGAAAGCTTGATGGCGCCTTCAGCGTTGCACTGGGCCGACGTGAGCAAAAGCTTGTCATCCGTCACAGCAACATCGTTGACCTTGATCGCCCCTCCTTGGATGGAACGCTTGGCTTCGCCATTGGATGAGGCAAGTCCCGCCGCCACCAAAGCCTGCAAGATGCCAAGGCCCGCACCAAGTTCAACCGCGACTGTCGGCAAAGCCGCACCTGTCGTTCCCTCTTCAAAGGTCTTGCGCGCAGTATCGGCGGCTTCTTCCGCCGCAAGCTTACCATGCAGCAGGGTTGTTGCCGCACTGGCCAAAACCTTCTTGGCTTCATTGATTTCAGCCCCGCCCAACTTCTCAAGCTTGGCGATTTCAGCCAGCGGCAAGGTTGTGAAACGCCTGAGGAAGTGGCCAACATCTGCATCTTCGGTGTTGCGCCAGAATTGCCAATAGTCATAAGGGCTGCGCATATCGGCATTGAGCCAGACAGCGCCCGCCGCCGTCTTGCCCATTTTGGCACCCGATGATGTGGTAATCAGTGGCGAAGTCAGCGCATAGAGCTGTTCCGTGCCCATGCGGCGGCCAAGGTCAATACCATTGACGATATTGCCCCATTGGTCAGAACCGCCCATCTGTAAATTGCACCCGTGGCGCTTGGCCAGTTCAACAAAATCATAAGCTTGGAGAACCATGTAGTTGAATTCAATGAAGGAAAGTTCAGCGCCTTCGCGCTCCAATCGCATCTTGACGGAATCCATCGTCAGCATACGGTTGACGCTGAAATGCCGGCCGACATCACGCAGCATGTCGATATAGTTGAGTTTCGCCAGCCATTCGGCATTATCCAACATGATGGCGTCGTGTGAACCAGGGCCGAACTTCAGGAATTTCGAAAACACTTGTTTGATGGAGTTCTTGTTATTCTCAATATCCTCAAGTGAAAGAATCTTGCGGCTTTCATCTTTGCCAGAAGGATCACCCACCCGCGTCGTGCCCCCGCCCATAAGGGCAATGGACCTGTTGCCAGTCTGCTCCAGCCAATGCAGCAACATGATCGACACGAGATTGCCGACATGAAGCGACCGCGCCGTGCAGTCAAACCCCACATAACCTGTGATTTTGCCAGCTGCGGCCAGCCCATCCAACCCGGCAAAGTCTGAGCACTGATGAATAAAGCCGCGTTCGAAAAGCGTGTTAAGAAATTCTGATTTGTACTGGGTCATGATAAAAGCCTCATAACACAGGTGCGATTCATGTCAAAAATCTTGAATGCCATAGGATTGATGTCTGGAACCGCGCTGGACGGCATCGATGTGGCTTATGTGGAGACCGATGGCGAAAGCCACGTGAAGCGCGGCCCCTCGCAAACCCTTGCCTACACTGCCGAACAGCAAGTTGCCCTGCGCCAAGCGATAGCAGAAGCCAAGCCCCTGATTGAGCGCGATTCCCGCCCAAATGCGCTGGGCTGGATTGAACAAGAGCTTACGCAATGGCACGCCGCTGCCGTTAAGGCTTTTATCGAAAAACATGCCTTAAGTGATTCAAATATCGACGTGATCGGCTTTCACGGGCAAACGGTTTTGCATCGGCCCGATCTCACCCTTACGATCCAACTCGGGGATGGCAAGGCCCTCGCCAAAGCGACAGGTATCTCCGTGGTTTATGACATGCGTGGCCGCGATATGGCCGCGGGCGGGCAGGGCGCGCCCTTGGTCCCCGCCTATCACCGCGCCTTGGCAAAAACGCTGCCGGCAGCTTTCGTCAATATCGGCGGCGTGGCCAATGTGACTTTCATCGGCAGCACGGGTGAGCTTATGGCTTTCGACACAGGCCCCGGCAATGCCCTGATCAATGATTGGATGATGCAACACAAGAGTATGGCCTTTGATGAGGGCGGCAAAACCTGCCTTGCAGGTCAGGTCTCGCGGCCGCATTTGGCCACAGCACTGGCGCATCACTATTTCAAAGAAAAGCCGCCAAAATCATTGGACCGCAACAGCTTCGCCAAACTGAGCTTCGCAGCACTTTCCCTAGAAAATGGCGCAGCAACCCTAGCTGCTTTCACAGCGCATGCGGTTGCGGCTTCAGCACAGTGGTTTGGCGAGCAACCCAAGCAATGGGTGATCTGCGGCGGTGGTAGACACAACGCAGCCATTATGAAAAACCTCGCGGCACTCCTGCCCAATGTTGTTCCAGCCGAATCATTGGGGCTGAACGGAGATTCCATGGAAGCCGAAGCCTGGGCCTATCTTGCTGTGCGTTCGCTGAAAGGTCTGCCACTGACATTCCCCACAACAACAGGCGTGGCCGAGCCGATGGCAGGTGGCGTTGTGGCTAGACCATAGAACTTTTCATCCTCCCCCTCAGGGGGAGGTGGCCCGCAGGGCCAGAGGGGTTCTAAGCGCTGGAGCAAGTCTCCACTCTGTCGGCTTCGCCGCCATTTCCCCCTCTAGGGAGAATAAGATAAGTGCTGCTGGATTCCCGCCCTAGCCATGATAAAGCCTCAGCGCAAGCGAGGAGATGGTTCATGACAAAACGGATCGTATTCACCGGAGGTTCAGGCAAGGCTGGCAAATATGCCGTGGCCCATCTCAAGGCCAAAGGTCATGACGTCTTGAACGTCGATATGAAAGACGTAAGTCTTCCGGGCGTTTACACTTTACTGGCTGATCTGACCGACAGTGGGCAAGTTTTCAACGCGCTCACTGCTCATTTTGGCTATGGCGGATATGACAAGGGCAAGCCACCATCGGCCCCCGACGTCGTCGTTCACTTCGCCGCAATCCCGCGCATCTTACAGGAGCCCGACAACAAAACTTTTGCTGCCAATGTTCTGAGCACTTACAATGTGATCGAAGCGGCCTGCAAACTGGGCGTCAAGAAGATCATCATCGCTTCAAGCGAAACCACATATGGCGTGTGCTTTGCAGAAGGCGACAAAGACTATAAAAAATTCCCCCTCGAAGAAGATTATGAAATTGACCCGATGGACAGCTATGGCCTCTCCAAACAACTCAACGAACAAACCGCCCGCGCCTTTGCCGCACGCTACGGCGTTGATATTTATGCCTTGCGCATTGCCAATGTGATTGAACCTCATGAATATGCGCGCTTCCCCAGTTTCATCGCTGACCCACCCTCGCGCAAGCGCAATGCGTGGAGCTATATCGACGCGCGAGACTTGGGCGAGATCGTACATCTTGCGGTACTGAAAGACGGTTTGGGCTTTCAAGTCTTCAATGCCGTGAATGATACGATCACGGCAAATATGCCAACTGAAGATTTTTTAAAACACTATGCGCCCAAAACACCCATCACGCGCAAGTTGGACGGGTACGAAGCGCCCCTGTCAAACCGTAAAATTTGCGAAGTTCTGGGCTTCAAGGAAGCGCACAACTGGCGGCAATACGTGAAGTGACTAAGCCGGGTTGACTCTGAATATTTTCAACACCCGCCCATCAATCACCACCAGCGCCACACCAATGATGGCAGCACCAATCAGTTGATTGGCTGTCAGGCTTTCACCGAGCAGCAAAATACCAAGCAGGATTGCGGTGACGGGCACAAGCATTGTGACCAAAGTTACAAAACTGGGCCCGGCGCGTGCGATGATGCCAAAGAAGATGAGATAGGCCACGGCGGTGGAAAGCGAGGCGATCATCAAGAGGGCTGCGATTGTCGGCCACGTGATGCCCGCATAAAGCCGCACATCTGAAAACAACAGCGACAGAACGGCCATGACGAGGGCAGAGACGATCAACTGGCACGTCGCAATGGTCAATGGCGCAATGCCTTGCAGGCGCACTTTGCTCCAGCTTGTCGAGAGACCATAGCAGGCAGAGGCAAAAATCACGGCAAATATCCCCTGTGACTGTGGCCCCAAGTCGCCAAAATGACCGCCTTTCAGAACCACAACGCCCACCATGCCGAGAACCAAAGCCAACGCCTTGCGCGGCACAATGGCCTCAAGGCTGAACAGCGCCATGAACAGGGCCGCAAACATCGGCGTAGTTGCATTGATCACAGATGCAAGACCGCTGGCAATCGAATGCTGTCCCCAGGCGATCGCCGTGAAGGGCAGGACATTGTTGAGGATCGACATGCCGCCACAGGCAATCCAGGTTTTCAGATCACGCGGCAAAGCACCGATCAACAACAGGTGAATGGGAAAAAGAATTAATGCCGCAAGTCCAACCCGTGCAAAAACAATCAACAATGTCGGCAATTCTTTGACGGCAACCCCGACAAAAAAGAACGACCCGCCCCAGATCAGCGAAAGCACGGCGAGCATCAGCCAGCTTTGCGTATCGATCTTTTGTTCAGTCATGATTCTCTCCCGTTGGCCTATATCTATCGGCCTAAGGGGTTGGGGAGCCACCCGCTTTGCGCAGAGCACTTATGACTCGAGCGTCAACCGCTTGTCGAGATAGTCCGAACAGATCTTGGTCAGCACATCGATATTGTCCTGGAAGAAGTGGTTAGCATCGGGGATCACTTTATGTTCGATGGCAATGCCCTTCTGTGTTTTCAGCTTGGACACCAACGTGTGCACTGCTTCCGGCGACGTCACCGTATCCTTGCCGCCATTCACAAACAGGCCAGAAGCCGGGCAGGGGGCAAGGAACGAAAAATCATAATGCTTGGCCAAAGGGGCCACTGAGATAAAGCCCGAAATTTCTGGCCGACGCATCAAAAGCTGCATCGAAATCCACGCCCCAAAGCTGATGCCTGCAATCCAGCAGATCTTCGATTCCTTGTTGAGGCTTTGCAACCAATCCAGCGC
>Ga0075024_100000381_pt1 | contig 15732 bp, 10 predicted proteins | sample Str013_2_FD_71389 | JGI IMG/M metagenome (GOLD analysis project Ga0075024, IMG submission 71389) | Freshwater sediment microbial communities in response to fracking from Pennsylvania, USA - Straight Creek_MetaG_SC_2013 | ecosystem: Environmental > Aquatic > Freshwater > Creek > Sediment... | reverse complement strand
GGGTAGTACTGGTGCTTCGTCAGCTCGTCACCGCCGATGTCGAGACCGTGGTGGTGCTGCGCGCTGCGGAGGTCTTGGAACATCGGCACGGGCACCGGTTCAAGCATCCGCGTCCAGACGTCGGGCGCGACGGTGATCGTTACCTCGCCAGGTGCGTCGGCTGCGTCGTGGTCACTGTCTCCGACCGAGATGATCTGACCATCGCTCAAGCGGATCTCGGTGCACGCCGACCCGACAGTGATGCGCAACGCTCCCGTCCAATGGAGAGCCGTCAGCAACCACTCGTCATCGCCAGCGGCGAGTGTCGCGAAGTCGTGCAAACCGGGAACGGTCATCGGGCGAACCCCCTCGTCGGCCGGGTATATCGCGCACCCTACTGGTGCGTCACAAGATGGCGTCGACCTCGGCGGCGGTCGGCAACGACGGTTGAGCGCCGGGGCGCGACGCGGCGAGGGCTCCGGCAGCGCAGGCACGCAGCAACGCGACGTCATGCCGATGACCTTCAAGGAGCGCGACGACGAGTGCGCCGCAGAACGCATCACCGGCGGCGGTGCCGTCGACGGCGTGCACCGGTGGCGGCGCCGCGTGGGCCAGCTCGACACCATCACGGAACAGTGCCGCGCCGTGCGCGCCGTAGGTAACAGCGACGAGCGCGCCGGCGCGAGTTGGCCCAAGCGCTTCGGCTTCAAGTCGGTTGACGATGACCACATCGGCTCGCGCCAGCACGGCCGCGGGAACGGGACGCGACGGCGCAGCGTTGAGCACGAACATGCCGGTGCACTGCGCGGCGGCGGCGAGCAACGGGCCGTCACCAACTTCGAGCTGGACGAGGACGGCGTCGCCCGCAGGGACATCGACATCGCGCGCGACCAGCTCGCCGTTGGCACCAGGCACGACAACGATCTCGTTCTCGCCATCGTCGTCGACGACGATCATCGCGATGCCGGTTGGCGTGTCACCATCACGCACGCCCGACAGCTCGACACCGCCGGCGCGCAGCTCGGCCAGCGCCAACGAGCCGTACGAATCGCGACCGACGCGGGCGATGATCCGCACCGAGGCGCCCATGCGCTGCGCGGCGAGCGCCTGGTTGGCGCCCTTGCCTCCGGGCACGAGCGAGAACGCCGAGGCGGTGATCGTCTCGCCCGGCCTCGGCAACGTCGCGCAACGCGCCACCAGGTCGAGGTTCACGCTGCCGACGATGGTGATACCGGGCGACGTCACGGTCGCCAACGTAGTCACCAGCGCTGCGCGTGGCTTCGGTCAGCGCGTCGAATCGCTCGCTCACCTCGGCCTGGTGGATTGGGCCTCGGCTCGTCGCGACCTCAGTCGTGGCCCTGCATGTCTCTGATCATCTCGTCAACTGTTGGCTGGCGCGGTGCGGGCTGGGCCGGCGGTGGGGCCTGACCATCGCCATAGCGGCTCTGGACCTGGAAGCCATAGTTGGCCCAATCGCCGCGTGCGGCATCCAGCGCTCGATTGACGTCACCGGTCGCCTGGAGCACGATCATGCCCACGACCGCAGAATCGGCGATGGCCGCTCCGTAGAACCAGCCACCTTGTAGCGCCGCGTCCGCAGCCTGCAAGTCGTGGTTGTAGGCGAACCGCTGATACAAGGGGTAGTTCGGGTCGGCCGGGTTGTTGTAGCCGGCGTAGAGCCAGCCGCTCTCGCTACCCATCGGGCCGACGACACCCTTGCCGATTGCCCATTGGTAGCTGGCGTAGCCATCCTGGATTTGTAGCGCTGACTTCACATCTTCGGGGCTCACGCCGTCGCGGTACGTTGCGCCCGGCGTGGGCTCGGCAGCGAGCGGTGCCAAGTTCCCGGTCAGGTCTGGTCGGTCCGGTATCGGTCCGGCGACCGCAGAGCGCTCGCCCCCTGCTTCGGTGACGACCGGCTGACCCGCCACGTAGTCCGTCACCGTCGTGTTCCCAGACCCGCTTGCGCTGTCGGCCGCAGTGACGGGCTGACCTGCGACATACCCCATCACGTTCGAGTCCGCAGGCGAGCTCGTGCCATCCGCCGCAGTCGCGGTCGTGTTCCAGGACTCGCTCGCGCTGTCGGCCGCAGTCACCGGCTGCCCCGCGACATACCCCGTCACGTTCGAGTCCGCAGGCGAGCTCGTGCCATCCGCCGCAGTCACCGGCTGACCCGCGACATACCCCGTCACCGTCGCATCCGCAGCCGCGCTGTTGTCGGCAGGCGCGCTGTTGTCGGCAGGGCTATCGCTCGGCGTCTGGCCGCCATTGTCGCCTTCGTCGGCATAGGCGTGCATGGGGCCGTGGGCTTGAAGGACTACCCCACCACTCGTCGCCAGGACGGCGGCGACGATGAGCGTACGCACGCGGCGTCGACGTGAGCCGAACTGCAACCGCCGTCGTGCGACGATGACGGGTGAGGCGAGGGGATCATGTTCGTGCGCACTTATCTGTTCTGCTTGCGGATGTACGTCGTGCATCTGTGCCTCCGGAGGTTAGGACCCGCACGTCGCGGGTTGCCGCCCTGAGATACGAAAGAGACGTCGTGATTCGTTCAACGCGACGCGCACGTCCTCGACGCTGCGTGCCCTTGTCCCGGACGCGCCGTTGCGTGCGCACAACCGCCGAAGTGGACGGTCCGAACTTCATGGAACCTATCGGGGCTTAGCGCACGTGTCTCGTCGCGGGAGTCCTCCTTCACGTGTGAGCGCCACAAGGTTCACCGGGCAGACATGTCCGATTGCGTGCTTCGGCCCGCGCCGAATGATCAGATCAGCGCGGCGAGCGCGTCCCATGCTGGCTTGTGCGAACCGTCGACCCTCGACAAGCCGAACTGCGTCTCCGGATCGGCACTCGTTGCAGGTGCAACATCTCGATGGTTGTAGAAGAACGTGCGCGCCACCCACGGGAACGTCTGCGCGTAGCGGGCGCCGTCGGTGACGATCTCGGCTTGGCGAGCCTCGGTTACCGAGCGGCTCGTGGTGCCGGTCGGCGCGCCGAACTCGGTGATCCACACGCTGCGATCACCGACACCAGCCGCCGCCATCGCCTGGTGCAAGATCGGTAGACGGTAGAACGAGTTCCAGGCCGCCGTTGTTGGATCGGACGGCAACGCCGGGTAGCTGTAAGCGTGCGAGCCGACGGCGTCGAACGCGTTGGCGCCGGCGGCGAGCATCCGCGCCGCGAACGTCTCCGGCGACGTCTCCGCGCCACTCGGGTCGTCGACGCCTGGCGCCAGCCCGCCCGTGACAACAACTGTCCCCGCCGGCGCCGCGGCGCGCAGCGCGGCGCCGACGGTGTTGACCATCGCCGCGTAGCGCACTGGATCAGGCCGCGGCTGCCAGTTGACGACGAGGTTCGGTTCGTTCCAGATCTCCCAGGCACCGACGCCACGCGAGTCGTAGCGCGCCGCAGCACGCTGCGCGAAGGCGGCGAACGGCGCGAGATCGTCAGGCGCGTGCTTGTCCGACGTACCCGCCGGCCGAGCCCACGGCGGGGTGTAGGCGATCACGCCGAGGACGCGCAGGCCGTTCGCTGCCGCATCGTCGATGGCGCGATCGACGAAGCTCCAGTCATCGACGCCTTGTGTCGATTCGACAGCGGCCCAGTCGACATCGATGCGCGCCCAGCCAACGCCGAGCGCAGCGACATCGGCAAGATCGGCAGCAAGGCGATCGGGCGGATCGCCGAGCGCGTGGAAGCCGATCGACACACCGAGGTGATCGGCGGCGACGTGGCCAGGGGCGACCGGGCAGCCGGCGTCGGGCACTACGCCGACGTCCGCCCGGCATGGCCCATGGCGTACGGCACCAGCCGCGGCCGAAAGCGGTCCGAGCGGACGATCGACGTCGACAGCGCCGACGCCAGCCCCACGAGCGACGAGAGCGGTCGTGGCCATCGCGATGGCCACGAGAACGATGATGATGGTGCGACCGGGCGCAGCGCGCCGACCAGTGCGCGCCGAGACTCCCTCGCGCCGCCGCCGATCCATGCCCACCAGTCAAGCGGGTGCCGGTCTGGTGTGGGGGTCAGGTCGGCGTAGCGTGGCGCTGATGGAGATCGTCACGATGCCCCAGCTCGGGGAGACGGTCACCGAAGGCACGATCACGCGCTGGTTCAAACAGGTCGGCGACCGCGTCGACGCCGACGAGTCGTTGTTCGAGGTCTCCACCGACAAGGTCGACACCGAGGTCCCCTCCGTGATGGCCGGCTACGTACGCGCCGTGCTCGTCGCCGAGGGCGAGACCGTCGCCGTCGGCGTGCCCCTCGCCATTGTGACCGAGTCGGCCGACGAACCATTCGAAGCTCCGGCTGCGGCCTCGGCGACACCAGCCTCGGCGCCACGTGCCGCGACGCCGGCACCGGCCGTCGACCGGTCAGTGCCAGCAACGACGCGGCGAGCGGCGCCATCGGCGGCGCACCAGGCCGTGAGCGAGTTCCTCTCCCCCGCTGTGCGACGGTTGCTCGACGAGCACGGCCTCGGCGCCGAGCAGGTCGTCGGCTCGGGACGAGACGGGAGGATCACGCGCGCCGATGTCCTCGCTGCCGCCGCGCAGGCGACGGGGCAGCCGGCGGTGTTCGGCGTCACGGTGGGGACGAACATGATGGGCTACACGCCGACGTTCCCGTCGATGCCGATTGGCCCTCGCATCGCCGCCGCGCCATTGATCACTGCCGGACCCGACGATGACGTCGTCGAGTTCACCAAGGCCCGTCGCTCGACCGCCGAGCACATGGTCCGCTCGTTGCACACCAGCGCCCACACGCTCGTCGTCACGCAGGTCGACTACCACAACGTCGAACCGGCGCGACGCTCCAGCGGGTTGTCGTACCTGCCGTTCGTCGCCCGCGCCGTGATCGATGCGCTGCGCGAGCACCCCCATCTGAACGCCAGCGTCGGTGACGACGAGCTGATCGTGCATCGCCGCATCCACCTCGGCGTCGCCGTCGACGTCGAGCACCAGGCCTTGGTCGTGCCCGTCGTCCACGACGCCGATGGTCTGCGGCTGCGGGCGCTTGCCGACGCAGTCGTTGCACTAGCAACCAAAGCAAGAGCCAGGCGCCTCTCGGGCGAGGACCTCGCCGGTGGCACGATCACGATCACCAACGTCGGTCGCTACGGCACCGTCGTCACTGCGCCCGTGATCAACCAGCCGCAGGTCGCCATCGTCTCGAGCGACGGTGTGCGGATGACACCAGTTGCGGCCCCAACGGGCGACGGTGGGTGGGGCGTCGCGGTCCATCCTGTCGGCAACCTGTCGATGTCGTTCGATCACCGTGCCGTCGATGGCGCCTACGCCGCCAGTTTCCTCGCTCGCGCCCGCGAGCTGCTCGAGACACGCGACTGGGCCAGCGAGGTCGCGCCATGACAAGCGAAGACAGCCGTCCCAACTTCCACGGCCTCGATGTCGACGAGGTGATCGACGACCTTCGGTTGATGCTCATCTCGCGCGCCATCGACGATCGCGAGATCGCGCTGCAGAAGCAGAGCCGCGTCTTCTTCCAGATCGCCGGCGCCGGTCACGAGGCGCTCGGCGTTGGCCTCGCTCGTCACCTGCGCGCCGGCTACGACTGGTTCTTCCCGTACTACCGCGATCTCGCCCTCGTCCTCGGCCTCGGCGTCACGCCGCTGGCCGTTCTCCAACAAGCCGTCGGTTGCGCCGACGATCCGTCGTCGGGCGGGCGGCAGATGCCATCGCACTGGGGTGACAAGGCTCGCAACATCGTCACCCAGTCGAGCCCAACCGGCAGCCAGTGCCTACCCGCCGTCGGTTGCGCCGAAGCCGGCCGCTACATCGTCCGCCGACCGAACCTGCCCGGCTGCACGGCCTACGGCGACGAGCTGACCTACGTCTCGCTCGGCGAAGGCGCGTGCAGTGAAGGCGAGGTGTGGGAGAGCTTCAACACCGCCGCCACCCTCCACTTGCCGGTGCTGTTCTGCGTCGCCGACAACGGGTTCGCCATCTCGGTGCCGTCATCCGATCAGGCACCGGCGCCGATCAGCGAGCTGGTCCGCGGCTTTCGCGGTCTGCACATCTTCAAGGTCGACGGCACCGACTACGTCGCCGTGCGGCGCAAGGCCAAGACGGTCGTCGACTACGTCCGCGCCGGCACCGGTCCGGCGTTGCTGCATGCCATCGTGACGCGGCCGTACTCGCATTCGGCCGCTGACACGCAAGCGAAGTACCGCTCGGCCGACGAGCTGGCCTCGGAGTCGGCCCGCGATCCGATCGCTCGGCTCTCGGCCGCGCTGATCGCCGCTGGCGTGCTCACCGACGAACGTCTCGACGCGCTGCGAGCCGAGGCTCGCCAAGTCGTCGCCGACGCAACCGCGGCCGCCATCGCAGGACCGCGACCAGACCCGAAGACCGTGCTCGATCATGTCGTCGCGCTGCCCGACGTCGGCGACGAAGGCGACCCTGGCGAGACCGGCGAGCCTGTCGCGTTCGGTGAGGCGATCAAGCGCGCCTTGCACGAGCAGATGGCGCTCGATCAACGCATCCGAGTCTTCGGTGAAGACGTCGCCGACGCGCGCGATGCCGTGCTCGCCAACGTCGAGGGCAAGGGCGGCGTGTTCGGCACGACACACGGGCTGCAGCGCGAGTTCGGTCAAGAGCGGTGCTACAACACGCCGCTCGCTGAAGCGAACATCATCGGCCGTGCCGTCGGTCAAGGCGTGCGTGGCTTGCGGCCGGCGCCCGAGATCCAGTTCTTCGACTACATCTGGCCGGCGATGCAGCAGCTGCGCAGCGAAGCGGCGACGACACGCTGGCGATCGAACGGTGCGTTCAGTTGTCCGATGGTCGTGCGTGTCCCGATCGGTGGCTACCTGACCGGCGGTTCGATCTGGCACAGCCAGTGCGGCGAGTCGATCTTCGGCCACATCCCCGGCTTGATCGTCGCCTTTCCATCGCGCGCCGCCGACGCCGTCGGCCTGCTGCGCACCGCGTTCGCCGCCAACGACCCCGTCCTGTTCTGCGAGCACAAGCACCTCCTGCGCCAGCCCTACACCGTCGATCCATTTCCCGCCGAGGGTTACCGCATCCCGTTCGGCCGCGGCGCCATCCGCCGCGCCGGTGACGACCTGACGATCGTCTCGTGGGGGGCGACCGTCGAGAAGTCGTTGCAAGCGGCGTCACGCCTCGCCGAGCTCGACGGCATCGAGATCGAGGTCATCGATCTGCGCACGATCAGCCCGTGGGACCACGAGCTGGTGGCGAGGTCGGTGGCGTCGACGCATCGCCTCCTCGTCGTCCACGAAGACATGATCACCGCCGGCTTCGGTGGCGAGGTCGCAGCGTGGGTCGGCGAGCACTGCTTTACCGACCTCGACGCGCCGGTGCGGCGCGTCGGCGCCCTCGACACCTTCGTCGCCTACGAGCCGACGTTGGAGCAAGCGATCCTGCCGCAGGTCGACGACATCGCCACCGCCGCGCTCGACCTGGCTACGTTCTGACGATGACGATCGAGACCGATGTGGATGTCGTCGTGCTCGGCACTGGCGCCAGTGGGCTGGTCGCGGCGTTGGCCGCGGCCGAGCACGGCGCGTCGGTTGCGCTGCTCGAAAAGGGCAGTCAGGTCGGCGGGACGAGCGCGATCTCGGGCGGCACGTGCTGGGTGCCGAACAACCGGCACATGGCCGAGGCCGGCATCGCCGACAGCCGCGACGACGCCATTGCATATCTTGCGTCGCTGTCGCACGGGATGATCGACCCAGTGATGGCCGAAGTGCTCGTCGACGACGGACCGAAGGTCATCGACTGGATCGAGGCAAACACGCCGGTCCGCTTCCAGGTCGTGCGCGGCTTTCCCGACTACCACCCCGAGCACCCCGGCGGTCGTCCCGGTGGCGGTCGCTCGCTCGATCCCGGCTTGTTCTCATTCGAGGCACTCGGGCCGTGGGCCGATCGTGTGGCGCGGCCGGCACGCAGCCCGTACCTGACGCTCGTCGAGACGCCGCTCGGCGGCGGTGATGGCATCATCGACAACGCGACGATCGCCGAGCGGCGCGCCCATGACGTCCGCGGTTGCGGCCAGGCGCTGATCGGCGGCTTGCTCGCTGCGTGCCTCGAGCGCGGCATCGAACCGCAGCTCAACGCCGCCGCTCGCCAGCTCGTCCTCGACGACGGTCGTGTGACTGGTGTGCGCGTCACCGGCGGCGACGGCGAACGCACTCTCGCGGCGCGCCGCGGTGTCGTCCTCGCCACCGGCGGTTTCGAGTGGAACGACGAGCTCGTGCGTGCCTTCCTGCGCGGCCCGATGACGAGCCCGGCGTCGGTGCCGACGAACACCGGCGACGGGTTGCGGATGGCGATGGAGGTCGGGGCCGCGCTCGGCAACATGCGCGAGGCATGGTGGGTGCCGACGCTGAAGATCCCCGGCGATGAGCTGTTCGGCCGTCAACGCGCTCATCTCGTCCTGCGCGAGCGCACGCTGCCGCGTTCGATCATGGTCAACCGCACCGGGCGCCGGTTCACGAACGAGGCTGCCAACTACAACGCCCTCGGCGGTGCCTTCCACCAGTTCGATCCCGGCCGCTTCGAGTACGCCAACCTGCCGTGCTGGTTGGTGTTCGATCACGAGCACCTCCGTCGCTACGGCTTCGCCGGTGCTCCCGCCGGCGACGTGGCGCCGTCGTGGTTGACGTCGGCACCAACGCTCGACGAACTGGCTCGTCGCGTCGGCATCGCCCCCGAAGGGCTCGTCGCCGCCGTCGCGCGATGGAACGCGCACGTCGCCGATGGCCACGATCCCGACTTCGGGCGCGGTGACAGCGCCTACGACGGTTGGAGCGGCGACCAGCAGCACCTTCCCGGACGGGCGGCGACGCTCGGACCGCTGACCGAGGCGCCGTACTACGCCATCGAAGTGCACAGCGGCGCGCTCGGCACGAAGGGCGGGCCGCGCACGACGGTCGACGCGCAGGTGCTCCACGCCGACGGTCACGTCATCGATGGCCTGTACGCCGTTGGCAACGCCATGGCCGGTGTCACCGGCATGGTCTACGGCGGTGCTGGTGGCACGCTCGGCCCGGCGATCACGTTCGGCCATCGTGCCGGCCGGCACGCCGCACAAGCGGCGCGCCGGGCACGAACGAGCTAGCGCCGATTTCGCAAAGGGCGAACGCCCGCGCCAATCGGCGGTGGCGCTGTGGCGACGGCGAGACATCGGTCATACCTAGACGCGGTGCGTCCTTGCCAATACCTAGACCTCCCGATGCGCCCGATGGTGCCTAGAGCGCACGATGCGCCCATCGAAGGAAGCAAGCCCACGAAAGGAGCACGTGATGCACCCGGCGCAGATGCACATCCTGGCCAGCCAGCACATCGCTGAGCTGCACAACCAAGCGGCGCAAGCCCGCCTCGCCCGCCAGGCCCGGCCCGGTCGGCGGTGGCGGCGCAACCAGCCGCCGCTCGCCGATGTCGCCCCGACGCGTCATGCGCCGTCGTGGACGTCGACCAACGACACCGAGCGACGCGCTGCCTGAGATGGTCGACGCGCCGACGCCAACGCCGCGTTCGGACGAGCGCGCCGCCACGCCGCCGTCGCCCCCGCCGACCGCCACAGGACGCCCCCGCCTGTGGTACCCCCCGGTACGATCGCTGACGATGCTCCGCGGCCGATCCGGGCTCAGCCCGGTGATGATCGGGCGTGCCGGCCCGCTCGGCACGCTCCTCCAACTCGTCGACGCGGCGCGGCGGCGCACCACCAACGAGCCGACGATCGCGCTCGTCTCGGGCGACGCGGGGATCGGCAAGACCCGCCTGTTGACCGAGCTCGGCCGCCGGCTCGATGACGACATCGCCGTGCTTGCCGGCCAAGCGGAGCCGACCTCGCTCGGTTCCCCCTACGGCATCGTTGCGTCGATGCTGCCGGTCGGCGAGGACATCACTGTCGAAGGCACGACCGCCGCCGACGTCACCGACCGGGTGCTGGCGCGGCTCGGCGATCGCACGGCGGTGGTCATCTTCGAAGACCTCCACTGGGCCGACGCCGGATCGGTAGCGGTGCTGTCGCGCTTGGCGCTGACCGAACGAGCCGGACTCGTCCTGATCGCGTCGTACCGCCCCGACGACATCACTCAGCGGCTGCCCGGCGGCGAGCTGCTCGTTCGCCTCGAACGTTCCCGCCAAGTCACGAGGTTGCACCTGGATCCGCTTCGCCGCGTCGAGGTCGGTGCGTTCCTGGCCGAGGCCTATGGTCGACCGATGCCGTCGGCGGTGATCGACGCGATGCTTGTTCGGACCGGCGGCAACCCCTTCTTCCTCGAAGAGATCGTCCACGCAGCAGGCTCGATCGAACCCGAGCAACTTGCCTCGGCACCGTTGCCGTGGTCGCTGACCGATCTCGTCAGCGAGCAACTCGACGGGCTCTCAGCAGAGGAACGTCGCGTCGTCGATGCCGCCGCCGTGCTCGGCAACCGCGGCTCGTTCGATGTGCTGATGACGATGACAGGCTGCGACGAGGACGAGCTCATCGAACGGTTACGTTCGCTCGTGCGCCAGGGCCTGCTCGTCGAAGACGGCGACGACGACTTCAGCTTCCGCCACGCCCTCGTGCGCGACGCTATCGCCCGCCAACTGTTGAGCAGGGAGAGGCGACGGCTTCACGGCGCGGCGCTCGCTGCGTTGCGCGACGCCTGTTGCGCCGATCTAGCCGACCTCGCCCGTCACGCCGCCGGCGCTCAGCTGTGGGACGAGATGGTCGAGGTTGCGCGCGAAGGCGTTCCGTACTACTTGGCCCACGGCGCGAGCCATCAAGCGCTGCGACTCGCCGCCGATGCGCTTGGCGAACGCCCGGACGACTGCGAGCTGCTGGCCGGCGCGGCGTCGGCGGCATGGCGGCTCGGGCTGACTGGCGAGTCGCTAGGTCATGCGGAGCGGTGGCTCGAACAGGCGCGCCAACGCGGGCTCCTCGAACAAGAGGCGGCCGCGAGCCGCATCATCGCCCGCCTGTACTACGAGACGTGGGACGAGCGGCTGTGGCCCCACGTCGCCACGCTTGAACAGCTTGCCGAGCGACTCGACGCCGGCGTCGAGCGAGCAAGCGTGCTCGGGGCCATCGCCCAGATCAACATGCTCGCCGACCGCACGGACGCAGCCATCGCCTTCGGCGAGCAGGCGGTCGAGGCCGCTGAGCTCGTCGGCGCCAAGGAAGTGCGGACGCAGGCGAAGATCGAGCTCGGCTCGGCACTGGCCGTCGTCGTCGAACGGATGGCCGAGGGTGAGCGGATCCTGCGCGAAGCGATCGACGAGGCCGAGTTGCTCGGCGACTGGGTGCTCGTCGCCCGCGGCCTGCACAACCTCCAGAGCTACGTGCGCGGCGACGACTTCGAGGCGATCGAGCAGCTCATCGCGCGTCACCACATCGCTGCCCCCAAAGCCGGCTTCGACCTGATGAAGATGCATGATTGCAGCGGCCCATTCGAACTGGCAGCGGCCAGGGGCGACATGGACGCGGCGCGCGACAGCGTCGCCCACTTGGTGCCGCTCGCCGAGATGCTCGGCAGCGCTCGTCACGGCGACCTGTCGCCCGAGCCGCGCTTGGCGATGCTCGACGCGGAAGCCGGCAACCCCCAGCGCGCGATCGAACTGATGCGAACCGCACCAGCGCCATCCGGTCGCGCCGACGAGTGGTCGAACTGGTACATCGGCGAGATCGCCGCCCACGCCGGAGATCCGGGACCGGCGCTGGCCATCGTCGCTCGCGTGGCCACCGACATGCCATTGACGAGGTTCCGGCGGTTGCCAGACGAGCTGCACCTCTACGCCGAGCACGCGATGCGCGCCGGCGCATCATCTCGTCAGGTCGACGACGCGATCGCACCGCTGCGCACGAACGACCATCCGTGGACAGTTCGCGCCGTCACGCCCGTCGACGCTGAGATCGCGATGGCGAATGGCGAGCACGCTCGCGTCATCGAGTTGCTTGCGCCGCTCGTCGGCACCGGCACCGTGCCCGGCGGTGAAGCTCGGAGCCGATCGCGGATGCGGTTCTTGCTGGCGACGTCGCTGGCGGCCACCGGTCAGCGCGTCGATGCGCTCGCCGTCGCCAGCGCCGCCGCGGTCGACCTCGCTCGCTGGCCCGGCTACCGCAGCGACGAGATCGCCCGGCTCGTCGCTCGCCTGTCGACGACCGTCGCCGGTGCCGGCTCCTTGACCGCTCGCGAGCTCGAAGTCGCGGCGGAGGTCGCGAAGGGGCGCAGCAACGCCGAGCTCGCCCGAGAGCTGTTCATCTCACCGAAGACCGCCGCCGTCCACGTCTCGAACATCCTTGCCAAGCTCGGCCTCGCCAATCGGGCCGAGATCGCTGCCTGGTACGTGCGCAACGCCGACGAGCCACGCTCCGTCGAGTAGCGCACGGCGCGCGTCGCCGTCGGCGTCGGCTACAACATGGGTGATGGTCGACCTGCCGCCGCCCCAGACGATCCGCTCGATCGCCGAGCGCCATTGGCAAGGCGACGGCGATCTCGTCCACGAGCACCATCCCGTGCGCCCGATCCTCGGCCGTCAGAGCGAGGAGATCGCCCCTCGTGTGCTGACGCTGATCTCGGTCGCCTCGGTCAACGCCATCGACACCGGCGACGGCCTCGTGATGCTCGACACCGGTGGCTACTTCGAATCGGACCATGTCTACGACCAGGTGCGCGCCTGGCGGCCGGAGGCGCCGCTGCGCGCTGCCGTCTACAGCCACCACCATGTCGATCACATCTTCGGCACGACGCGCTTCGAAGCCGAAGCGACGTCCAACGGCTGGCCGCAACCAACGGTCTACGGCCACGAGGACATCCCCGAACACCTTCGTCGCTACGAGCACACGAACGGTTGGAACACTGCCATCAACCAGCGCCAGTTCGCTCTGCCGCTGAAGGACTTCCGTTGGCCCGATCAGTTCCGCTACCCCGATGTCACCTACACCGATCGGCTGACGTTCCGCCACGGCGACGTCACGTTCGAGCTGCACCACGCCCGCGGCGAGACCGACGACGCGACGTGGACCTGGGTGCCGGAACTGAAGATCGTCCATCCTGGCGATCTGTTCATCTGGGCGGTGCCGAACGCCGGCAACCCGCAGAAGGTGCAGCGCTTCGCCAGCGATTGGGCGGTTGCGTTGCGCGAGATGGCGGCGTGCGAACCGGAGCTGTTGTTGTCTGGTCATGGGTTGCCGATCTTCGGCACCGATCGCATCGTCCGAGCGTTGACTGACACGGCCGAATTGCTGGAGTCGCTGGAGGCGCAGACGTTGGCGTTGATGAACCGCGGTGTCCCGCTCGATCGCGTCCTCCACGAGGTCGAGGTTCCGTTGCACTTGCAACAACTGCCGTACTTGCGGCCCGTGTACGACCATCCCCAGTTCATCGTCCGCAACATCTGGCGCCGCTACGGCGGCTGGTACGACGGCGAGCCCGACAACTTGCTTCCGGCGCCGCGCCAGCAACAGGCGGAGGTGTGGGTCGCCATGGCTGGCGGGCTCGGGCCCGTGCTGACACGGGTGCGAGAGCTCGCCGATGCCGACGATCTGCGCATGGCCTGCCACCTCGCCGAGTTCGCCGTGCTCGCCGAGCCGGCATCGCGAGAAGCGCACGAAGTGCGGGCCTTCGTCTACAGCCAACGCGCGTCGCAGCAGGACAGCTCCATGGCGCGCAACATCTTGAACCACGCCGCCATCGCCAGCCAGGAAGGCAAGCGCGACCTCGCCGGCGACTACGGCTGAGGTCGCCACTGCCGGCACTGCGCTATCGTCGGCGGCGGCGATCCAGGAGCGCCGCCGGTCCGCGGGAAGGGCGTAGCCCACCTGGTGAAGTGCTCGAGGTGACGACCGTCTCCCTCCTGCCCGATCGTGCGGACACCGGGCACGTGGAGAGGAGGCCTTCGTGCCGATCGATTCCCTGCCCGACAACCCTGACATCGAGCGTCTGAAGGGCCACGCCAAAACCCTGCGTGACCTTGTCCGCGCCGGTGTCGAGGGGTCCATCGCGTTGGTCCGTGAGCACCACCCGCGCTGTGCCGACCTAACCGCGGCGACACCAGCGGCGACGGCGTTCAAGCTCGCCGACGCTCAGCTCACCATCGCCCGTCACTACGGCTTCGCCAGTTGGACGAAGTTGCGACATCACGTCGAGGTCGTCAACCGGTTCAGCCGCTCACCGCACGAGCAGTCCATTGGCGGCGAGCTGATCGATGACGAAGCCCGCGCCGACGAGCTGCTCCGCCTCGGCTGTCTCAACTACGGCGCCGATCCTCCGGCCCGCTTGCACCAGGCTGCTCGTCTGCTGGCGGAGCATCCGCACCTCGCGTCGATGTCGATCTTCACCGCCGCGGCGGTCGGCGATGTCGCCACGACGTCGGCGATCCTCGCCCGCGATCGCAATGCGGCGTCTCGCGAAGGTGGACCGTTCCGATGGCCACCGCTGCTGTACCTGACGTACTCCCGCCTCGATCGTGACGAGAGCAGCGACGCGGTCGGGGTCGCACGCCTGCTGCTCGCGCATGGCGCCGACCCGAACGCCGGGTTCTTGTGGAACGGGCTGCCATCGCCGTTCACCGCGCTGACCGGTGTGTTCGGGCGCGGCGAGCAAGGAGCGCCACCTCATCGCGACGAGCTCATCCTCGCTCGGGTGTTGTTGGAGGCTGGTGCCGAAGCGAACGACAGCCAGACGATCTACAACTGTTGTGCCGGTGACATCGCCCGCGACGACACCGGCTTCTTGGCACTGTTGTTCGAGTTCGGTCTCGGGCGCGGCGACGGCGGGCCGTGGCGTCGCCTCCTCGGCAACGCCCATCAGTCGCCGGTCGAGATCGTCGCCGAGGTCCTTCAGCACGCGGCCGAATGCGGCCTCGAACAGCGGATGCGTCTGTTGTTGGCGCACGGCGTCGACCCGAACCGGCGCAGCCACCATCCGATCTACAACGGTCGAAGCCCATACCAAGGCGCGATCCTTCACGGCAACCTGCGCATCGCCGAGTTGCTTGCCGCAGCCGGCGCGGTGACCGACGCGGTGTCTGCGCTGACCCGCTTCATCGGCGCATGCTTGGCCGGCGATCGTGGCGCGGTGAACGATGCGCTGGCGGCCGACGGGAACCTCCTGCAACACGTGCTGGGCCAGCACGGTGATTTGGTGGCGCGCGCTACCGAGTTAGGGCGTCCGGATTCGATCCGGTTGCTCGTCGACCTTGGCTTCGACATCAACGCCCGTCATCGCACCACTGCGTTGCATGAGGCGGCGCTGCGAGGCGACCTGTCGACCGTCACGTTGCTCGTCAACCTCGGCGCCGACCCGACGATCATCGACACCGAGTTCGAAGCGACGCCATCGGGTTGGGCCAACCACGGCGGTCACGCAGACGTCGTCGCATACCTCGACGATCGCATCGCCCAAACGTGAGCACCAGCCGGTAGACCGCACCAAGATCACGTTGCGTTTGCAGCGAGCGGCGCACTGCGTTCGCGGCTGGCCTCATACGTTGGAATCGACGGCGCATGCGGGCAACGCGCAGTGCGCTCGTCGGGGCGGGAGGGCAATAGATGCAGACGCCAGCGGGTTGGTACCCCGATCCGATCCGTCGAGCGGAGTGGCGCTACTTCGACGGACGTACGTGGACGTCGAACGTCGCCGGCCAAGGTCGGGCCTGGCTCGATCCGTTGCCCGGCGCACCCGCGACTGCGGCGGCCCGGGCCGCGGCGACGCTCGACCGATCGCCAGCCGGGCCACCGAACTGCCTCCCGGCGCCGACACTGGCCTCGACGCGCGAC
>Ga0075024_100000380_pt1 | contig 15733 bp, 11 predicted proteins | sample Str013_2_FD_71389 | JGI IMG/M metagenome (GOLD analysis project Ga0075024, IMG submission 71389) | Freshwater sediment microbial communities in response to fracking from Pennsylvania, USA - Straight Creek_MetaG_SC_2013 | ecosystem: Environmental > Aquatic > Freshwater > Creek > Sediment... | reverse complement strand
TTACAGGAATGGTTTGCAGATAAGGTAGATGAAAGAGACAGTATATTTAGTTTTTCATGGAATGGCGCAATAGAAAAAGCAGAAATACTGGAAGGAGAAGAAGAAAAGTTTGTACGCTTTCATTGGGTAACCGCACCAAAGGAGGAATATTTTGAATTTCGTATAGAAAAATCAGAAGTTACCAATCAAACGATTTTAGTAATCCACGATTTTGCTGATAAGAAAGAAATCAAAGATCAGAGTCAGTTGTGGGATTACCAGGTGAAAGATCTCCTGCATCGTATTGGCAGTTAAGCCACACTGGCTGACATAAAATTTTGAAATGCTTCCCAAAGTTTGTCCCCTGATTCATTCCAATCATCAAAACAAATTAAGGCGGTGATTTTTACAAACGGAGCATCTTTAATAGCTGCTGCTGAAACATGATTTTCTGTCCCGGAAATTAATTGATAGGCCCCATTGTGAATATTGAAGTCAAATTCTTTTCCTGAGCAGGAGAGGTAATAATTGTTGAATTGACCGGAATTGATCTTATCCAATATGCCCTGTTTAGCCTGCTTCCAATATTTACCCTTCAGGTGAAGCGTTGATGTAAAATAATTACCCCACCAGAAAAATGATCTAATACCAAATACATTCTCCTTCGAAAAATCTCTTGGATAATCCAATACCACGTAAGGCAGGGATTCGTATTGTTCCCCTTTTGAGATCTTGGGTGTTGAGTGTACTATTCCAGCAGGCAGCCCATGTTGCTCATTAATGAATAATTGCATCCTTTCCGATAATAACCCCATCAGGTGGTACACTTTAGCAATAATCTTTTGCTTTGTTAAAATCCACTCCGTATTATTGACCAGCATTAATTCGTCTTCCGAAAGCTGTATTTTTGAATGTTGCATCTAACAAAGTTATCCATCAAATCCTCTATATTCAACCTGTGCTTAAAAAACTTGACAAACTTATACTCAAAGCATTTGTTGGCCCATTTATCGCCACGTTTTTTATAACGTCGTTTGTATTGGTCCTGCAGTTCTTCTGGTTGTATATAGACGATATTGTCGGCAAGGGTCTCGACTTGGTAACTATTGCTCGCCTGATGGCATATGTGAGTGCCACCGTGGTGCCATTGGCATTACCGCTCGCTGTGTTACTTTCTTCCATCATGACCTTTGGCAACCTGGGTGAAAGTTTTGAACTGGTGGCCATCAAATCTGCCGGCATACCCCTTCTTCGCTTCATGCGCCCGCTGATGATAACCAGTATTTTTATTTGCGGGGTTGCCTTTCTTTTCAATAATTACATTATTCCTGTAGCTAACCTGAAACTGAATACACTCAAATACGATATCATTGTTGCCAAACCGGCATTTGATATAAAAGAAGGGGTTTTCTATGATAAAATAGAAGGTTATGTAATTAAGATTGGCAAGAAAGATAAGGATGGAAGCACTATCCGGAATATTATTATTTATGAAAAAAATTATGGACTCCAGGATAATATCACGGTTGCCGACAGCGGACTAATGAAAGTATCCGCCGATAAACGGTTTCTCGAATTCTACCTGCGAAGCGGATGGCTCTATAGAGAGAAGGGGGAAAGATTAACCACCAATACTGAGTTTACGCGAATGGGTTTTAAAGAATATAAAAAGATATTTGATTTAAGTTCATTCAGGCTGCAAAAAACCGAGGACAGTGTTTTTAAGGATAACTGGCGAATGTTAAGTATCCGGCAGTTAAACAAAGCAATTGATTCCCTGGAGAGAAGCACCCATTCCTATACTAAAAAAGTGATGCGTGAAATAGCGCCTTTCCTTACGTTTCAGCAATACACTGACAGTAACTGGGTACAGGAGAAACAAAGTGCGAAACCCATACAATCTTTTGCAGCTATCGTTCCGGACACCAATAGATCCAGTTTACTTGAAATGTCTATAGGACAAATAAATTCTGCAAAATCGACCCTTGAATTAAATGCGAGTGATTATTCATCCAAAAAGAAAGATTTGGGATTGCATGAAATTGAATGGCACCGGAAGTTTACCATGTCCATCGCGTGCTTTGTCCTGTTCCTCATTGGCGCCCCGTTAGGTTCCATTATCAGGAAAGGCGGAATCGGGACCCCGCTGATATTTGCCGTTATATTTTTCGTGGTGTTTTTCCTCCTCAACAATTTCGGGGAAAAATTTGCCAAACAGGAGGTAATGGGCCCCTTAGCGGGTATGTGGATGGCCACTTTCATACTGGTACCGATCGGTATATTTCTTGTTGTAAAAGCAATGCGGGATTCACAACTCTTTAACCAGGAGTTTTATTTCCGTTCATTCGGGCGATTCCGCAGTTTTGTTAACAACAGGAAATTAAAAAATAATCCGTCCGCAGTTGCGTAACTTTAAATACTAAATCTAAATTTTATGGCTTCAAAGAAATTATCCAGGCGAACATTTATTGCTTCAACCGCCAAGACCGGTGTTGCATTAACAGCCGCAGGTTTTGTATCCAATAATTTATTTGCATTTGACGGAGGAACTTTTTCTCCTTACACTTCTTTTGATCAAACTCCCCTTGCCTATTCATACAATGCGCTTGAACCCGTAATTGACGCAATGACCATGGAAATCCATTACAGCAAGCATGCCGCAGCCTATGCAAAAAATGTAAAAGAGGCGGCAATCGCAGAAAAAGTAGATACCAGCAAACCACTGGAAGATATTTTACCGGGCATTTCCAAGTTGTCAATGAAAATGCGCAACAATGCGGGTGGGCATTACAATCATGAATTATTTTGGAAAAGCATGAAGGCAAACGGGGAAGGAAAACCTTCCGGTAAACTATTGGAAGCAATAGAAAAAGATTTTACTTCACTAGATGCTTTTAAAACACAATTCGGTGATGCTGCAAAAGGCCGGTTTGGAAGTGGCTGGGCATGGCTGGTGGCCGGTGCTGATAAAAAATTAAAGATTGGTTCCACACCCAACCAGGATAATCCGCTGATGGATGTTTCTGAATTAAAAGGAATGCCAATACTTGGACTGGATGTTTGGGAACATGCTTATTATTTGCATTATCAAAACCGCAGGCCCGAGTATATTGAAAACTGGTGGAAGGTGGTGAACTGGGATTTTGTTCAGAAGAGATTTGAATCCATGTAAGTGATATTTTATCATTATAAGAAACCGGCAGCATAAGCTGCCGGTTTTTATTTGCCCTGCAGAAAATGTATTCTACGATTCAATCCGTTACTTTTGCTTTTCAAATTTCCATTTATGAAGACAACTACCTACTGGAAATCGGGCTTGGCTTTTGACAGTACTTTCAAAGGAAATACCATCACCATGGATGATGCGGCAACCGCGGGTCGTGATGATACAGGATTTAGTCCAAAAGCATTACTGTTATCCGGGCTTGCGGGATGCACCGGCATGGATGTGGTTTCTATACTGGATAAAATGAAGGCCCCCTATGAAAGTATCCGTGTAGAAGTGGAAGCCGAACAAACACAGGAACATCCAAGGGTCTTCAAGGAAATACTGATGATATATTTCGTAAAAATTCCCGTTGAGTTTGAAGACAAGGTAAAACGTGCCGTTGATCTTTCGCTGGAAAAATATTGCGGTGTGGCAGCCATGTTGCGCAAACATTGCGAGATTCATACCAGGGTAATTATTGAAAATGTTTCGCAGTGATTTTTTCTACATTATAATAGAAAGCCATTGAATCCGCAAAAGGAAAATTTACGCGCTCAAAAACTAGTGGTAGCCGTTGCTGTAATACTTTTTGTTTTGAAGGTATTGGCTTATTACCTCACACAATCCGTTGCGATTTTAACCGATGCACTTGAAAGCACCGTAAATGTCATCGCTGGTTTTATTGGGTTATACAGTTTATATATTGCTGCCAAGCCGAGTGATTACGATCATCCTTATGGACATGGTAAGGCAGAGTTTATTTCTGCGGCAGTGGAGGGTACGCTAATCCTTGTTGCAGGGCTGATAGTTATTTACGAATCAATTGATAATTTTATTCATCCGCATGTAATCAAAAAACTTGATTACGGTATCATACTGGTGGCCAGCACCGCAGCTATCAACTTCCTGGTGGGGTATGTTACCATTAGAAAAGGAAAGAAAAACAATTCTCTCGCCTTAATTGCCAGTGGGAAACACCTTCAGACTGATACTTATTCTACGATAGGGATTATTATCGGGCTGGGTTTGATTTTAATCACTGGTTACAGTCAGTTGGACAGCATAGTAGCCATTGTCTTTTCATTCATCATCATTTTTACCGGTTATAAGATTTTACGGAGTTCCCTTGCAGGGATAATGGATGAAGCGGATGATTCGCTTTTATCCAAGCTGGTAGTCTTACTTAATAATAACCGCCGGGAAAACTGGGTTGACCTGCACAACCTGCGTGTGATAAAATATGGTGGCCAATTGCATATTGATTGCCACCTTACAGTTCCCTGGTACCTGAATGTGCATGAAGCGCATGTAGAGATTGATGCACTGGTTAATCTCATAAAAAAAGAATTCGGCGACTCTATTGAATTCTTTGTTCATTCAGATGGCTGCCTTTATTTTCAATGCCCCCTTTGTTCAAAAGCTGATTGCAAGGTGCGCCAGCATCCATTCGAAAAGAAAGTGGAGTGGACATTGCAGAATATAATTTTAAATAAAAAACATGATTTATCCTCACTTGTAAAAGGCAATAAACCCTCAGTTTAAATTATTAATCATACCCGGGACGTTAAGTCAGTTAGTGTTTTACCAAAACCTCCTATATTCGTTTTTGAATTTTTATACTAAAAAATCATAAGTATATGCAAGCGTGGAAAGATTACCAATCGGCCAATAAAGACAGGTTCCTGAATGAATTACTTGAATTGCTGCGGATACCCAGTATCAGTGCAAGAAGCGAAAACAAGGGAGATATGGTTACCTGTGCCGAAGCGGTAAAACAACGGCTTCTGGACGCTGGTGCAGATAAGGTAAGTATTTATCCTACAGATGGACATCCTATTGTATATGGAGAAAAAATAATTGACTCAACTAAACCAACGGTACTCGTGTATGGACATTATGATGTGCAACCTGCTGACCCACTCGATTTGTGGAAGAGTGGTCCATTCGACCCTGTTATAAAAGATGGAAAAATATTTGCGCGTGGTTCCTGTGATGATAAGGGACAATTTTACATGCATGTAAAGGCGTTGGAGACGATGGTAAAAACAAATTCCATGTCCACCAATATAAAATTTTGCATTGAAGGAGAAGAGGAAGTGGGATCACCCAACCTCGGGAAATTTGTAGCGGCACAAAAGGAATTATTGAAGGCGGATGTGATACTTATCAGCGATACCGCTATGCTGAGCATGGATAATCCTTCGATTGATATTGGCGTACGTGGTTTAAGTTATATAGAAGTAGAAGTTTCGGGACCTAACCGCGATTTGCACAGTGGAGTTTATGGTGGCGCCGTTGCCAATCCCATTACCATGCTGGCAAAAATGATTGCTTCCTGCCACGATGAAAACAATCATGTTACTATTCCTGGTTTTTATGATGATGTAGTAGCGTCAACCGCCGCTGAAAGAAAATTGATGGCCGAGGCGCCCTTTGACGAAACTGAATACAAAAATGACCTGGGTGTAAATTCTTTGTGGGGTGAGAAAGGGTATACTACGAATGAAAGAACCGGTATAAGGCCAACCATTGAATTAAATGGTATCTGGGGTGGCTATACAGGCGAAGGCGCCAAGACAGTATTGCCCTCAAAAGCATTTGCAAAGATTTCAGCAAGACTGGTACCCAACCAATCCTCAAAAAAGATAACAGAAAAGCTGTTGAATTATTTTATCGCAATTGCCCCTGCAGGTGTTACGGTAAAAGCATCTGAGCATCATGGTGGTGAGCCTTACATGACTCCGATAGATTCCAAAGCATATAAGGCTGCGGCACTGGCTATCAAGGCAACATTCGGTAAGGATCCTATTCCTGTTCGGGGAGGAGGAAGTATTCCCATCTGTTCTTTATTTGAAAAAGAACTGGGTGTGAAAATTGTGTTTATGGGTTTTGGACTGGATAGCGACAACCTGCACTCGCCAAATGAAAAATATGATATCTTCAATTTCTACAAAGGAATTGAAACCATTCCCTATTTCCACCATTTCTTTTCTTCCATGAAATAATGAAACAGTATAACTGAATTTGATTTATGCCTGATAAAGAAAAACTTCGATTGGACAAATACCTTTGGGCAATCCGGCTATTTAAAACCCGCAGCCAGGCGGGTGATGCCTGTGATAAAGGAAGGATAAAATTGAATGGGGATGCAGTGAAAGCAGCACGTTCTGTAATTATTGGTGATGAATATGAAGTAAAAACAGAAGCCAAACGCTGGCGGATAAAAGTAACGGGATTGCTGGATAAGCGTGTACAATATGCAGAAGCGATAAAGTATTATACAGACATAACACCACCCGAAGAAATAGAGCGACTTCAATACCAGGCCGCCAGTTTTCATACAGGTAAAAGACTGAGTAAAGTGGGCAGGCCCACCAAAAAATCAAGAAGAGATATTGAAGATTTTACGGGTGATAAACCAGTCGACGAGTAATTCCTGTTTCACTTGTTTATTGGTTTCCCCTTATTTGGAACCATTATTATCTTCAAAGGGTAAGACCATATCTTTGCAGCATGCAGATAGATATTTTAACTGTATTGCCTGAATTGCTGGAAAGCCCCCTTGGGCACAGCATCATGAAAAGGGCGCAGGCAAAAGGTTTGCTCAGCGTGAAAGTTCACCATTTGCGTCAATGGGCCGTGAATGAATATGGACAGGTAGACGATTACCAGTATGGTGGCGGAGCTGGTATGGTTATGATGCCTGAGCCATTGGCAAATGCCATAGAAGCATTGAGTAAGGAAACGGTCTATGATGAAATCATTTATATGACACCGGACGGAGAACGCTTTAACCAGCAAACCGCCAACCAACTTTCACTTAAGAAAAATTTACTCATCATTTGTGGCCATTATAAGGGAATTGATGAAAGAATCAGGAAACAATTCGTTACCAGTGAAATATCCATCGGTGATTATGTTTTGAGCGGTGGAGAACTGGCTGCTGCGGTTATCGTGGATGCAATTGGAAGGTTATTACCGGGGGTACTGAATGATGAAACAAGTGCATTGTTTGATTCTTTCCAGGATAATTTACTGGCGCCGCCGGTTTATACAAGACCCGCAGATTTTCGGGGAGACAAAGTGCCGGAAATTCTATTAAGCGGTGATCCAAAAAAAATAGAGGACTGGCGGTATGAACAATCACTTCAGCGAACCAAGGATCGTAGACCGGATATTCTGCCCGACCAGGATTAGTCAACTTCTTACCACTTATCAAATTATAATATCGCTGCGACTTTTATCAGCTTCAAGCATTAATTAAAATGCTAATTTGTCGCGCTTAAATCCACGCAACCCTGCTTTACCAACAACAATTTATGAACTTCTGCAAGCCCTTCTGGTTTTCCCTATTGCTTTTTATTGCAAATAATTATTCTATTGCGCAAAATTCCACTGTCAATAATTTCCAGCAGGAATACCAGATTCATATAAAGAAGGCCCGTGGCCCTATTAAGCTGGATGGGGAACTGGATGAAAAAGATTGGACTGATGCAGAAACATCAAGCCCCTTCTGGAGAAAATACCCCAGTGATAATGTATTACCCAAGCGCCAGACAGAGGTGCGGATAACTTACAATGATCAATTTATATATTTTGGTTTTATAGTTCACGACAGTGGTACGCAGGTGGTACAAAGCTTAAAAAGAGATGGTGGCCATGAATTGAATGATGCGGTGGGAATTGTATTGGATCCCATCAATCAAAGAACCAATGGGTTTTTCTTTGTAGTCAATGCCTTTAATACCCAGACAGATGATCAATTAAACGGTACTTCCAACGATCTTACCCTTAGCTGGGATAATAAATGGTATTCAGCAACAAAACGCTATCCCGATAAATGGGTGGCAGAAATTGCGATTCCATTTAAAACCATTCGCTATACCAGTGATAAAACATTGTGGGGTATTAATTTTTTACGCAGCGATTTAAAGACAAACGAGTATTCCACCTGGACGAAAATGCCGACTAACTTCAGGGCTTTTGATTTAGGTTATACCGGCTCGCTCATATGGGATGCCCCACCGCCATCAGCAGGAAGCAATATTGCATTCATCCCCTATATCACTGGTGGAATTACCGGAAATAAAGAAGAGAATGAACCTACAAAGGCTACGGGCAATGCAGGTTTTGATGCAAAAGTGGCCCTTTCCTCTGCATTGAACCTTGATTTAACAGTAAATCCCGACTTCTCCCAGATTGAAGTGGACAAACAGGTAACCAATCTCACGCGCTTTAATATTTTCTTTCCTGAACGAAGAACCTTCTTCCTGGAAAACGCCGATTTGTTTGCAGAATATGGCATACCACCGATACGTCCATTCTATTCCCGAAGGATTGGACTGGACGATAATGGAAATACTATTCCTATTTTATTTGGTGCAAGGCTTAGTGGCAATATTGCCAGGAGAACCCGTATTGGCATTATGAATATGGAAACTGGCAGTAAGAATGGGTTTGCCGGTCAAAATTATTCTGCTATTTCTGTAAGCCAGAGCGTAATGAAGCGATCTGTTGTGCGCGCCTATTTTTTGAACCAGGAATCATTTTTAAGTGAAGATGAAAAAAAAATAAACCCTCTAAAAAAATATGGCCGCAATGCAGGTACAGATTTCAATTACAGTAACCTCGATGGAACAGTGAGTGCATGGGCTGCCTTTCATCAGTCCTTCAAACCCGGCATTAAATCAGACAATCTTTACCTGGATGGGGGATTTAGTTATTCAACCCGGAAAGTGGGGTTAACGGTAGATGTATCGGAAGTGGGCACAAACTATTATACGGATATGGGTTATATAGAGCGCATTTTAAATTATGATGCTGCAAGGGATACGTCTATCCGTGTAGGATTTAAACATTTATATACACAATTAAATTATCGGATTATTCCAGCCAGTGGAACAGGCATTCGCCAAACATTGGGGTTTACCAATTACTATGTGATTTTCCCTGATAATAAGTTTAATGAAATGACCCAGGATTTTATATATAATATGGAATTCAGGAACACCTCCACCGTTACCTTGTCAGGAACCAGGGATGATGTACAACTTTTGTACCCTATATCATTTACCGATAAGGCTCCATTACCAGCTGCACGTTATACGTTCCAATATGCATCGGTTAATTATGTTACCGACAACCGGAAGGTTTTTAGTTTTACGGTCGGGGCTGGAGGAGGTTCATTTTACAACGGTAGTTTCAGGCAGTTAAAAGGAGGAATCACTTACAGGAAACAGCCTCATTTTGCATTTACGGTGGAAGGGCAGTATAACAAACTTTCATTTCCTGCACCATATGGAAATACAGAATTAATTCTGATAGCCCCACGGATTGAAATCAGCTTTTCAACCAAATTATTCTGGACAACATTTGTACAATACAATACACAGGCAAATAATTTCAATATCAACAGCCGGTTTCAGTGGCGGTATAAACCAATGAGTGATCTTTACGTAGTTTATACTGATAATTATTTTACTGACCCGTTTTTTAAAAACAAAAACAGGGCTTTGGTATTTAAACTGAATTACTGGCTCAACCTGTAAAAAAATAAGGCCATTGGCCCTATTCTTTACTTAAAAAGGAAGCAATACTTGTAACAGGAAATAATACAATAAAATCAGTACCAGGTTTAACGCGATTGTCTTTTTCATAAGTACGGATTTGAACGCTGTACATATTGCACGTGCCGTGCCAAACAAAGCTTATACACATAGGAGAATTACCCATTTAAGGCGGAAAATATACCATTCTAAAACGCGTGTATGTATTATATAAAGCGCTATAAAACAAAAACATCCGCGGCGCGGATGTTTTATTACATTTTTTATCAGACCGGCATATGCGGCATCGCGTCCGAATCATCAAGCGCTTTATTGCTCAATTCATCCAGTTTCTTTTTGCTGTAAGCGATCTTCGTAATGGTTACAAACAATACAGGTACAATAAAAATCGCCAGTAATGTAGCGGCCAGCATCCCACCCAGTACGGTCCAGCCAATGGTTGATCTTGCGATACCTCCTGCACCTTCGGCAAACGCAAGCGGTAATACGCCAAGAATAAAAGCCATTGAGGTCATAATGATAGGACGCAGACGAAGTTTTACTGCTTCCAGTGTTGAAGCTATGATGGGCATCCCCCTGTCAACTCTTTCTTTGGCGAATTCAACAATCAGAATAGCGTTCTTTGCAGCCAGTCCAATTAATGTTATCAACCCTATCTGTGCATACACACTGTTGCTCAATCTTGGTATAAGGGTAAGTGTGAGTATGGCGCCAAATGCACCCAGTGGCACGGCCAGTAATACTGAAAATGGCACAGACCAGCTTTCATATAATGCAGCAAGGAACAGGAATACAAATAAAATAGAAAGTGCGAAAATGATAATGGTACTATTACCTGCGTTTATTTCTTCGCGGCTCAAACCTGAAAATTCATACCCGTAACCAGCGGGTAATACACGGTCGGCTACTTCCCGCAAGGCCTGAATTGCCTGGCCACTACTAAAGCCTTCTTTTGCTCCGCCATTTATTTCTGCCGTACGGAAAAGGTTATAGTGTGTTACCAATGGGGCGCTCTCAATCACTTTATAGGAAACCAATGTACTAAGTGGCAGCATTGTTCCAGCCTGGTTACGCACATAATATTTTCCCAGGTTACTGATATCTCCCCTGAACATGGTATCGGCCTGGGCTACTACGCGGAAGTTTCTTCCGTAAATGGTAAAATCATTTACATAGCGACTACCAAGATATGTCTGCATGGTATTATACACATCAGCAATGGATACACCCAGTTTTTTACACTGATCCCTGTCCACATCCACCTGGTATCCAGGGGTACGAGCCGTAAAGAATGAAAAGGCCCTGTTTATTTCCGGTCTTTTGTTGGCTTCGGCTACAAAATTTTGTACTACTCGTTCAAACTGGTTGATATCGTCCGTGCTTTCGCGTTGTTCCAGTTCAAATGTAAATCCACCTGTTTGTCCCAAACCGGGTATAGCGGGTGGTGAAATAACGATCACATTCGCGCCTTTGATGGATGTAAATCTTTTTTGCAGTGAGGCAATAAGACCATTCAGTTGAAGTGATTTATCTTTTCTTTCATCCCATGGTTTCAGCTGTGTAAATACAGTGCCACTGTTGGATTTGGAAGCAAAGGTGACAACGTTTAAACCACCCAATGCTGCATAGTGTGCAACCCCCGGCGTGTTTTTAAGGATATTCATTAATGTATCCAGCACTTCCAGGCTCCTTGTTGTTGAAGATGCCTCGGGTAATTCATAAGTTACATACAGACGTCCTTCATCTTCAGTTGGAATAAATCCTGTTGGTTTACTTTTAAACAATAAGCCGGTGCCAACATAAATGCAGGCAAGCAATACAAGTGCATAAGGGGCAGCTTTGATGGTTTTCCGGACACCTATTGTATAAGAGCCTGTTACTTTCCTGAACCATTCATTGAACCAGTAAAAGAATTTATTGATGCCATGCGATTTCTTATCCAGGTGCATGGGTTTAAGTAACAGACAACACAATGCAGGTGTCAGTGATAAGGCAACGAATGCGGATATTAATACTGATATCGCAATGGTTATTGCGAATTGCTGGTACAATCTACCCACGATACCGGGTATAAATGCAACAGGAATAAATACGGCCGCAAGAATCAGGGCAATTGCCACCACCGGCCCGGAAATATCCTTCATGGCTTTGATGGTCGCTTCCTTGGGTGATAATCCTTCGTAATCAATATTATGCTGAACCGCTTCCACCACCACTATGGCATCATCTACCACAATACCAATGGCCAGCACAAATCCAAACATGGTAAGGGTATTGATAGTAAATCCCAGCGGGATGAACAAAGCAAAGGTTCCAATGATAGAAACCGGAATGGCCAATACAGGAATAAGTGTTGCTCTCCAGCTTTGAAGAAAGAGAAACACCACCAATACCACCAGCCCCAATGCTTCAAGTAATGTTTTTACCACCTCGCTGATGGATACCTGTACGACTGATACACTTTCAAAAGGAACAACATAGTCAATATCCTTTGGAAAAGATTTCTTCAGGTTGTCCATGGTTGCATATACACCCTTTGCCACATCCAGGGCATTACTTCCCGGTGCCTGGTAAACCAGCAGGTAGGAGGCTCTTTTACCATCTACGAATGAGTTACTGGCATAACTGAATTTTCCAAGTTCAACACGTGCCACATCTTTTAAATAAACGATGGAACCAGTTTCGGGTTTGGAGCGAACTATAATGCTGTTAAACTGTTGCACCGTACTCAGCCGGCTATTGGTAAATACTGTGTATTCGAATGCCTGGTTCCTGTTTTGGGGTGAAGTGCCTACTGAACCAGCGGCAATTTGTACGTTTTGTTCCGTCAATGCCGCTACTACATCATTTGTAGTTAAACCCAATTGGGCCATCTTATCTGCTTGCAGCCATATACGCATACTAAAATCATCCGCACGGGTAAAGATATCACCTACCCCAGTAACACGTAAGAGCGCATCTCTTACAAAAATATTTGTGTAGTTATCAGTAAATGTAACATTGTGCGTCCCGTTGGGAGAATACATGGCCACCAGCATCAGGATGCTTGGGTTACGTTTTCTTGTGGTAAGTCCAAGCCTTTTTACATCGTCTGGCAATTGGGGTGTAGCAATACCCACACGGTTTTGAATATCCAGTGCGGCGATATCGGGGTTTGTGCCCACTTTTAAGTTTACGTTTATCGTGGTACGTCCGTCACTGGTACTGTTGCTTTGAAGGTAAGCCATACCCGGCGTACCATTTACCTGTGTTTCTATGGGGGTCGTTACTGTTTGTTCAACTGTTTGCGCATCCGCACCGGTGAAACTACCCGTAATTTGTACCGTAGGTGGTGTAATATCCGGGTATTGGCTCACGGGAAGATTCAACAATGCCAGTACACCTATCAATACAATGACAATGGATATGACTATGGCCGTAACCGGCCTCCGTATAAAAGTATCTGCTATCATTCTCTTTTCCTGTTAAAAGTGATCGATGTCTCCTATTTTTTCTTTCCAGTTGAATCGCTGCCAGGTTTCGCTATTTGTACAAAGGCACCATCCCGTAATTTTTGAACGCCTTCAATTACGATTTTATCATTTTCCTGCAGCCCGCCTTTTACGATGATCTTGTCCAGTATATTATTCCCTTTAATAATTTTTCGCTGGGCCACTTTACTGCTGTCGTTTACAACAAATACAAAATTTTCTCCCATCTGTTCCACTACAGCTTTGGCTGGTATCAGTAATAATTGAGTGTTCCCGTTGTTCCTTACTCGTATGTTGCAGCTCATGCCCGATTTCAGGGTTTTATTTTTATTGGAAAATACAAGACGGGTTTTAATGGTTCCTGTTTGCGGGTCAACGGCCCTGTCAATTAAACTGATATAACCTGGCTGCGGATAAATGCTTAAATCCGGTAGCTCCAGCATGAAAGTGGAATCATTAACTGCTTTCCCTTTTTGTTGCAATTGAATAAACCTGCCTATGTCTTTTTGATCCAGGGCAAAATCAACTGCCACCGGATCATCGGACGAGATGGTATTTAATATTGTTTGTCCTGGCGAAACGGCTGTTCCCATTTTTACCTGTGAAATACCAATGGTTCCATCGAATGGCGCAAATATGGTTGAATAGCGCACATTAGTTTGTACGCCTGCCACATTTGCCTTGGCTGCTTCCAGTTGCATTTTATATGCCTGTAAATCCGCCTGAGCATGTTCTACTGTTTGACGTGCAATGGCGTCATTCTTTTGCAATTCAGCATATCGGTCGGCATCCTGCTGTGCTTTTGCCAGGTTGGCTTTTGCCACGTTCAGGTTGGCAACCGCCTGGTTGTAGGTAGCTTCGTACTGCTGCTGATCAATTGTATATAATTTCTGCCCTTTGCGAACCACTTGTCCGTCCTTGAAAAATATTCCGGTTATATACCCTGTAACCTGCGGCCTCACCTGTACTTCATTCAATGCCACCACTGTGGCAGGATATTCATCGTAATAAGTAGCACTACCTTTCTGAACGGTATAGGTTATTACCGCAACAGGAGGAGGTGCCTTTGGAGCTTCATTCTTCTTATCGGCTGATCCACATGAATACAATACCACCAATCCACTTCCCATTACAGCCAGCCATTTTAGTCTTTGTTTCATATCTGAATAATATTTATTGCTGTTTTCAATACTGAACCGAACCCAATGCTTTTTGAACATCCAGTTTACTGCTTACCACATCGTATAGCGCATTGGTATAATTAACCTGCGCCGTCCGAAGATCGGTTTCTGCTATGATAACATCCAGGTAGGTTTTTACACCTGCTTTATATTGCAACTGGATGGTATTATAAACCTCTTTTGCGATTTCCAGGTTGTCCTTCAATATATAATAATAATTGACCGCGCTTTTGTAAGAACTGATTGCATTTGTATAGTCAGCGCTAATGGCATTTTTTAAGGAAATAATATCATACTCCACTCTTTTCAATTCCAGTTCGGCTTCTCTTACCTGTTGAACTCTTTTGGTTCCCTGGAAAATGGGGAACGACAAGGATAAACCGGCAAATGAGTTGGGATAGTTTTGATTATATAATTTCGCAAATTCATTATTTAAGAAATTCAGGTTGTAGGTACCAAAGGCAGACAGTGTTGGTAAGAAATTCCATTTGTTATAACTGAGATTGGATTGCTGCAACCGTCTTTGAGTTTGCAATAACTGGTACTCGATCCTGTTTTCATAGTTGATTGTCTGCGCAGTATCAATGAATGCATCTTTCTCCATTTTGGTACTATCGTATAAGACATACAGTTCGGCGGCTGGGGGATATCCCATTTGGAGCCGCAGGTTGGCATACCTGGATTTCAGCAATTCTTCATTTTGCCTTTTCTGCGCTTTTGCGTTGTTCAAGGTTATGGTGGCGCGTTTGTAATCGATTTTATCAACGATACCTGCCTGGTACTGGCTGTAGGCATCTTTCAGGCTTCTTTCAAGGCGAAGGATGTCTTCATTCAGCAGGTTGATTTGCTGCTGGGTAACGAGCACATTATAAAAGGCTTTGCTCACGTTGATGGTAATATCAATTTTGTTTTCGGAGGTTAATTGTTTTACCCGGGTACGCACATCTTTTGCCGAACGGGATGCGAGTAAAACATCCCTGTTAAAGATGGTTTGGGTGAGTGCAAACTGGGCGGTAGAGGTATTGTTAACACCAATCTTTACTGTGTTGCCGGCAAATACGGTAGTGGGTACCTGGAAGTTGTGCTGCAGGTTATAATTAAAATTCAATTGCGGGTACCAGTCGGCCAGCTTTGTACTGATTTGCCTTTCGGTAATTTCCTCATCCAGCAGTGCCTGCTGTATGGCAGGCTGGTGCTTTAGTGCGTATTGAATACAATTTTGCAGGGACGCTTCCTGCAGAAGAGAATCACTGGCAGGTTGTGCGCTGGCTGAAAAGGATGTTGTAACCAATAAAAGGGCAAAAAATAATCCGTTGTATTGTCTCATAT
>Ga0075024_100000379_pt1 | contig 15739 bp, 14 predicted proteins | sample Str013_2_FD_71389 | JGI IMG/M metagenome (GOLD analysis project Ga0075024, IMG submission 71389) | Freshwater sediment microbial communities in response to fracking from Pennsylvania, USA - Straight Creek_MetaG_SC_2013 | ecosystem: Environmental > Aquatic > Freshwater > Creek > Sediment... | reverse complement strand
TATGGATCACTTGTATATTATATTCTTTAAGAATCTTTCTCAGTAATGAAAATTTATAGAACTGGTAAGGATGCTCTCTATGAAGAAGAAAGTATTCAACATTATTCGCTTTAAGCCTTTCCTCCGACTCCCCACCAGATCTTGTTGCACATACGACAGGCACATACCTGCTAGAATCCTTAAGTTTGATCGCTATGTTAACGGCTAAGTTTTCAGCCCCTGCAGCTTTCAACTTATCCACGAGAATCAACACGCCTTTTTTCATTACCTAAGAGACTCGTCTTGTGCAATATCCAATGGGAACTCTCAATTCCAAAAAGCTCTTACGCCTACATTCTTAGACAAAAGGCCAACCCGAGATTCGGAGGTGAGTCTTCTAAACCCGCCTCCTCAGAGGCCATTAGGGTTTTCGCAAAATCACCATCGCCGCTCGTGTGCGAGCATCTTCCACATTAAGCGTGGCAAATTGTCGAGACAAAGTAGAGATATCAAATCCGTTGTGATCTTCTTCAGATTTTATCGAGACGACTTCAAATCCTACTCGTTTTGCGTAAGCCAGATGAGTACTTAATGGCGCTCGATTTAAGAGGATTTGCCGACGCCCCTTCACGAGTCCCCATTCCCAATCCGAATAAGACCAATGCCCGTTCCACCGAGAGGACAGGTGGTGGGAGCTGAAGTCAATGACGTGGGAGGCGTATCCCCCAGATTTCAGCCACTTAAACATGGCCACGTACGCCTCTTCTAAGTTATTCACATGCTCTAATACAGCTTGGGAGAGTATGAGATCAAGCGAGGCCTCGGGAACATCGTGCAGTGAATTCCAAGGAGCGTGGTAATTCACTAATTCACCCTGGTTTGGGCCTAGGGCAATTTCATCCTTTATTTTTTTGCTGCGATCGCTTAAACCATCCCACAGCACCAGAGGCGTAGGAAATTCATAGGCATCTAGTTTTGGGAAGAGATGGGGGAATTCTACCTCATTAGGAATCGGCTCTTTGTGTACTAACATCTGCGCTAAGTCGTCAAAAATCTGCTCTAGGTTCGTCTTTTTTGCGAAAGGTGTCACATCAAGACCTGTATAGCTGCGCGCCCCGCACAACAAGGCTGCCAAGCCAACACCCAGACTCTCTCCAGGACCGAGTTCACCAACCTTTGCTTTCGTAGCGTCAAAGCCATACTTCTGCAATGTGACCAAATGGCGGAACCACACCGCATAACAATAGCGAGGGGAATCGGAGGCTGACGCTCGAATGCGTCGCAATCGCCAGGCATCCACCGCAGGGATCCAGGTCAGCATTCCTTTTACTATGTGAGGAACTTTCCACGCCTCAATCATTATATTACTACTCTTGTCTCATTGGAGGAACGATACCATCGGGCCAAATCCAGAGACGGGTACCAACTAACAGTCCAAACCCTACAGCATACCATTTGTCATAAAACGTATGCGTAAAGAATGTCACAAGGAAGAGCGAGATTCCTATACCTGGTAAGCAGAGAGCCAAAGGGTCCAAATCGCATCTCTTAGGAAAACAACGGTACGTTAACCAAATCATAGCAAGAAGGGAGATAAGCGCTGGTAGTCCCCAGAAGATAATGATCTGAAAGTAGGTATTATGGGCACCGAGAACACTGCCACGAACGCTAAAGCCATTATTGAGTGCCCATTCTTCCCAATAGTTCCCAGCGCCAATCCCTAGCAGCGCGACTTTTGGAATGCTGTTCCACGCAGCATCGTATATTTCTTTACGCCCCTGCATTTCAGAGGTCATTCCTTGCATGCGAGAAAACACCGCACTAGGAACTATCATTAAAACACCCACCCCAAGCATCACACCTATTGCTGCAGCTTGCACTCGCTTAATCCGATAGGCAGAAAGAACTGCTGCAGTAGAAACCGCGGCAATAACTGCTCCGCCTCTAGACATAGGAAGAAAGGCAGCAACTAAACACAAGAGCGCGCTTCCTGCATACACCGTACGACGTAAAGGAGAGCGGGAAGTCAAGGTTAAGGCGAGCGCTACAGTTCCGCCCTGCACCGCTAAAAAAGCCATAGTATTGAGATCACCTCCTACAGGAATGTCCTTCGCAACCTTGGAACGTAGGCGGGAAGCCTCCTTGAAATTCGCGGCTGTCGCTCTATTAAGGGCACCGTAGGATGACATAAAAAGAAGGACAGATAACCAAGCACTAGCAATGATATAGGCATACATTCCGAATCGCAGAGCTGCCCGGTCTCGGCACAGGGCGGCAATAAAAATTGCCCCAACAAACATAAGCCCAAGGCTCATTAAACTTCGATAGTTAGAGAAGGGGTGGAAAAATTCGGAAAGAAATCCAACGAAAATCAGAACGTATCCTGCCAATAAGACTGGGTGTAACCACACCCGAGCAAGCGCACGAGAGCGATGAATAACGATGTAGGCTGCTACTAGAGCAAATGCCATAAAAAGGAGACTGAATCCCCCAACCGCGGGAATAGTATCTTCCAAAGGGATAAGTACAATGATGACCAACAAGAGCAGTCGCTCGAAAGTGGTCGTGGGATAGTGGAGAACCTCCGTTCTTGCAGTAGGCAATGCTCCGTCATTCCTCACAACAGGAGTATTCAAGCTATCTTGCCAACCAAGGCGATTCATCTCCTGAATGGTCATAGACTACCACGTTGAAAGAGGTCGGACTATGAAAGGAGCCGCAACGTTGCAGACAGTCTTAGCGCTGAGCATCGGCAAGTACCCACTCTCGAAGTTGTTGCGCATACCGCTTTGCGCTTCTTTCGCGTGCTTCTTTCAAGGCTCCTTGCACTAAACATCTGGCAAGCTGCTGATCCGTGCTAACTTTCACGATAGCTGCGGCGAGTTCCGCAGGGGAGTCTTGCGACACAACATATCCCCACCCATTTTTTCTCGCAGACTCTGCATGGTATGAAGCTTCTGGAGCAAATACAATAACTGGTCGTCCAGAGATCAAGTATTCAAGCAGCTTTGTGGAGAAAACCGTCCGCACTTCATGGATAGCACAGTTCTTGTGCGACAACGGAGCAACGAGGACATGGGCTTCGGATTGCAATCGTTGCACTTCTGCTCGTGACACGTACTGCACCCGCAAACGACTTGAGCGAATACCGAGGCGATGCAAGTCTGCCAATTTCACCGGCGTGCAATATAACAGTTCGTACTCTTGCGGTAACAATTCGGAGGCTTCTGCTAGCACCTTTAAGGCATCCAGATTCATCTGTGGACTGACCGCTCCGACAAATAAAGCGGTCGGTTTGGCTAGCCGCGCCGGCAATACATCGGCAGGCGCCTTGAGATAATCCTGATCAGAGACACTGTGCGGCAATAAATCTGTGCGTACTCCATATTTCTTTTCGTAATACTCCTGCATAGCCTCGGTCATGCAGAACACTCGCGTTGACTCTTTTAGGGTAATCGGCTCCCATTTTTCCGCGAATTGAGCTGTAGCGGAATTGGGAGGAGTATTTTCAATCCACAGGTCATGCATGTGGACGTAGAAGGGTAGACCGAGTCGACGCGCGGCAACAAACGCTGCCGCGGTATACACATCATAGGGAAACGAAGCAAAGACGACGTCAGCATTGAGCTTTTTTAACGCTCTTTGCATCGAACCTGCGAGCATGTGACAGACTGTGATTGGCAATCGTCGTCTGAGACGATCATACACTGCCGGGAGCCGATACGGTAAATTCAAATACTTAACAGGACACGGTGGTAAAAATGTCGGATCAGACTTGGGCCGATTATCATACCCAATAATCGCGCTCATCTTTCCAGAGTAGTTGGAAAGAAGATTCGCTAAGAGAATCGCACTTCCTGAGACCTGCGGAGGGAATACCGGCGCAACCACGGCCATCAAAGGATCGTGAGCATTCCTCACGATAATAAGCCCCGCTCTTGCAACTCGTTCCATGCAGTGCCCACACTGTCTCGCGCTTGTCCTTGAATCTGCACCCACTCCACAAGTTCAGGAACTCCCTGACGAAACGTCTTTGACGGCACCCATCCTAAGCAACGCTGCGCTTTAGTAATGTCGGCAAAACAATGGCGAATATCTCCTTGGCGAAACTTCCCGAGTAGTTGAGGGGCAATGTCTTTCCGCAACTCAGACGATAGGATCTCTGCAATCTCAACAACAGATACTGCGCTTCCTGAGCCAATATTCATGGCCTGACCAGGGGCTGGCCGTTCGGCAGCATCCACAAAAGCTCGTGCCACATCTTCAACATGAACAAAATCCCGCTGCTGTAACCCATCCTCAAAAACCAACGGGGGTCGATCATTCAGGAGGCGTGCACAAAAAATCGCCGCGACTCCGGTATAAGGATTGGAAAGTGCCTGTCGTGAACCATAGACATTGAATAACCGTAACGCGACCGTGGGAATATCGTACGCTGCCCCAACGCGCAAACACATTTCTTCTTGGTCTCTTTTGTTGATGGCATATACTGAGGTTGGCGCAAAAGGTTTTTCTTCAGCCGTAGGCATAGGGCGCAATAGGTTACCATCGGTATCTTGAAGCTCCCACTCTCCCTTGACTAACTGCGCCTCAGCACGAATCTCAGGAGCGACTCGTCGTCCTGCATGATCCTGATACCAGCCTTCTCCATACGCTGACATCGATGAGGCCACAACTAAGCTGTTGAGTCTCTGCTTGCTCTGCGTAATAGTTTCGAGCAATGTTGCCGTCCCCATCACATTCGTCATGCAGTACTCAATAATATTGTACATGGACTGTCCCACACCAACAGCTGAAGCCAGGTGGATAACGCTATCAACACCTGCGAGGGCCTGCGCTATCGCTGTAGGGTCTTCTACTCTGCCAACCTGCAATTCTGCGCGTGGGTCTAAATAGCTTGGCCGTCGCTTCTCTTTACCATGCACTTGTTCAATAAGCGCGTCGAGAAGTCGAACAGAGTGCCCTCGTCCGAGTAAACAATCGACAACGTGCGAGCCAATAAATCCTGCACCACCAGTGACAAGAACCTTCATAGTCTTCCGTTCTCTCAATCGGCAAATATAGGAAAGCAGTGTTAATACGACGGACTGGCTTCTTCCGCCCTTGACGACAGCATCTGCAGAATTGCCTTGACGATCCGGTCTGCACTGTTGCCATCTACTCGGCCAACCTGCTGCTCTACAAGAGTGCGACGCCCTTCCCTATCGAGATCTGGACGCTGTAGGTACGCGGTAATCTTTTCCCGCAAGTCTTCTGGTGAGGACGCAAGCTGTACCGCGCGACAGCGCGTCAAACTCAACATGTGAGTATAATCGTAGTAGCGTCGAACAGACCGATCATAAGGAAGATCGCTTACAGAATCGTACGCAATACAAATGACCGGACGGTCAAGCACTGCTGCATCAATCGATAATGATCCTGAATTGATGACAACATCGGCATCTCGTAGCAAGCCTACGAGATGGTCCAAGTCGTTTTTTGGAAGCTCCCAGCTAAGCCTGCTATCACGCACAAGGGGGAATTCAATTTTCACTAACTGAGAGGCAAGAGCGCGGTATGGATCTGTAGGGACCTTATATATTCCGGAGATTGCCTGAGGATGCAATCGTACTAATAGTTGACATGGAACACCTAAAGCATTGTTCTCAACCCAGTGAGCAACTTTTTTCACTATCTCAATTTCATCAGTAATAAACCCACCATGATTGGTTCCGTAGAAAATCAAGCGACGCTCTGGGTCTAGTCCCAGACGACGGAGATTCTCAGCCCGCGAACCGAATCTATTCGCATTTGCATAGGTATCGTGGACCGGCGACCCAGTCTCAACGATATGTTCCGTCGGTATCCCTTGGAGGTTCATCGCCTCACGCCTCATATAGTCGCTCCAGACGAGGAGGCAGTCAGGTGAAGGGTTGATAAACCCTTTCGAAGAAAGATTGTCCCAACTCATTACTGCTGCCATTACCGGAATGCGACGATGCACCGCGGCATGCATCAGCAGCCCATCTTGAGGCATGTATCCTGGAGTTCCTAAAAGAACCAGATCGACTGCCTTGGTTGCTAAGAGTTCGTCTAGGGCTTTGTCTCTGAGAATAAGACGTTCCCAACGCAAAGCTTTGCGACGCACAGATGGAAACCAACGCAAGAGAGGATTGCCGATTTTTGCTATCAGCGCAGCAGAAGGCCGGCGTCGCCATAAATCCACCATTTTTTGGCGAAGTGTGTCAGTCGGAGGACCGTTAAGAAGTAAGTGTTGTCGCGCTGCCCAGTACCGTTGTTGCACGGGCCCTTCTTTGAAATTTAACGCACAGATTTCAACACTTTTAGGAACTTCTTTCTCGAACTCTTCACCACTGTGGCTCGGGCTCACAATTGACACGGCAATGCCATGTTCATGGAGTAGACGAATGACACCCGAGTGAACAAACTGGCGCATCTGAAAGCCGGTAGGAACAGAGATAAGCACCCGTCGTCCAGCCATAGAGGCAAGATCGCTTGTCACTTCGTCACTGCCAAAAGTAGAAACGGCTTCTGCTGAAAACTTCATGTGCGGTATTCTTTCTTTGGGGCCAGCCAGATGTCGGAGAATTAACATCTCTCCTGTAACTGCAAATGGAGTTTTTTTGCGAGAAAGATCTCACTCTTTTCAAGAGATTCAAAAGTACAGCCGCCGATGTGCGGGGTAATCATCACGTTTTCATGGGTCCGGGCATATTCGACTAAGGGGTGGTCTGCCATACCGTCAGCGCATTCATCGCAAAGAACATCAACTGCCGCACTGTTGACCTTACCGGATTGCAGTGCGTCTAAGAGCGCATCTTCGTCTACCAGCTCACCCCGCGCAGTATTAATGAAAGATGCTCCGTGCTTCATCTGGTCGAACTGTTGGTGGCCAAAGAAATTTCGGGTCTCGTCTAAGAGATTCACATGAAGTGTGACAATATCAGCCTCTTGCAAGAGTTGATCAAGTGTCACCCACTGAACACCAGGCTGAACGCAGCTCGCATCGACATGCGGGTCAGTAACCAACACCCGTACATCTAAGGCCTGCAAGTAACGACTGACAATCTGTCCTAGGCGACCATAGCCAACGATGCCGACTGTTTTTTCGTATAACTCGTGTCCCTTAAAGAGATCACGATTCCAGCCGTCGTTCCGTACATGCGTCATAGCTGCCGGAATATGACGAAGTAGCAACAGCATCAACGCAAGCGTATGTTCAGCTGTAGCACGAACATCACGCAAGAATTCTATTTCGCCACGTAACGATAGCACTCGAATACCGCGAGCCTGTGCGCTTTCAAGATCGATATGGTTGAGGCCGGTCGTAGGAGTCACAATAACCTTGAGCTGCGGCGCCACGTTCAGTATTTCTGTATCGATCCGGTTGCGAAGGCGAATCCAGAGAATCTCAGTTTCTTGCACTGCCTCTAAAAGCCCTTGTCGATTAAGGTCAACGAAACGGACCTGCCCAAGCTCTCGCAAGATCGTCGCGGCTTGCGGCGAAAATCCTGCAGATTCCGCAACTAAAATCTTGGGCTTAGAGTCTTGCGCCATACCGCAATAACTGTTCGGCGAGAAAAAGGTCGAATGTTGTATCAATATTGCACGCTCGCTCCGGCGGAATAATCCACGCGCGACAGTGACTGCCTTTCAGCGAGTGCTGCTCCATCAGAATCTCTCTTCGTGTGAGATATACGGATCCTTCGCGGAGATACAGCTTTGGCAGGTCTTGTCTCCGCTGCCCTTCGTATTGTTCTGCGAACGGTGGATCAATGACCCACCCTTCAGAGGTAAGGATCTTCATCCGTGCAGGATGCTTTTCTCCAACATCAACGAATGAGATCACAGAATCAGCCGCGGTCCGCTCAAGCAGTTCAATGGCGCCATCGATATCTTCGGTGCGACGCAGTGGATTCGTGGGCTGTAAGATAAACACCGCATCATACAACTCTCCTATAGCTTCCAACCTGCGAACAACATCTTGCACGACGGGAATTGTTGGCGTCTCGTCGCGGGCAAGTTCCACTGGACGAAGGAAAGGGACTTCCAATCCACACTGGTGCCCTACTCGGGCGATATCCTTGTCCTCTGTTGAGAGCACTACGCGAGACAACCGCTTGGAAGCCAGAGCGGCTTCTGCCGTATACGCGAGCAGGGGCTTGCCCAAAAGCGGCACGATATTCTTATGCGGGATCCCTTTCGACCCACCGCGAGCAGGAACTATTCCTAAAACTTTCATGTCGTTGTTTACCCTACAAGCTCGAACACTTCATGAAAATAGATTTCTCTCTCAGTAACCCGATACCGCCTCTTCAGATGTTTCTGAAGAAATTGCGAGTTGGCTTTTCTCCCATCGATCACCATATAAAAATCTGGTTGCAACCGCGCTTCGATATCCAAGACATCGACCGCAACTTGCCTTTCAGGAGTGAGGCCTGGGCCATCGAGGTACAAAAAGTTAGGAACGACATCTGGAACTTGCGCATGGCGAAATCCGAGGATTCCTTCATACTCGATTTCCTGGACAGGGCTATAGGAGGTCTCACAAAATTTCCGCAAAGGCTCCGGAATTGCCTGCGCTGCAAGGGTCGACCAGTACTGGTCGGCATCAATCGAATACAGATACCCACTGCTTGTCGATGACTCTTGATGATTATTCTGTAAGGCTTGAGCCAAAATAGCAGTAGAACAGCCACTGCCGAACTCAATAATAACACGAGGCTTGCGCTTCCTCACTGCTTGGTAGAGGAACCAGAGGTCAGCATAGTTTGGTGGGATGGCGCTTGGCGGTCGATTGGCAAGAAATGTCACAAGTGCGCCTAAAGCGTCATGCTGACGGAGCTTGTACTGTCCCCAACGATTAAGCAGTTGACGAGCTTGATACATCATTTTGTATCTAGCGCTGCCGAGAGGATCTTTTTGAAATGTATCGATCTTGTGTCTGAGGACACTAGCAGTGCTTTCTACCATAGTTCATATCCTTAACGATTATCGACGAAGGTCAATCTGGCTGTCGCTCTCTGTATGCTGCGGTCGCTCGTAGCTCCCGTTCGCCCCCAACGTCTCAGGAAGTTGACTGAGGGTTACCTTCTGTTCAGCTCCACTGTCGTGAATATAATACAGGCGTTTTTGGATGTAGGGGGTAAGACGAACCAGAGCTTCGGCAATACGGGAAGAAACGTATCCATCGCCGTATAAGGCACTGGGGGCAAACCGCCCATGCGCGAGCTGGGTCTGAATCATCTTTGCCACCTCTGCCGCTACAGGCGCTACACGTTTGACATGCTCGTCTGCCTCACGCCCCTCTTGTCGGTTTCCCACTAGAACAATCGGTGTCCCAAGGTATCCGGCATCACGGACAAAGCTGCTGGAGTTGCCAATCGCACATGCAGTGTTCGCCAACACTTTCAGATAATTTTCCGGGCTTAGATTCGTCAGCACCCGTAACCAAGCTGACTTGGTGTGATCGCGAAATACGCGAACCGCCTTACTAATATGGTCGGCACCAGCATCGATGTTCGGCCATAGCAAAAGAGTCTGCATCTGCAAAAGGTGCAGCGCTTCTAACACTTCTTCCATCTGCTGACGTTCACCACCGTACTCCGTGGTCGTGGGATGAAATAAGACGAGCAAGAACGGTTGTGTAACGTCGATGACAGCCCCGCTCCCAGTCGTGTTGATAACTTCAGGCAACAGGGTACGGTCAAGTTTCCGTGCAATATCACTGCTTGGACAGCCGATACCCAGAATGGTGTTGGGATTCTCTCCCATGCGCGCCAGGTATTCCGCCGATCGTTTCGTGCTGGGAAAATGGAAGTGCGCAAACTTGGTAATCGCGTGACGTGCGCTCTCATCGATCGAGCCTGAGACTTCTCCTCCCTGAATATGGGCAATACAGATATTCATATATGCTGCCGCAAGCGTCGCAGCGAGCGCTTCATAGCGATCACCGATTAAGAGAATCACGTCAGGTTTGAGACGCTGGAACTCACTGGCAAACTCGACAACGCCAAAGCCAACCGATTTGGCCATCGTCGCCGGGGTTGAACCCTCAAGCTCAAGGTACACTTCACCATCAACAGGAAATCCGTCCGCTCTCACAACCTGTACGGGTTGCTGAAAACGCTCAAGTACCATTGTACCCGCAGCGACAACTTGCAGCTCAAGCTCTGGCTGTGCAGCAATCGCTTGCATGACCGGCTTCAGGCGCCCGTAGTTGGCACGGTCCACTAAAACAACGCAAATTTTCCGTCGCACGGAACCCCTCACAGTGATTGTTCAAAAATAGTGGGACAATAGGCGGAACACGCAGGCTAGGCGTTCGGCACGTCTTTGCAATCGAAACGATGAAGAACGAAGGTATTCATGCCAGGACCGTTTGTTCCGATTTCAGTGGAAAAAGCACAGTCGAACCGTAGCTCCTTGAGCCTACGCACGGTCGTGTCATTGAAAGAATCTTGCTTGCCATACGGATAACAAAAGGGCTGCAGCGATTGAGGATGGAGATGCTCAACAAGCAAACAGTGACAAGCAGTCAGATCCCAGGCTAATTCCTCAGGAGATAAAGTCGCGAGTGGTCGGTGTTGGTGCGAATGACCACCAATCAGCATCCCCGCCGCTTGCATGTGGCGCGCTTCTTCCCACGAAAAATACAATGCCTGTGAAAAGGTCTCTTCAGTGGCGATATGCTCCTCGAATAAAGACTGCAGCACAGAATCACGAACCCGCCAATCGAGGACGAAATTGAAAAAATACTTAAACGATGCGACTTCTAAGGAATCCCAGCGATAGGTCCGTTTCACCACGGCAGGATCAACTTCGCTAACGTCCAGGGCCTGCGGAGCAACGTCCTGCAGTCTCCGTAAGAACGTCGAGCGATAGACCTCAAAATCCAGCATTGCCATCAGAAAATGATTCATATGGACCGACGCAACACGGTGGTCTTGCACACATCCAGTGATCATGAAGAAAAGTCCTTGAATGTTGTATTCCATCAAGAGTGGAGTCACGTCGGTGTAGTGCTCTTGTAAACCGTCATCAAAAGTCAGAAGGCAGAGATCTCGGGTCGGTGTATACGTGCCTTGTACAAAGGCTAAAGCCGACTCCAATGTTGCCATCTCATAACGGCCCCGAAGCATGTCGACTTGCTGCCGAAAGTCACGCGTGAGCATCCCTTTAATGCGGGGAAATGGCGTGTTGGGAAGATCACGAATGTAGTGATACATCACAATCTGTAGCGTCGGAGTCATGACGGTACCTAATTGGGACGATCTTGATCAGCGTCTGACTTCGTCCAGTACCAAGGACACTGGGCGTCAACCGAACACATGGGAACGGTCACACTCTCGGCAAACACGGCACTCATAATACGCCCACCTCTCGATTCGAGAGGTTGAAAACGTGTCGGAATCATCTGACCGTCCGGATGACCGTCGACCGGAGAAAATCCGCAGTCTTGCAACCAGATTCCGGTTTCACCGTGATAGTTATAGTAGTCCGCGCCAAGAGCCTCGGCTTTCTGCAGTTCATAGCAAAACACGGACAAAAGCTCTTTAGCGTTCTGTCGAGAAGTCGGTAAGAATTCTACGAGTCGGCCGATCCGATCGACTTCCACAGCTCCTTGTTGGGTTGCCTGTCGAATGGTCTCGAGTCGCCACACGGCTAGCCCTGTTCGTTCACCTTCAGTGATAGCAATGACGCGATAACCAAAAACAGGGTGCTCAAGGTATCGCCAACGGAGATAGTCAAGATCACGCGCCGCTCCCACCGTCCGCGCTGCCCACTGCGGCCAGTCGTAGGCATTCCACATTAATGGCAGAGTTTCTTGATACGACACAACTGGCTTCTCAAGGGATTCATTTACGGTGAAAGCACTAGCCAAGGCTTCAAGGCGTTCCGTCGACCAATCAGCATGAACTAAGCGGAGTATATGGATCATGCGCTCAACGGCATTGGGTAAGACAATAAAATGGCGTGGAATCGTCTCCAATATACGCCACCGCAGGAGCCGATAGAGAGGAAGCGCTGTCGCCGCTACGCCAAACGCCACGATGACATCATACGGTGGACGTCGAAACATGCTGAGCAGTCGCATCGCCGTCGGGCCTTTGCGATGATCTGGGTGAACCATGTAGTTTGCTAACCACATGCCGCGGGATGTTTGCCCTAGACAATTAAAGGCAAAGGGTACCCCACCAAGAATCCCAACGATTTGCCCATCACTCTCTGCCAACACAAAACTGTATCCGTCATGATCCCATAGTGACCGTCGACCAAACGTCCAGTCAAAAAGCTGCGGCATTCGCACATACACATGATCTTTCGCCCAGCACGTGTCCAGGAAGTCACGGATGCGGTCGTACTCACCAAATCCTGCGTAACGAAATTCAACAGTCATAGGGAAGCATCAGATGATGGAAGCTTCGCAGCCAAAAGATCAACAATGTGTTGAACCGACGACATTTGCTCGATTTCCTCAGGAACAAATTGTGTCTCGAACTCCTGTTCAATCGCCAACACCAGATTTAGGTGCTGGAAGGAGTCCCACGAACTAATGCTCTGCGGCGAAGAGTCGAGTGAGATTTGCTCTGCTGAAAGAGCAAAAATATCTGCACAAATATTCCGCACCCGATCACACACAGAGATGGTCATGAATGAGCACCCTCTCCTTCAGAAACCAAACGAATCCACGCCGGACACACTATCTCAGCATGCGGCGTGTCTATAGACCACAAGATCTCACCATTGCGCTCGGTCAACGGTGTAAACTTATGAGTCGCGTAGAATTCTCTGGCTGGGGTATTCTTTTTTGTCGGAATAAACCACCCTTGCAAACGCCTCTTACCACGAGACCGAGATTGTTCAACCAAGAACGCGAGCAAAGCAGTCTCCACCGTCCGACCAATTACGCGACAGCTCAGGAGGAGCGTATCGATTTCACTGACCTCCCCGGTATCACGGGTAATCGCTATTCCGACGAGTCCATTATCACCAAACCGATCTTTGACCGACAACGCATACACTCTCCAGTCTAAGCTCGCAGCCATCTCGGCAATCTGCTGCTCAGTATAGCGTCGGGTCGTCAAATTGAACTGGTTGGTTTTTTGCGTGAGCTGCGCGACACGAACGAGCGTCTGCGGTGTCACCGGCGCAATCTTCACTTCTTGTCGTAATGCTTCGTAGAAGCCTTCTAGAGAGGTAACACTTTGTTCGAGATCAAGCCGCTGACGTTGCTCTGCATAATACTGCCCACGTTCTCGATCTTCATTCGATAACGCAAGTCGCTCGAAGACGGGAGTATCCCGCAGCGTCCGTGCATACGCCATCGGATCGTCGGCGATCTCAATGACAGTAATGGCAGGTAGTTCAGCACGTACCCGTGCTCGCTCAACCGGGTTGTCATCAAGAAAGGCAAGGGAATCAATGCCAACGTTCAACTCCGCGGCAATTGCTCGTAGGTTCTCGACCTTGTCGTTCCAGTTAATACGTAGGGCAGCAAAGTGTTGAGGCCGTAAGAGCATCCCTGGGTGATTTTCAAGAACAGCCGTCGCATCTGCGAGATTGTTCTTGCTGCAAATAGCCAGGATGACACCACGGTAGTAGAGATCAAGCATGACTCGCTGTACTGCACGGTATGCAGCACCTGGGTAGTCTGCGCTAAGCGTAATCCCTTCTATCCCGTCTTCTCCGACTACGCCGCCCCACAAGGTGTTATCTAAATCAGTAACCAGTACCTTGCAGACCTTGCCAACCAGCGGGTGGATAAAGCGAAGCCATTCATTCGCCACATGCACGAGCTGCTCAGCGGCAATCGGCATACGCATCGTCAGCCACTTCCGCTCATCATACCAGCGCGCACGCCCATGCCGGGCCACCAGCGCATTGTAATCGAGGATGTACACGCCATGATGAGTTTTCGCGAGACTTCGCAATGCGTCATTAATCTGCGCTACCGCTGCAGCTTGGCTCGTTTCCGCTTGATGGTCCAGAACGCCCTGACTGAGATACGGAGGGGTGTCTAACGTATGCACAATCAGCGGAGCTTGGCTGTGTGAGCGAAACGCCTGAAGCAAATCGCGAAAGAGAGTCACGACTCGCGAGATAATATGCTGAGTCTCTGTTGAGGAAAGGTCTGCGTACTGTTCCCACAATTCGGGCGCGACATCACGAGTCTGCAGTGCCCAGATCCCCAGATCAGGAGCAAACTCATATAGACGACTGGCCGGGTCTAATATCTCCTGCGCATAGGCATTAAAGTCACCAACCTGTACGGTCAAATCAATCCCGTTGACAAAGGCAGCAGCTCGTAACAGCGGAATGATGGGCTCAACCGTAAAAGAGCGAAGGAGGAATGCGCGATGCGAAAGTAGAGGCACGGACTGACGCAATCGTTCGTATCGAGACACGACAAATCCGGCAGTCGCAGGACTCGCTCCGTTGAGCCATAACTCGCCAAGACGAGTCGCGGCCAATGCTGTCGCACCAGAGGCGAGATGTTGGTCAATTTCCTGTCGCAAGGAAAGATCTGTCATCGAGCGGCCTGCGCGGAAGTTCTACAAACTGAGAGAGTGTCGATCAGACCAGATCAGAGAAGTCGAGGAGTTGATCTGTTTTGACAGAACAGCGTAGCGTACGACCAATCAGTTCTGGCAATCGGGCTGCGGGGATACCTGTTCCTGGCTTCTTTGTTGTCAGGTGCTCCGGTTGGAGAGTCGACCCGACTGGCAAATCAATGCGCGCAACCACACTTTTAGTGAATAGATTGCGTAACGGCGCCATCTCATTCGCCATTGCATCTTTATCCACCGGATTCGCTTTCATCTGCTCTATGAACCGGATTCCGTCAACGAGCTGGCGCAATTCTGAGGTTGAAATAGACGCTGGCACATCGGGACCAAACATCTCCCGGCTGAAGGTGACATGGATCTCAAGGACATCAATCCCTAACGTCGTCGCAGCTAACCCTGGGAAGATGGTGCCAGAGTGATCGGAGAGACCAACACTGCATCCGTAACGTTCACGAAAGAATGGTACGAGATTCACACCAACCTTCTCGGCTGGGCAGGGATACGCTGAGGTGCATTGTAATACCGTGAGTGGTATCTCGCGTGCTTTGACACGCTCGACTGACTCATCAATCTCGCTGAGCGGACTCATACCGGTAGAGAGAAATATCGGGAGACCAGTAGCAGCCATCCGCTCGAACATCGGAACGGTGCTCACCTCACCAGACGCAATTTTCCAAGCTGCGACACCAACGCGCGAGAGAAGTTCAACCGCTTCTACTGAAAACGGAGAGCTGAGAAATTTCAGTCCTCGCTCATCGGCATGCTGTTTAAGTCCATGCCATTGCTCTTCAGTGAACTCCATTCTTTTCCAGTATTCATACCGTGTAACATCTTGTCGGCTGAACTTCACGCGCCACGGCTCGCTCGGAGTGGATTCGGCAGCAGCGATATGGGTTTGGAATTTGATGGCATCAGCACCAGCTTTTGCTACAGCGTCAATATAGGCATGGGCCGTCCCGAGGCTTCCGTCATGAGCTTGGGCTATTTCAGCAACAACAAACACACCGTTCTTCAACCCAGTATTTTGCACGACCACAGCCTCGCTTTCCTCTCACTCCCCAGAGAGAGAGGTCTCACCGAAAAGTTCGTTGATTGAGGTAAGGACTATTCCATCTCGCTTTTGCGTGACCAGCTTTTACGCTTCAGCTGCGTAGTAGAGTGTGTAACTTGTGGACTACGGGCTCAAGTAC
>Ga0075024_100000376_pt1 | contig 15783 bp, 12 predicted proteins | sample Str013_2_FD_71389 | JGI IMG/M metagenome (GOLD analysis project Ga0075024, IMG submission 71389) | Freshwater sediment microbial communities in response to fracking from Pennsylvania, USA - Straight Creek_MetaG_SC_2013 | ecosystem: Environmental > Aquatic > Freshwater > Creek > Sediment... | reverse complement strand
CTGCGGGCGGCCGGTTTGTCTTTGGGCGATGCAGCCGCGCAGGAAACAAAAGAATGGGAAAGGATGGAAACGGACCGGCCCGACCAGACCGAATGCCCTTTTATTGTACCCGCAGGCTGGGTGCAGCTGGAAGCCGGTTTTAATTTTGAGAAGAATGCGCCAGGCGCACATACATTTGTTTACCCCACCCTTTTGTCGAAATACGGCATTAGCCCGCGGTTTGAATTCCGGATGATCACCAGCCTGCTTTCCAGTCGCGAAAACACAGGCAGTCACTATGAAACCAATACCGGTATTGAACCCGTGCAACTGGGCTTTAAAGCAGCCCTGCTGGAAGAGAAAGGCATCTTACCAAAAACTTCGGTAATTGCCCATATAGCCCTGCCGCAATTTGCATCCACAAAACTGCATGCCGAACGCTGGGCACCTGATTTTGTTTTTACGATGCAGCACAGCATTACAAAATATTGCAGTATTGGCTACAACCTGGGCGCCGCCTGGGATGGCTTCAACACCGCACCGGATTATATCTACCGGTTCTCCCCGGGATTTAACATCGGTAAAAAATGGTATGCGTATGCAGAAGCCTATGGGTTTTTCCGGAAAAAAGAAACCGCCCACCACAACCTGGATGGCGGCTTTGCGTATTACCTAAACAATAATTTTAAACTTGACATTTCGGCGGGTAAAGGATTGTCAGCCGCATCGGTTGATTATTATATGGCACTGGGCGTTTCGTTCCGTTTTTCATTGTGAGACTTTCTTTGCACGCTTTAGCACACCGAGAAAAGTCCTTTCTGCTCCTATAAAATAATTGTTTTCTCCGGGCCGCAGCATATTGCCACTTAGCTGTAAACGTGTACCCAGGTTTATTTTCAGGTTGCTGTTAAAAATGATTTGCAATGCAGGCGCCAGGTCCAGCATATAATCTCCTTTATCCAGTCCTTTCATACCAATGGTTTCAACGTACAGGTTGAGGTTGGTTTGCTTGTAATCCGAATAACTAAAAGGAAATATAAGATACCCGGCAGACAAACTGTAATAAAAAGCATGAACCGATTGCCCCAACTGGTTTACATGTAAGTTGCGGTTGGCAAACACTTTCAGGATGCTGGCCGTACCCGATACTGCCAGCTTATTGACAAGCTGGGTGGCAATAAGGCCCGCCTGTACGCCGCTGTTATCGCCATCCAGGTTGATATCGCCGTAAGCAAAAGGGCTGCGCGAATAAGACGCTTCTGCAAACGCGGCCATCCTGAAATGCTGGTGTACATCATCGTTGGAATAGAAGCGGTATTTAGCGTAGGTTTTTACTGATTCCCAGCGCAACTGGCTGGTATAAAAATCAGAAAAGCTGCTGCTGACATGCAGCATCCAGTTTTTGTTGATGCCAAACATCAACTCTGGTGTATAACGCTGCCGGTAGCTGTTGTTGCTTCTGCTAACAGGCGTGCGGTACGTTAATTTTGCCGACATAGAATGTGCCGGCATATTGGAAGCCGGCTCCGAAAAAACGTATAATTCCTGCGATTGCACACTTGCTGAAAGCAAACAACCCGCAAGAAAAAACAATATTTCTTTTTGCATGATTGATTTTTTTGAGTACTGCACCTACATCGAATAAATAACGGGGCAAAGCATGCTCAACAATGCAATGCAGCGGCTTATCCGTGTAATCAGTTTTTGGAGATTATTTTTTCAGCAACGCTTTCACGGCTTTTTCCAGTTCTCTGCCTTCCAGGTCGCGGGCAATAATCTTTCCTTGTTGGTCGAGCAGGTAATTGGTAGGAATCTGGTCTATTTTCCATTGTGTGGCTACCGGTGCATTCCAACCGCCGTTTTCATTAACGTGCACCCAGTGGCTTTTATCTGCGGTCACCGCTTTTTTCCAATCGTTGGTATCTTCATCGATGCTGATGCCATAGATTTCAAATCCTTTGTTTTTTAACGATGGGTAAATGCTTACCAGGTGTTTGTTGGCCCTTCTGCAGGGGCCGCACCAGCTCGCCCAAAAATCAATCAATACCACTTTGCCTTTTAAAGAAGAAAGGCTTACGGGGTTTCCTTTTAAATCTTTCAGCGTAATCTCGGGCGATAAATCACCAATGGCCGGCTGTGCCGCCGCCGTTATTGAAATCAATATAAAACTTGCGAAGATTATTTTTTTCATGTTGTTTTTTTTGAATCCACTGTTTTTCAGCTGGCTTAAGATAGTTAAATAGTTACATGATAGACGCGGGTTCCGGCAGCCAGTCCTGCTTTTTCGCAGCAACTACCCGCCTTCCCGGTTTTAATACATTGCATGGATGTAGCTGTGCTGTATTTCTTAAACGCATTGGCCGTTAAAAAATTTTTGTCTACCAGCACCAGGCTTTTTTCGCCGTTTAATACCTGGTCTTTCACATCCAGAAAATGATATTCTTTGCCCGCAATGGCAATATGGGCGTCGTTCTTAATGGCGGTGTTCGTAAAATTGCCGGTAATGGTAAACTTTGCCACAAAGAAACCGGCATCTTCTATTGCTTTGCGGATGGCGTCAACATCAGCCTCCTGCCCTTGTTTAAAAACCAGCGCAAACATTGAATTTTTGATATCTGGCTTTACAGTCTCCATAAAAGGCAGTTCTTTCAACGCATTGTCAATGGCCCTTGAACACATGGCGCAGGTAAGCCCGCTGGCCTGTATGCTGGCCCTGGTAAATTGTGCACGCAGTGTGCTGGCAGCAATTACGAGCAGCAGGAGAAATATTATTTTTTTCATGGTCATTCAGTTAAGCGTTACAAAAAAGTATGCATTTCAAATAACCTCAGCCATCTGAAATGCATACTGTTTCTTCCTTATGATTTGCAGCAACCTTTTTCTTTACAGGAAGCCATGTCTTTGCAGACAGCGCTTTCTTTATCACATTTTGCATCCTTGCAGCAGGCACTGTCCTTACTGCAGGCGGCTTCATCTTTGCAGCAGTTCACGGATACTTCTTTTGCATTGTTGCTGCGCTGGTAGTGGCAGCATCCGGGTAATTTTTGATACGCAGCATCTGTAGCGGCAATGTCTTTTGTATCATAACCCGCAACGGCAATGGCCTGCTGAATTTTTGTAAGATCGGTCTTGTCTGCATTGTAAGCAAGCGCCAGTATTTTACTCTCTTCATACCACACGGCTGTAGCGGCGCCCGCTTTTTTTGCCGCTGTTTCTATTTTTTGTTTGCACATGCCGCATTCGCCCCAAACTTTGATGCTTTCTTTTTTAAAAGACGCTTCGATATTTTTTTGTGCCTGTACCGTAAACATGCCGGCCAGTATAAACAACAATGAGAGAACGATTGATGACGTTTTCATACTAATAATTTTTAGCAATAAATAAATTTGAATTCAGGAATGCAACGGAAGCCTTTGGCCAACCGCATAAAAAAAGACATGCATCATTACTGATGAATATCTTATGCAATGGTATCAAATCCTGAAAACGCCGTTGAGGATAAATATTGAAGGCTGTCCCGAATCGTCATCGGGGGGAGAATTGCTACAAGTCTCATTTGTATCGTTGCTGAGCAGCAATTGCGGATCTAAAAAATTGAACACCGGGCGAATGGCTGCGGGTGCAGCTATCTGGTAATCGGCGGTAACCTGTTTGTGTACATCCTGCAGTTTCAGGAATTTTACTTCATCATGGCAGCATTTGTTTTTGCCATTTTGCATGCCGCATTTGTCGCAGGTAGTATTTGCTGCTTCAGCAAATTGCACAGTAGAACCAATTTGCTCGCCCATGCAGTAATGTATCTGCAGCACCAGTCCGCTGGTGATGGCCAAATACATACAGGCAGTTGCTATAGCCAGAATTTTTTTCATGTGCAGAACAAAAGTAGCCACTAAACCCGAAAATGGCAAGGGGGATTTGTTAAAGCTGTATTCTCTTTTTAATTGACAAAGCTCCAGAAGATACCAAACCTGATTTGCAAACCGGGATAGGGATAGCCGTTGATGGACTGGTTGTTGTTGGTCCAGCCAAAACCATCCTTTACACGTACGGTGTTCAGGTTTTCGGCACGGATGTAAGCGGTAAAGCTTTTTACCCTGAAATGGAAATAAGCATTAATGGTGGGCAGTTTTAAGCGAACGGTGCTGCTGTCCTGGTAGTAAAATTGTCCCAGCAGCGGCGAATAACCATCGGCTTTATAGGGCGAATTGTATTTTATTTCAAGTCCGGTGGCCAGCAACAGGTTTTTAAACCCGAGGTTGCCAAGATAGCCAATCCGGTTGCGGGTATACAGCAGCGGCACATTTACGGGGCCATCGCCGGCTTTTTGCTGAAGGGTTACTTCAACAATCCATTGCAGGTGTTTGCGCAACCTGAACTCTTTTTCTGCACTTACCTGCAGCAGGTTAAACAAAGCAGAAGACTGCCTGGCATGGTAATAATCGCTGAAATAACTGTAATTGGTAAGCAGGTAATAATTGCCGGTTAGTTTTAGTTTACGCTGCGGCTGTTCAATGGACGCAAAGATGCGGGTGGTATTTTCTTTTTTAAAACCAGGATCGGTAGACAGGTTAAAACTGCTGGCATTGTCGAAAATAAATGAAGGCGTACGGTTTACATTTTGAAACCCGGCCTGTAAAAAACCAATTTGCTTGCTTACAAATCCGCGAAGACTGCCAAAGACGCTGTAGTCGCCGGCATTCAACCCAGTAAAATACAATTCGCCCAATGCTTCTGCATCCCATTTCTGGTTGCGGGTTTTGTTGCGGTATTCGGCATGGGCCCAGGTATTGTGGTATTGCGCCGTACCGCCATCAAACTGGCCTTTCAGGTTTTGCAGGCTTGCGCCCAGTTTAATAAACTGCTGCGGGTTTTTGGCATCCGGAAACTGGTACAAAGAAAAATCATTCACTATTTCATTCCATTTGTCCTGTAGTTGGTAAGTAGCAGGCACCGAAAGAAAATTATAAAAGGGGCGATAGAAATTAGTGTCGTTGTAAAGACTCACACTGGCGTCGCTGAACTGAAACGTGTAATTGTTTAGCTGGATGCTGTGTTCAATCCGCAATGTTGGATAAAACAAATGAATGGTGACCGAATCCGTTTGAATGGAATCCTTTTTACCAAGATCGTATTGCTGCCGCAGAAAAATATTGCTGATTTTGTATTTGGTACCAGTGGTTACCGACGTGCTGAAAGGACTCACCGAACCCGGCGAAACCGGCCCCAGCAGGGTTTTTATGGTGGCCCTGTCTTTGTACTTAGCCAGGCTGTCAAGATCACGTATATCGGCCAGTCCGCCATTTTCAGCAGATTGAATTTTATTATTGAGCAACACAAAAAACAAATGGTAACGCCGGTTGGGCGACTGGTAATAAGTGGCGATGCGGTAACTGGACTGACTGGCATTCTGGTTTTTAAACGTGCCGGGCGCATTCAGCAACCTGTATTGAAACGAGAAATTCCAGTTGGGGTTGATGTTTTGTGTATGCAGCACATTTACCAGCTGCTCTTGTTTGGGGCCCAACAGGTAACCCAACTCTGTATAGGGCCTGGTAGTATTAAAAAAACGGGTTTCTTCGGGTCTTAGCCGGTAGATATCGTAAGCGTGAAAACCCGCGTCCCATCCGGGTTTTAGCAAGGGAGAAAACAACAGTGATTTGGTAGCATTGCCCGTATTGCCCAGGTACACATAATTGGCGGGTAAGAGAAACCGCTTTGTAAAATCATTGATAGAAGAATCAAACTTGAGGTAACGGCTGCTGTCGAGGTAACGAAAATTGATGGTGATGGAATCTTCCATCCCGGTGCGGTGTTTAAGGCTGTCTTTACCTGCCCCGCCACCACCGCCCGACATACTGCCGGGACGCTGTATCCTGTTCATAAGGCCTTGCTGGGCGCTGCTTTTTACGCCCATCGCCAGCAAAACAAAAAATAGTATGTAGAAATGTTTAATCAAAAGAATTTACGGGCAAATTACCAATCATACGTTATACGGCAATCCAGCAGAAAGTTAATCTTATACCGCCAATATCATTTCTTTAAAGATTGCGCTGAATTTTGGTGCCGCATCTTTGGCCGCCTGCAACACTTCCTGGTGTGTAATGGTGTTTTCTTCTTCGCGTATACCGATGTCTGTTATAACGCTCATGGCAAATACAGGCAGGCCCGCATGCACCGCCGCAATCACTTCCTGTACCGTGCTCATGCCTACAGCATCGCCGCCCAGTAAGTGAATGAGTTTGTATTCGGCCCGGGTCTCAAAAGTAGGACCGGTGACACCGCAATACACCCCTTTTTTTACTTCAATGCCCAGCTTTTGTGCGATGGCTTCCGCCTGCTGCACCAGGCTTTTTTTATAGGGTTCACTCATGTCCGGAAAACGCGGTCCCAGGTTTGTATCGTTTTTGCCAAGCAGCGGGTTTACGGCAAAAAAACTGATGTGATCTTCGATGATCATCAAATCGCCCACTTTAAAACCCGGGTTAACACCACCCGCAGCATTGCTGATGAATAAGTTTGTAATGCCCAGTTCTTTCATCACGCGGATAGGATAAGCGACTTCGGCCGCCGAATAGCCCTCATAAAAATGAAAACGCCCTGCCATACAAACAATTTTCTTTGTGCCCAGAGAGCCAAAAATCAGTTTACCATGGTGCCCTTCTACGGTTGATACCGGGAAATGCGGAATTTCGTTGTACGGAATTTCTTTTTCAATGGTAAACTCGTCCGCAAGATTGCCCAGGCCGCTGCCCAGCACAATGCCTGTTTGCGGCTTTTGGGGGTATAATTTTTGTATAAACGCGGCAGTCTCTTTTATTTTTCCGGCAGTATCTGGCATAACGGCTGTTTATTGCTGCAAATATAGAGAAATGCGCCGCCCGTGAAAGTTTTAACTATTCGCTGTTTTTTTAAGTTGCAAATAGAATGGTTAACCAGTATATTTGGCGCTTACTCATTTGCCATTGTATCGATTTATTAAATACCTCCTGTTTTTCATTGTTGTTTTGTTTGCCGCAAAAACCACGCGTTCACAATTGTGTACAGGTAGTTTGGGCGATCCGGTTGTAAACATCACATTTGGTACCGGCGGCAACCCCGGCCCACCACTTGTTGGCAACAGCACCAATTATACGTATTCATCCATCGACTGCTCGCCCGACGGCAGCTATGCCATCCGCAACAGTACCCTGGCCTGCTATGGCAATACCTGGCATACCGTGGCCGAAGATCATACGCCCGGCGATATAAATGGTTATATGATGCTGGTAAATGCTTCCGTTAGTCCGGGTGTTTTTTACCTGGATACTGTAAAGAATCTTTGCGGCGGCACTACTTATGAATTTTCGGCATGGATACTCAACTTATTAAAGAACTCTGCTTGCAACGGCAATGGCAATATGCCCAATATTACCTTCAGCATAGAAACTACCACCGGTACCGTTATCCAGGATTATCATACCGGCGATATTCCCAACCTTTTTTTTCCGCAATGGAACCAGTATGGATTCTTTTTTACCCTGCCTGCTACTTATAGCGACCTGGTGCTGCGCATGACCAACAATGCGCCGGGCGGTTGCGGCAATGATTTGTTGCTGGACGATATTACGTTTCGCCCCTGCGGGCCAAAAGTAAATGCCGCTTTTGTAAATGTGAATGGCACCAACGATACCGTAAACTATTGCATCAACGACAACAAAACAATTACCATTGGCGGCAGTGTGCAAACGGGTTATACCAACCCGGCTTTTCAATGGCAGCAAAGTACAGACAGCGGTAAAACATGGATTGATTTGGCTAATCAGACAAACAGCAGCTATACAAAAACCTATTCCGTTGCGGGCCGTTACCAATACCGGATGGCCGTTGCGGAAGCGGGCAATATTGGTATTGTAAAATGCCGGGTGGTGTCCAACGTGCTTACCATTAATATTGATGCCATACCAGTTCCTGCTGCTGGCAATTCATCGCCGGTTTGTGTGAATGCGCCCATTGCCCTGGTTGCAAAAAGCGGCGATTTTTATAGCTGGAGCGGCCCGGGTGGTTTTACATCATCGGCTGCATCACCTGTTATTAGTGCTGCAACTTTGGCCAATGCCGGCAAATACTATGTGCTGGTATCTACAAAAGGCGGTTGCAGCAAACAAGATTCTACCCTTGTAGTGGTAAACAGTTTACCCCTTGCCAACGCCGGCAATGATACCGTTATCTGCGAAAGCACGGCCGCTGGTTTACACGCCAGCGGTGGCTTGTATTATACATGGTCTCCTGCTGCTGGTCTTTCAGACACGGCCATCGCCAACCCGGTGGCTTCGCCGCTGATCACTACCGTATATGCAGTAAGAGTGGAAAATAAATTTTTATGCGTGGCAATGGATTCCATTATGGTAACCGTGTTAAAAAAACCAATTGCAGATGCAGGCCCCGATAAAAAAATTGTAGAAGGTCAGAGTACCCTGCTGAATGGCGTTGCCGGGGGCGATACGGCTTCCTGGTTCTGGACGCCACCAGTATACATCAACAACAGCACAATACTTACACCCATCGTAAGCCCATTAAGTGATATCACGTACACATTGCATGTGGTTTCCGGCAATGGTTGCCCCACTGCAACGGATGAGGTGTTTGTGCGGGTATTCAATAAACTTACGGTACCCAATGCTTTTTCCCCCAATGGAGATGGCATCAACGATGTTTGGAATATTGATGCGCTGAGTTCTTACCCGGAATCTGAAACCAATGTATTTAACCGCTACGGGCAATTGGTGTTTCATTCAAATGGCTATGGCCGGCCCTGGGATGGCAGGCTAAACGGCCAGCCGCTGCCAGTAGGTACTTACTACTATACCATTGACAGAAAAAACAATTTTCCGGTAATGAGCGGGTGGGTAATGATTGTACGTTAAAAAAGAAATGTCTTATTTTAGCCATCGCTTACCAAAGCCCGGTATGTTTCTCTGGCACCAATCTTGAGCCATACAGCCTTCGCACTGAAACACCCGGATTTTAGGAATACAGATGCTATTTTGTCACCGAATATATTTTGAATGAAAGAATCAAATTTGTTTTTCAGCCCTGAAGATGAGATGGACTTTATGCCCATTATACCCCTGAATGAAAACGAGAACGACGAGGGCCAGGACACTGCAGTACCCAATGAATTACCTCTTTTGCCACTGAGAAATACCGTTTTGTTTCCCGGGGTTGTATTGCCCATTACAGTGGGCAGGGATAAGAGCATTAAAGCCGTAAACGAAGCTTATAAGGCTGACAAATTGGTAGGCGTAATAGCGCAAAAAGACAGTGCTGTTGAAGACCCAACGGTAACTGATTTGGAAGATATTGGTACGGTAGCTAAAATTGTAAAGCTGATAAAAATGCCCGATGGTGGCACCACCGTTATCATCCAGGGCAAGCGCAGGTTTAAGATCAATTCCATTGTACTGGAAGACCCATTTTTCAAGGCCAATATTGCATTGCTTACCGAAGAAGAAGCCCCCAAAGACCAGGATTTTGAAGCCTATGTTTCCAATATCAAAGAACTGGCCGCACAAATCATACAATTGTCGCCCAATATCCCTTCCGAAGCTTCCATCATTTTAAAAAATATTGAGAACCCTGCATTTCTCATACATTTTGTAAGCAGTAACCTCAACACCGGCCTGGCAGAGAAGCAGCAGATACTGGAAATAAACCACATAAAAAGCAGGGCCGACATACTGATGCAGTTATTGCAGCGTGAACTGCAGTTTGCCGAATTAAAAAACAAGGTTACCAATAAAACAAGAACAGAATTAGACAAACAGCAGCGTGAATATTTTCTGCAGCAGCAGATGAAGAGCATTAAGGACGAACTGGGTGGCGATACCAATGACCGCGAATTAAAAGAGATGCAGAAAAAGGCCGAAGGCAAAAAATGGCCCAAAGCTGCAAAGGAAATGTTTAAAAAAGGGATTGAGAAACTGGAAAGGATGCATCCCAGTACGCCCGACTACTCCATTGTGTACAATCATATTGATCTTTTACTGGAATTGCCCTGGGAAGATTATACAACAGATATGTATGATCTGAAAAAAGCAAAGAAAGTGCTGGACCATGATCATTATGGAATGGATAAAATAAAAGAAAGGATCCTGGAATACCTGGCCGTGTTAAAACTAAAGGGCGATATGAAAAGCCCGATACTTTGTTTTGTAGGCCCTCCCGGCATCGGCAAAACCTCGCTGGGACGAAGCATAGCCAATGCCATTGGCAGAAAATATGTAAGGCTGAGCCTGGGCGGATTGCACGATGAAAGTGAAATCCGCGGCCATCGCAAAACTTATATTGGCGCCATGCCCGGCCGCATCGTACAATCCATCAGAAAAATAAAATCCAGCAACCCGGTAATGATACTGGATGAAATAGACAAGGTAGGAAACGATCATCGCGGAGATCCCTCTTCTGCCCTGCTGGAAGTACTGGACCCCGAACAGAACCATACTTTTTACGACAATTACCTGGAGCTGGAATATGATTTGAGCAAGGTACTGTTTATTGCCACCGCCAACAACGTCGCAAACATTCAACCGGCGCTGCGCGACAGACTTGAGATCATAGACCTGAGCGGGTACGCCGTGGAAGAAAAAGTAGAAATTGCCAAACGCCACCTGGTACCGCGCCAGAAAGATTTGCACGGCCTTGCTAAAATGAATTTTAAAATCAGCGAAAAAGTACTGGAGAAAATCATTGAAGACTATACGCGGGAAAGCGGCGTACGTGAGCTTGACCGCCAACTGGCTTCCATGATGCGCAACCAGGCCAAAGAATATGCCACCAAAGGAAAATTAAAACCCACCCTTTCTAACGGTGATGTAGAGCGGATATTGGGCAAACCCCGGTACAGCAATGAAATCTATAAAACAGCCAACATGGCCGGCGTTGCCGTTGGCCTGGCCTGGACATATGTAGGCGGCGATATTCTTTTTATTGAAACCAGCCTTAGTGAGGGCAAAGGAGAAGTAAAACTAACCGGCAACCTTGGTAATGTGATGAAGGAAAGCGCTTCCACCGCATTGACGTATTTACAATCCAACGCAAAAAAACTAAACATCGATTCTCAGTTGTTTTTAAAAAATAATATACACGTGCATGTGCCTGAAGGCGCAGTACCAAAAGATGGGCCCAGCGCCGGCATTACAATGATGACTGCAGTAGCATCGGCACTGATGGGGAGAAAGGTAAAACCCTATCTGGCAATGACCGGAGAGATAACACTCCGCGGACAAGTACTACCTGTTGGAGGCATTAAAGAAAAAGTGCTGGCTGCCAAGCGTGCCGGCCTCAAAGAAATCATCCTGTGCTGGCAAAATGAAAAAGATGTATTGGAAATTGAATCCGCTTTCATTAAAGGGGTAAAGTTTCACTACGTAAAAACCATGCAGCAGGTATTGGATCTTGCTTTGGTAAATTAATTTCAACTAAATAAAATTTACTTGCAACCTTTTATAAATAAACTACAGTCTACCATTTGTACCCTGTAATTTTTTATGTTGGTTGTTTTAAGGGTTAAAAAATAATCTCTCATTTCTATGAGGGATTATTTGTTTTTAGCCCTTCCCCCGGCGGTGCAAATCACACCAGGCAATAGGAAAACCCACTACAATCGATTATTGTTGTTAGTGTAGCTGGACTTATATATCCAAGTTTTTTATATTTCCAGATTTTCAGGGTAGATTGCTGCTGAATGAGGGATTTCCGGAATATCATCATTAAATACATTCTTACAAGCCTGGTTGTACCGGCCTTGTATTTGCCGGCAGCCGCACAAACACTGGGAGGCAATGCCGCTTATAATTTTCTAAAGCTCCCCAATACCCCACAATTGTCTGCTTTGGGCGGTGTAAATGTTTCAAATATCGGCAATGACGCAGGTTTGGCGTTTAACAATCCATCGCTGTTAAGGGAAAACATGCATGCGCAATTACATGTATCATTTAATAACATGTATGCCGGTGTAAAAAACTACCACAGTGTATTTGCTTATCATTATGCGCCATGGAAAACAAATTTTGCTGCCGGCGTACATTTTATAGATTATGGCAGCATTGATCAAACAGATCCTTCGGGCAATGTATACGGTGCATTTCGTCCTACTGATTATGCGGTTCAGTTGTCTGCTTCCAGGCAATATGCCGAAAAATGGCATTACGGCATCGCAGTAAAATTTATCAGTTCCAATTATGGTATTTACCGCTCCAATGCAATTGCACTGGATGCCGGGGTATCCTGGTATGATACTGCCAGGTTGTTGCAGGTTTCACTGCTAATGAAAAATATGGGAACCCAGCTGAAAAAATACCAGCAATCAACACCCGACGATCTCCCTTTCGACCTGCAACTGGGTGTTACAAAAAGACTGGCCAATGCACCCGTTCAATTTTCACTGACGGCCCACCACCTGCACCAGTTTAACATTCAGTACAACGATACCACATTTAACAACAGCAACGATTTTAACAATGGCAGCAATGGCTTTAGCGTTGATAAAATCTTCAGACACGTGGTGGCTGCCGCACAGGTTTTTGTTGGCAACAAGATAGAGCTAACGCTTGCATACAACTACCTGCTGCACAAAGAACTCGTTATTTCAAATACTTCCAATGGCTTTACCGGGTTGTCGTTTGGTGCCGGCATACTGTTCAAAAAAATACAAATACGTTATGCAAGAAATTATTATCAAAACAACACGGCTTATAGCCAGTTTGGGCTAAATCTTTTTTTGAATCATTAACCCGTTTTAATACTACAGATAAAGCCTTATGTTGGATTACGTATAAAGCGCAGCTGAAAAAATATTATTTTCTTTTTATTGTCGGCACATTGTTGATAATTTTATGGGTTGCCGCAAATTAATTTTACAGCAGTAATAATGCGGAACACGCATTGTAATTCAAACCCTGCCGGAAACAAAACATTGAAAAATAAAGAAGCCCTCTCTTTTCAATCATTAAAACGAAACCGCAAAATGATTAGAATAGTACTTGCAGACGACCATCACCAGGTCAGGGAAATCTGGAGAAGGGTGTTATCGGCCAATGATAATTTTGAAGTAGTGAGCATTTGCCGAAACGGGCAGGAGGCCATCGACGCTGCTGCATCAGAAACGCCTGATGTTGTTCTGATGGATATTAACATGCATCCCGTCAACGGCATTGAAGCCACTATCGCAATTTCAAACACCCATCCTCATGTAAAAGTCATCGGCATGTCGATACACACCGACGAACTGTATGTGAAAGGCATGTTGCAGGCAGGTGCACATGGCTATATTACCAAGAACACAGATTACGAAGAGATGTTTGAATGCATTATACAGGTAAATGCAGGCAAATATTATGTCTGCAATGAAGTGCGAAAAAAAATTCCCGGGTTGCTGGCTATCAGCTAAAGAACGGCTGGCTAAGCCGTTACTGATTCCATCTTTTCTTTTTTAAAAGCTTCTCTTGGTTGCAGACCAAGCAAATTAAACATGGCCATGTCTTCGTCAAAAGAAGGATTGGGTGTGGTTAGTAATTTGTCTCCCGCAAAAATAGAATTGGCGCCTGCCATAAAACAAAGGGCTTGTTCAGCCACGCTCATTTCTGTTCTGCCGGCACTCAGCCGAACCATTGTTTTGGGCATGATGATACGGGCCGTGGCAATCATGCGCACCATATCCCAGATACCCGTTTTTTCATTGTCCTGCAATGGCGTTCCTTTTACCCGCACCAGGGCATTGATAGGTACACTCTCGGGGTGTTTGGGCAGGTTGCACAATGTAAACAACATACCTATCCGGTCTTCATGGGTTTCTCCCAATCCGATGATGCCACCACTGCAAACACTGATGCCGGCCCTTCTTACATTATCGAGCGTTTGCAACCGGTCTGTATAGGTTCTGGTGGTAATAATATCAGCATAATGTTCTTCCGATGTATCGATGTTGTGGTTATACGCGTACAGGCCGGCATCGTGTAGTTTTTTGGCCTGCTCTTCAGTAAGCATGCCCATTGTGCAGCAAACTTCCATACCCAGTGTGTTCACACCCTTTACCATTTCAATCACCCGGTCAAAATCGCGGTTATCGCGAACTTCGCGCCATGCGGCACCCATACAAAAACGGGTAGAGCCGGCAGCTTTTGCTTTTGCCGCATATTCCATCACTTCTTCTGTCTGCATCAGTGCCTGTACGTTTACGCCTGTGTTGTAGCGTGCGGCCTGTGGGCAATAAGCACAGTCTTCACTACAGCCTCCGGTTTTTATCGATAATAAAGTACAGACCTGTACTTCGGCTGTATTGTGGTACTGGCGGTGTACCGTAGCAGCCTGATAAATCAGTTCCAGCATCGGCGTATTGTAGATAGCAGCGATTTCTTCCTTGGACCATTTGTTCCTTATCATGTTACAAATTTACGGGCAGTTTACTCTTTGCCGTTTAAAAATATCATTGAATCCTTTTGTAAAGGTATTGATTGATTGAATAAAGTGTTGAACACAACTCTAAATTGATTGACCCCGCTGATGCTGTCGTAAAACAGCTGATTATTTTTGCCCGGTATATACACCGCATTTAAGTTCTGGTAATTTTTGCGGAGGTTCTGATCAATATCCCTTCCGCGGAAACCATGGTCGCCCATTACAATAATAACCGCCTTCCGGTTTGTATGCTGCTGAATGGTATCCAGCAGCATTTTCATTTCAAGATTTACGTGGGTAAGATAGGCCAGGTAGGGCGTCGCGGGACTGGCAATATCGTTTGCCCGCTGTTGCGGATCTCTTATTTGGTTTTTATTGTCGTACCAAAACGGATCGTGGGGCATATACAGGTGGCCAAAAACAAAAACCGGGTGTGTATTTTTTTTTGCCGACTGATCCTTAATCATTTTAAGCAGCTGCCGGTTGTTCTGGTCCGGTGCATTTTTCATCCAGGGCAGGCGGTCCAGCAACAAATCGCGGTTCATATCCCCCCAGACATCCCTTTTTATTTTTGAATACAATGTATTGTCGGAAATCAATCCTGTTTTTACTGGCAGGATAGGATCATTCACTGTTACCGGACTGTTCATGAGGTTAAAATGCGAACAATTCACAATTTCATATCCCTGCCCGGAAAGAAAGGATAATACCTGACTGTATTTAATCAGGCCCAAACATTCATTCATATCTTTTGCAGTCAGCAAGACGCTATCGGCCAAACCGCTGATATAATTCATGTTCAGTATGGAAGCAATGGAAGCCGGCGTATAATTGTAGTTACTGTAACTTTCCGGCAACACCCTGAAGCCACGCTGTACCAGTAAAGAATCAATATCATTGCGGTACCCATAATTTTCTTTCAGGGAAATACTGCTGGCATATTCATCAAAAACAAGAAAATAAATATCGGGTTTGTTTATTGCAGGCACCGGTTTGTAAGTGATGCTGTGCTCTTTTAAAAAACTAAACTTACCAGCCGGCGGATGAATATAATTACCCATCAGCAGCACAATATCTACCAATATGTACGCAATAAATAGAAGGTTCAGCCATGCAACCAACTGAAGTAATTTCTTTGCTTTCCGCAAAAACAGGATAAGGATTGCAAAAACTGTTACAATAAGCAGCAGCAGCACTGAATAGTGACTTAAAACAGGCAGGTGCCGTAAAAAAAAATCATGGTAGGCGCCGAAGAAAAAATAAGCCATCAGCAGGTAAGCAGTTACAATTGATGCTTTTTGCCACTGGCGCCTGTACAGTAACCAAACCAGTAAATAAAGCAACAGTGCGCCCGTGCAATAAAACAAAGCC
>Ga0075024_100000375_pt1 | contig 15790 bp, 19 predicted proteins | sample Str013_2_FD_71389 | JGI IMG/M metagenome (GOLD analysis project Ga0075024, IMG submission 71389) | Freshwater sediment microbial communities in response to fracking from Pennsylvania, USA - Straight Creek_MetaG_SC_2013 | ecosystem: Environmental > Aquatic > Freshwater > Creek > Sediment... | reverse complement strand
GGGTGGGGGTGAGCAACAAGCGACTCATATCAAGTTAATCCAGTCAAGGATGCTTCTGTTTCGTCATCGAGGGTCAGCGCAGCTGGTGTTCGACTGACACCTGACACCGACACCGACACCCGACTCCGACGTCGAGATGGTACGCATGATCTCCCCCGACTACGTCCGCACGCTGTCCCGTTACAATCGTTGGCAGAACACCAGCCTGTACACTGCCGCCGACACCTTGTCGGATGAGGCCCGCCGCCTGCCGCGCGGCGCGTTCTTCGGTTCGATCCATGCAACTTTCTGCCACACAGCCCGCGCTGGCTGCTGCTGACCCACATGTTCAACCATCAGACTCACCATCGCGGGCAGGTGCATGCCATGCTGACGGCAGCGGGCGCACGCCCCGACGACACCGATCTGCCGTTCATGCCGGAGTGAGTTACTGGCAGTGAGCCGCCCGGCAGCTTGGTCCCTGCCGCGAATTGGTCTAGCCTCGGGGCCCGAAGCATCGCGAGGCACCCATGGACGCGCACATCCCGATCGGCCATTCGGTCTGCCCGCACGATTGCCCTTCGACCTGCGCGCTCGATGTCGAGTTGCTCGATGAGCGCCGCATCGGCCGTATCCGCGGTGCCAAGGCCAACAGCTACACCGACGGCGTTATTTGCGCCAAGGTCGCCCGCTACGCCGAGCGGGTACACCATAAGGACCGCCTGCTGCATCCCCTGATGCGCACCGGCCCCAAGGGGTCCGGCCAGTTCACCCGCATTTCCTGGGACGAGGCGCTCGACCGGACCGCCGATGCCATGAACACCGCCGAGCGGCAGTTCGGCGCCGATACCATCTGGCCCTACTACTATGCCGGCACCATGGGCCTCGTCATGCGCGACGGCATCAACCGCCTGCGTCACGTCAAGCGCTACGCCGGCCAGTACAACACCATCTGCGTGACGCTGGCCGCGACCGGATTTCATGCCGCCACGGGCAAATTCATGGGTCCCGACCCGCGCGAGATGGCCAAGTCCGACCTGATCGTGATCTGGGGCACCAACCCCGTCAACACGCAGGTCAACGTGATGACCCACGCCGCCCGCGCCCGCAAGGAGCGCGGCGCCAAAATCGTGGCCATCGACATTTACCAGAACGGCACCGCCGAGCAGGCCGACATGGCGCTGATCCTGCGCCCCGGCACGGATGCCGCGCTCGCCTGCGCCGTCATGCACGTGCTGTTCCGCGATGGCCATGCCAACTGGCCGTATCTGGAACGCTACACCGATTGCCCGAGGGACCTGGAAGCGCACCTCCGGACGCGCACGCCCGCCTGGGCGAGTGCCATTACCGGGTTGTCGGTCGGTGAGATCGAGGCCTTCGCCAGGCTGGTCGGCACCACGCCCAGGAGCTATTTCCGCCTCGGCTACGGCTTCGCGCGCCAGCGCAACGGCCCCGTCTCCATGCATGCGGCCGCCTGCATTCCGACCGTCACCGGCGCCTGGGCGCAAGAGGGCGGCGGCGCGTTCCACAAGAACAACGACATCTACAGGCTCGACCGCACGCTCATCGAAGGGCTCGATAAGCGCGATCCTTCCATTCGCACCTTCGATCAGTCACGGATCGGCCCGGTGCTGACCAACGATGCCTACGATCTGCAGGGTGGGCCGCCGGTCAAGGCGCTGCTCGTCCAGAACACCAACCCGGTGCAGGTGGCGCCCGAGCAGCGCAGGGTGAAGGCGGGGTTTGCACGCGAGGATCTGTTCGTTTGCGTGCACGAGCAGTTCATGACCGCCACCGCGCGCATGGCGGACGTGGTGCTGCCCGCCACCATGTTCCTCGAGCACGACGATCTTTATACCGCGGGCGGCCACCAGCATCTGCAGCTGGCGGCCAAGCTGATCGAGGCGCCGGGCGAATGCCGCTCCAACCACGAGGTGATCGGCGGGATCGCGCGGCGGGTCGGCGCCAGCCACCGCGGCTTTGCCATGAGCCCCGCCGAGATCATCGACGAGACGTTGCGCACGTCCGGTTATTGCGGCTTCGAGGAATTGCAACAGCGCCGCTGGCTCGACCTGCAGCCCGATTTCGAGACCTCGCATTATCTCGACGGTTTCGCGCATGCGGACCGCAAGTTCCACTTTGCCCCCAATTGGCAGCAGCTCAAGATGTCCAACGCGGGGCTGATGGGCCCGTTTGCGGCAATGCCCGCGTTGCCTGATTATTTCGACGTCAATGAAAAGGCGGACGCACGCCATCCCTTCAGGCTCGCGACCAGCCCGGCGCGCGGCTATCTGAATTCGACCTTCAACGAGACGCCGTCGAGCCGCGACAAGGAAGGCGCACCCGCCGCGCTGATCCACCCCGACGACATGGCGAAACTTTCAGTCACCGACGGCGCGCCGATCCGCATGGGCAACGAGCGCGGCGAGATCGGCCTCACCGCCCGCGCCTTCAAAGGCGTGCAGCAGGGTGTCGTGATCGTCGAGAGCATCGCGCCCAACGAGCAGTTTCCGGATGGCGAGGGCATCAACACGCTCACCTCGGCCGACCAGCCCGCCCCGTTCGGCGGCGCCGCCGTGCACGACAACCATGTGTGGATCAAAGCCCGGTGAGGCGTCCCGCGAAGGAGGCCGGCGCATGCCATCGGACATGACCGTAACCGGCCAGGACGTACTGCTCGTCATCGACGTGCAGAACGACTTCTGCCCCGGTGGCGGCTTGCCGGTTCCCCGCGGCGGCGAGGTCGTTCCGCTGATCAATCGGCTTGCCGCTGCGTTTCAGCATGTGGTGCTCACGCAGGATTGGCATCCGCGCGGCCATCACTCGTTCGCCTCCGCGCATCCGGGCCGGAAGCCGTTCGATACCATCGCGCTTCCCTACGGACCGCAGGTGCTGTGGCCGGACCATTGCATCCAGGGCACCGCCGGCGCCGAGCTGCATTCTGGCCTCTCCGTGCCTCATGCGGAGCTCGTCTTGCGCAAAGGTTTTCGCTCCGCCATCGATTCTTATTCGGCGTTCTTCGAGAACGACCACACCACGCCGACGGGCCTCGCCGGTTATTTGCGCGAGCGCGGATTGGATCGCGTGTTCCTCGCCGGGCTCGCCTTCGACTACTGCGTCCGCTACTCGGCGGAGGATGCGCACCGCTGCGGTTTTGGCGTTGTTGTCGTCGAGGACGCCTGTCGCGCCATTAACCTCGCCGGATCCGCCGCGGCAACCCGCGCCAGCCTCGCTGGGCTCGGCATCCCCTGCCTTGACAGCTCGGCCATCGCATAGTTTGCACAGCCGGACTCGGATCGCCATCTCGCCTCGCACGTTTCCTGCAAAGCACCGCCTCGACAGCTTCCACGTGCCAATCCGGCACAGCAAACGAGGCACGCCATGTTCGAGCGCAACCGGATCGATCAAATCGAGCGGGGCACGTTGTCGGTCGAGATCGTGTTGCACGACGGGCAGGCGCTGACTGGCCGGCTCTATGTTCCGATCGTGCGCAGCCTCGCCGACGAGCTCAATCATGCGGGCGGGTTCGTCGAGTTCGAGAGCCTGGACGGGGAGCGCGCGTTCCTGCCGAAAACCAGCCTGCTCAGCGTCCGATCCAAGGCGCCGCTGCCAAAGGCCGAGCAGCTGAGAAACCGAACCCGCGAGGACGCGTTCGATCCGCACGCCGTGCTCGGCGTGACGCGCGAGGCGCCTTGGGAGGATATCCGCCACGCCTATCACGCACTGGCCAAGCTCTATCACCCCGACCGCTACCAGAGCATGGAGCTGCCCAAGGAGGTTCACGAGTACGTCGCGGCCATGGCGCGGCGCATCAATGCGGCCTACGATGCGCTGGAGACCGCGCGCGCCGCCGCGCTGGCGCAGGCCGAGAAGCGATCAAAGCCCGCCTGGGTCGGCGCGCGCCCGGCGCCCCGCGGCGCCGCGCCGGCGTATGCGCCGGTGTGGGGTAAATCAGGCTGATCAGCTAGAGCGCCGTGGCGTTGCGCCGGGCATCTGCCTCCTTGCCCCGTTCCTTCTCGTAAAGTGCCAGCAGCAAGGCATCCACCTCCGGGTCGCTTGCCGCGCGCCGGTCCTGGCGGCGCTGCTGATCCCCTTGCGCGGTCCGCGCCCTCTCGATCGCACCCGCGCGCTTGCCGCGCCGCGCGGCCATGATCAGCAGGGGATTGCTGGGCTCCTCGAGGTCGAGCTCGTCGAGAAACCGCTCCCGCAGCGCATAGAACGCCTGCAGCATGGCATCGCGCACCTGCTTGCGCTCCTCGTAGCTGGTCTCGGCCCGATCCAGCGGATTGAGGCTTTGCAGCGCCCGCCGCATGTCGTGCAGCGGCGCATAGGGATACAACCCGATCAGCTCGTCGGTCTCCCCGACGTTGCGGTAGACGACCCGCATGTTGTCGATGGTTTCGCTCACCACGCAGAACGCCTCGACGAATTGGGCGTGGCTCGGACGCTCGATATGGCTGAAGGCGAAAATCGCCGACTTGGCCTTCAGGATGTCGCGCCATTCCTCCTGCAGCGACTCGACGAACGCATGGCGTTTCTGAAAAACGTTGGAAATGTAGGCGACGCCCCCGGTTGCGATCAGCAGCGACATGTCCTTCAGATACTCGTAGATGTGCTTGAAGCTGGCGGCGCCGAATATCGGCGCATCACCGAGCACCATCGAGACGAACGACAAGGCCAACAGCAGGCCGAGCAACAGGTACATCCGGCGCAGGGTTCGCTGCAGCGTTCGGCGGGTCATGCGATGAGGGCCCCGTGCTTGAATCTCGAGACGGTCGGTTTGTCGTTATGGGAGGACGCGTCGGCCGCCCACCAAGTGGGATGCAATGTTGGCGGAAACGTGAACCGACGGCCGGTATCCGGCCAGCAGCACTCCGCAAGTCGCAGCCGGCGTCAGGACTTCGGCCCGCGCCCGCTCTGGCACCGGCACACGGATCCCGTACCCGGCAAAGCTCCATGCCAGCAGCCGGCCCGCCCAGACGAGATGCGGCTCCCCGTCCCAGCAGACCATCGCACCGTCCGGCAGCCCCTTGATCTCGCTGCGAAATGTCTGTTTCCCGGCATCCTCGCGCAATCGCTCGGCGTGCAGCACTTGGTCCATCGCCGTCGCGGCCGCGCGGTGTGTCTGGCCCCGGCACTTGCCCCACAGCTCGGCAAATTGCAGGGCTGCCTCGCGCCGGCACTCGAAACACGGCCGGTGGCCGGCCGCCAGCGCCGTCGCCTCGTCGAGGAAGAACAGCTCGGTATACCGCCCCGGCGTCATCACCTGACGGTGGCGGCCCTTGAACTCCAGCCGGCAGACGATCCATTGCCGCGACGCCCAGCGCCGCCGGGTCAGCCGCCGCGCGCCGTCGTGGATGCAGCCGCCGCGATTGCCGAGCATGAACCCGCGTGCCGGCGTGGCGACGATGTCGCCTTCCGGAGTGACTCTGTTCTGCAGCGCCATGACAACCTCGCTCGCTCCGATCATAATACCACCGCGCAAACGACAGGAAAAACCGATGGCAGACGCGGATGGCTCCGATGCAGGCAAGGTTGACGTCGTATTCACACCGCTCGAAAGCGGCGGCAGGATCGCCCATGTCACGATCCGCCGGCCGGCCAGGCGCAACGCGCTCGGCACCTACCTGGTCCGCCAGTTGACCACCGTGTTCCGCGCGCTCGCCAACGATGCGCAACTATGCGCGGTCGTGCTGACGGGGGAGGGCGATCAGGCGTTCATCGGCGGGGCGGACCTGAACGAGCTCGGGGCATTCTGCCAGGACAGCGCCCGCGGCTTCATCTCGCACCTGCACCAGGCATGTGCGGCGATCCGCGCCTGCCCGGTGCCGGTCATCGCGCGGATCAACGGCGTCTGCCTTGGCGCGGGGCTCGAGATCGCGGTGAGTTGCGACATGCGCGTCGCCGTCGAGACCGCCGTGCTCGGCATGCCGGAGGTGCGCCTGGGAATACCGTCCGTGATCGAGGCCGCACTGCTGCCGGGCTTGATCGGCTGGGGGCACACGCGCGTCCTGCTGCTGACCGGCGAGAATATCAGCGCAACCGAGGCGCTCGCCATGGGGCTCGTCGAGAAGGTGGCGCCGCCGGCAGCGCTGGATGCCGCCGTCGGCGTCTGGCTTGCCGGCATCGCCGCGTCCGGTCCCAAGGCAGTCCGCTCGCAGAAGGCGCTGATCGGCCGCTGGCAGCGGTCCTCGCTGGACGAAGGCATTCTCGCCGGCATCGATGCCCTGGCCGAGGCCTACACCACCCCTGAGCCGCGCGAGCGGATCGCAGGCCATTTCGAACGGCACCGGGACGAAAAGCAGCGCGCCGGCCGCGAGGATAGAAAGGTTGAGCCGAAACGTTAGGTCGTCACCACCCCGAAATCCTTTAAAATGCGCCGTGGCTTTTAAAGGATAAGGCGATATCCTTTAATTTCTCCGACAGCTTTTAAAGGATGGGAGGAATTGGTGGCCGTCGATCTTACGCCCAGAATCGGCAAACCCGTCGTCACATCCACGACTGGCGAGGTCGTCCGAGCTTATGTGCCGCAGCCGCTACCCCCGCAACCGCCACTGGATCTTGGTCGGCTCATCGACTTGATCGAGCGCGCAAATCAATCACTGGGACGCCTGGACGGCATTGCCACCATTCTGCCTTCACCCAGTCTCTTTATCTATATGTACCTCCGCAAGGAGGCCCTGCTCTCGTCCCAGATCGAGGGCACCCAGTCATCCCTTTCGGACCTGCTCATGTTTGAGAATGACGATGCCCCGATCGCGCTACTGGACGACGTTCGGGAGGTCTCGAACTACGTCGCGGCGATGCATCATGGTTTGAAGCGGCTGGCCGACGGCTTCCCGATGTCGCTTCGGCTGATCAGGGAACTGCATCAGGAATTGATGTTGAAGGGACGTGGCAGCACCAAACTGCCTGGGGAATTCCGACACAGCCAGAACTGGATCGGAGGCACACGGCCGGGCAACGCTCGGTTCGTCCCGCCACCCCCGGGCCAAGCGCTGGAAACCTGCCTTTCCGAATTCGAGCGGTTTTTGCATTATCCCACATATTCCCCGCTCATCCGCTCAGCATTGATGCACGTCCAATTCGAGACGATCCACCCATTCCTCGACGGCAATGGCCGACTGGGGCGACTTCTGATCACGTTGCTTCTTTGCGACGAAAAGGTGCTCGCCGAGCCGATTTTGTATTTGAGCCTTTATTTCAAAACGCACCGCACCCGTTACTACGAGCTATTGCAGATCGTGCGCGACCAGGGTGATTGGGAAGCCTGGATCGAATTCTTTCTTCATGGTGTGATTGAGACGTCGAAGCAAGGTGTTGCCACAGCCAAACAGCTGCAGACCCTGTTCCGGGACGATGCGGCCAAAATAACCGAACTGGGCCGACCTGCCGCGTCAGCGCTCAGGGTGCATATCGAATTGCAGCGCACACCCATCCTGCCCGTTCTGGAACTGGCGAAGCGCCTGCAACTTTCGCAGCCGACGATCCAAAAATCGATCGAGCACCTGCTGAACCTCGATATCGTGACCGAGATTACCGGAAAGCGCTGGCGACGGCTCTACAGATACCAGCGCTATCTGGATATTCTGGACCAGGGAACTGAACCGATTCCCCGTTGATCCTACCGCGGCTGCCCCCTGAAAGAGAGCCGCGCATCACTTCCCCTTCGCATTCCGCGCTGCCAGCAGCCTCAGCCTCAGCGCATTGAGCTTGATGAACCCCGCCGCGTCTTTCTGATCGTAGGCTCCCGCATCGTCCTCGAAGGTCACGATCTTGCTCGAATAGAGCGACTTCTCGCTCTCCCGGCCGGTCACCATCACGTTGCCCTTGTAGAGGCGCAGCCGCACCTCGCCCTCGACATGCTCCTGGCTCTTATCGATCAGCGCCTGCAGCATCTCGCGCTCGGGGCTGAACCAGAAGCCGTAGTAGATGAGCTCGGCGTATTTCGGCATCAGCTCGTCCTTGAGATGGCCGGCGCCGCGGTCGAGCGTGATGCTTTCCATCGCCCGGTGTGCGGTCATCAGGATGGTTCCGCCGGGGGTCTCGTAGACGCCGCGCGATTTCATGCCGACGAAGCGGTTCTCGACGAGATCGATGCGGCCGATGCCGTTGTCGTGGCCGAGCTTGTTGAGAGCTGTCAGCAGGCTCGCCGGCGACAGCTGCTTGCCATTGAGTGAAACCGCATCGCCCCGGGCAAAGCCGATGCTGATGTCGGTGGCCTTGTCGGGCGCGGCCATCGGCGAGATGGTGCGCTGGTAGACGATCTCGGGCGCCTCTTTGCTCGGATCCTCCAGCACCTTGCCCTCCGAGGAGGAGTGCAGCAGGTTGGCGTCGACCGAGAACGGCGCCTCGCCACGCTTGTCCTTGGTGACCGGGATCTGATGCTTCTCGGCGAATTCGATCAGCTGCTCGCGGCTCTTGAACGCCCACTCGCGCCACGGCGCGATCACCTTGATGCCGGGTTCGAGCGCGTAATAGGTCAGCTCGAACCGCACTTGATCGTTGCCCTTGCCGGTGGCGCCGTGACACACCGCGTCCGCACCCGTCGCCCGCGCGATCTCGATCTGCTGCTTGGCGATCAGCGGCCGCGCGATCGAGGTGCCGAGCAGATAGACCCCCTCATAGAGCGCATTGGCCCGGAACATCGGGAACACGTAGTCGCGCACGAACTCCTCGCGCAGGTCCTCGATGAAGATGTTTGCCGGCTTGATCCCCATCAGCTCGGCCTTCTTTCGGGCCGGCTCCAGCTCCTCGCCTTGGCCGAGGTCGGCGGTGAACGTGACCACCTCCGCGCCGTAATTTTCCTGCAGCCATTTGAGGATGATCGAGGTATCGAGGCCACCCGAATAGGCCAGCACCACCTTCTTGATGCCCGACTTTGCCTGTTTGCCGCCCGCCTTCGTCGCCATCGCCGATCCTCACCCAATTCCGATGCGTTTCGGCGGCACTATAGGCATGTTGCCGGGACCGACAAGCACCACATTTCTCATTTGAGGTTGGCCTCGGTCCGGCGGCACTGGAACTCGCCATCCTGCGTTGCTATACCCCGTTGAACAGAACCCCGGGACAGGTTGCCATGAGCGAGTTGAGAATCGGTGTGGTTGGCGCGGCCGGGCGCATGGGCCGCGAGCTGATCCGTGCCGTGCATGATACCAAGGGCTGCAAGCTGGCCGGTGCGGCCGAGCAGCAGGGCTCGCTGGCGCTCGGCCAGGACATCGGCTTGCTGGCGGGGCTCGCCAAGATCGGCGTGCTGGTCACCGGCGATGCCGCGGCGGTCATCGCCGAGGTCGATGCGATCCTCGATTTCACCGTCCCCTCGGCGACCGTCGCCGTCGCGGCACTGGCAGCGAAAGCCGGCATCGTGCACGTGATCGGCACCACCGGCTTCAACGATGCCGAGCAGGCGCTGATCGAGGAGGCCGCGCGCAAGGCCGTCATCATCAAGGCCGGCAACATGAGCCTCGGCGTCAATCTGCTGGCGGCGCTGACCAAAAAGGTTGCCCAGGCGCTCGGCCCGGAATTCGACATTGAAATCCTGGAGATGCACCACCGCCATAAGATCGACGCGCCGTCCGGCACCGCAATGATGCTTGGTCAGGCGGCAGCGGAAGGGCGGGGCGTGTCGCTCAAGTCGGCATCGGTTCGGGTGCGGGATGGCCATACCGGCGCCCGGCCGAGCGGCGCCATCGGCTTCGCGACCTTGCGCGGCGGCAGCGTGGTCGGCGATCACTCGGTGATCTTCGCCGGCGAGGGCGAGCGGATCGAGCTGACCCATAAGGCCGCCGACCGCGGCATCTTTGCCCGCGGCGCGGTACGGGCGGCCGTGTGGGGACGTGGGCAGAAGCCAGGGCTGTACAGCATGGCAGACGTGCTCGGGATGTGACGCTCCCGGCTTCGAACCCGGGCTTGGCCCGCCACCTCAACCGCCATCGAGGCAGCAACCCGCATGACCAACAGCAACACTCTCGTCCTCGTCCGCCACGGTGAATCGGAGTGGAACCAGCTCAACCTGTTCACCGGCTGGAAGGATCCCGACCTGACCGCCAAGGGCGTCGAGGAGGCGCAGAGGGCCGGCCGCTTGCTGAAGGCGGAGGGCCTCCGGTTCGACGTGGCCTATACGAGTGCGTTGAAACGGGCGCAACGCACCCTGACTCTGATGCTGGACGAGCTCGGCCAAGCCTCGCTCAAAACCATCAAGGACCAGGCGTTGAACGAGCGGGATTACGGCGATCTGTCCGGCCTCAACAAGGACGATGCGCGCAAGCGCTGGGGCGCGGAGCAGGTGCACACCTGGCGGCGGTCCTACGACATCCCGCCACCGGGCGGAGAAAGCCTGCAGGATACCGCGGCCCGCGTGCTGCCTTATTACCGGGCTCACATCCTGCCCGAGGTCACCGCCGGCAAATGCGTGCTGGTGGCGGCGCACGGCAACTCGCTGCGCGCCCTCATCATGGACCTGGAACGATTGACCGGGGAGCAGATCCTCAAACGCGAGCTCGCCACCGGCGCCCCGATCCTCTACCGCCTCGACGCCGACGGCACCGTGAAGGCCAAGCGGGATCTGGTGTAGAGGCGAATGGACAGGCCAGTGTCCTCACCCACAATCACCCTCGCCCCGTTCGGGCGGCGTGACCTTGACGCGGACACAAAATTTGACTAGTCATCTGACTAGTGCAGTGGCTCAACGGCTGACTCCGGGAAAGACTCGCAAGCGTTGTGAATCCAGGCACATTCACGAGCTTGGCAAGTGTTCCGGCCTGATGCGCGGGAACCAAGCGTTAAGGTCGAAACACAAGTCCGTTGTGACTTGAGGCGAGTTCGCGATGAAAAGTTGGTCGGTCCAGGACGCCAAGGCCCGCTTTAGCGAGTTGCTCGAGACGTGTTTGCACGAGGGTCCTCAGGTCGTGTCGAAGCGCGGTGTCGACGCGGCGGTCCTTGTACCGTTGCAGGACTGGCAACGCCTGCAGCGGTCAGCACGCCCGACCTTGAAGGAGCTCCTGCTATCTGCGGCGCCGCGAGCAGATCTCGCAATCCCGAGGCGCGGTCGGCTCCGCCGCCGCCAACCTGACGAGTTCGTCTGAGCCGATGTACCTGCTCGACACGAACGTTGTTTCCGAGCTTCGCCGAATGAAGCCGCACGGCGCGGTTCTGGCATGGCTGGAAAACGTCGCGGATGCCGATTTGCACCTCTCTGCAGTGACGATAGGCGAAATCCAATCGGGGATCGAAATCACACGGGAGCAGGACGTCGACAAGGCCCGAGAGATCGAGGCTTGGCTGGAGCAAGTGGCCGAGACCTATAACGTTTTGGCGATGGACGCTCGCACCTTCCGGTGCTGGGCTCGTCTCATGCATCGGCGCTCGGATCACCTGATGGAGGACGCGATGATTGCGGCGACTGCCGTCGTCCACAATCTGATTGTCGTAACCAGGAACGTCCCCGACTTCGAGCCATTCGGGGTGCGAACATTCAACCCCTTCGCGCCCCGGCTGTGAACACAGCCGGCACCCTCCGCTGTATTACGATTGTCGGTCAGTTCCCCACCGACCGCCAACAGTCCGATCCTATAGAACTCGTTCGGCACCTTGTACCGCCAAAACCCGCCGCCTCCCCTCGCTCCCACGCCTGTCCAGCCATCGCTCCTGTGCGACTTCACAGCATGATGCACCCGACACCGACCAGAGGAGCAGCATGGCCCAGCCGTTGGTCGAGCGTGCAGAGCGTGGCACCGTGATCGGCACAGATGGCCAGATGCAAGGCATCACCGGCCCGCAAATTGAGTTGAGACTGGTCGCAAAACCGAGCAGCAGTCCGGAACGCCGATGCGTCGATAGGGAGGTTCCCGAACGTGTCGATCGACAACTGCGTAAATTGCGCCAATATGGCGCCCCGCTGCACCATGTCGATCTCACCGGTTCGCACTTTGATCGCGAGCGCGGACGAGAACTCCGTCACCACCCAATCGCTAATCGCCAGCTCGGCTAAGTCTTGCGACTGCAGCCACTGTCGCGCGTCATGAGACCGCGTTTCACGAGAAAGAGCACTGACCAGCAATGATGTGTCTAGGTAGCGCATCAGTAGCGTGCGTCGTCTCGCATCGCCCTGAGCCCGCTCTCGATTGGTTCGTTCGGCTCGGGCAACTGGTCAACTAGCGCTCGGATGGCCGCGAAATCGATCGGCTTTGGCTCGCGGTGAATGCCAACAAGGCGCGCGACCGGCTTGCCGCGACGCGTGATCCGAACGTCCTCGCCTCGGATTGCGCGCTCGACCAGATCGCTCAATTGCGCTTTGGCATCTGCCAAAGAAATGTCGGACATCCCCGGCTCCTGACTATCTCGTTGGTCACTTATATCATGTCATGCGATCAAGAGCCACAGCAATCGTGGTTGCGCCAGTATGCTCCGCACACGTCTCACGCTCCCGCTCGATGATCAACGAAGTCTCGCAGCCTTCCCAAATCAATCATGTCGTGAGCCGCCAGAAATGCGATTCCGTCAATCGTGCCGTCACAATGCGGCGCCGCTCGAATTCATGTGCCGGGCGCCAACCATGGGTTGAGCAAAGTAACGCCCATCGGCTCGAAATCCGCGGTGTTGCGCGTGACCACGGTGAGCCCATGCGTCAAAGCCGTCGCTGCTATGAGCGCGTCGCGTTCCGGTCGCGGATTGGGAACGTGAAGCTTGGCGCAGCAGCGGGCAATGGCAGCGTCGATACCTAGAATGTGTCCCTCGAATTGAAGAACTATTTCCTCCAACCACTGCCGCAATCGCTCGCCTTGCGGCTCGTCGCGCCGTTCCATTCGCAATACGCCAATCTCCAATTCCATCAGACTCATGGAAGAAAGAAAGGTGGCTCCCGGCGACCGGTTGGTTGCCCAGGCTCGCACCGCCGGCTCGGCTCGAGAGGCCTTTCGAAGCTCCGAAACGACGTTGGTATCCAAGAGATACATCAGTCGAGGTCCACGGGCCGCGATATCGGTCCTTGGAGGAGCGGAGGATCGAATTCGATATCCTCACCCCCAGGCATCGCCAGCACATCAAGTAAGCTTGGCCCTTTTCGCAGCAGCTTTTGATAGTCCTCGAAGCTCAACAGCACATAGGCTTGACGTCCGCGATCGGTGATGATCACAGGCCCTTTGTCCGCAGCCTTCTTGGCGCCGCCGGCGTCCTGATTGAACTCCCGGCTCGAGATGGTGGTGATGCTCATGGATGACCTCCAGTCTCTCGCGCTTACTCCGAAATTCGCTGTCGGTCAATAAATTGTAGCAACGTTGCTACTTTTACTCCCACTCGATCGTCCCCGGCGGCTTGCTGGTCACGTCGTACACCACGCGGTTGATGCCCTTGACCTCGTTGATGATGCGGGTGGCGGTGCGGCCGAGCACCTCGTGCGGGAACGGGAAATAGTCGGCGGTCATGCCGTCGGTGGAGGTGACGGCCCTGAGCGCGCAGGCCCAGTCGTAGGTGCGCGCATCGCCCATCACGCCGACCGTCTTGACCGGCAGCAGCACCGCGAACGCCTGCCAGATCTGATCGTACAGCCCCGCGGCGCGGATCTCCTCCAGATAGACCGCATCGGCCTTTTTCAGGATCTCGAGCTTCTCGCCGGTGACCTCGCCAGGGATGCGGATGGCAAGGCCCGGGCCCGGGAATGGATGTCGGCCGATGAAATGCTGCGGCAGCCCGAGCGTGCGGCCGAGCGCCCGCACTTCGTCCTTGAACAGTTCGCGCAGCGGCTCGAGCAGCTTCAGGTTCATCCGCTCGGGCAGCCCGCCGACGTTGTGGTGCGATTTGATGGTGACCGAAGGCCCGCCGGTGAACGACACGCTTTCGATCACGTCGGGGTACAGTGTACCCTGGGCCAGGAATTCGGCGCCGCCGAGCTTTTTGGCCTCTTCCTCGAACACGTCGATGAACAGGCCGCCGATCGTCTTGCGTTTTGCCTCCGGGTCGCTCACCCCGGCGAGTGCGGCAAGGAACCTGTCCTTGGCCTCCACATGCACCAGCGGGATGTTGTGGTGACCGCGGAACAGACGCACCACCTCCGCCGCCTCGTTCTGGCGCAACAGCCCGGTGTCGACGAAAATGCAGGTGAGCTGAGAGCCGATCGCCTCGTGGATCAGGGCGGCCGCCACCGCCGAGTCGACGCCGCCCGATAGCCCGCAGATCACCCGCCCCTTGCCGACCTGTTTGCGGATCCGACCGAGCGATGCTTCGCGATACGCGGCCATGGTCCAATCGCCCGTGCAGCCGGCGATTTCCCGCACGAAATTGCGCAACAGCGCGGCACCCCGCGGCGTATGCGCAACCTCCGGATGAAACTGCACCCCGTACAAGCTGCGGCTGTCGTTGGCGATGGCGGCGAACGGCGCGTTCATCGAGGTGGCGACGGCACGAAATCCGGGCGGGATGACGTCGATGCGGTCGCCGTGGCTCATCCACACTGCGTCCCGCGTGCCTTTCGGCCAGAACCCCTGGAACAGCGCGCAGTCGTCCACGACCTCGATCTCGGCACGGCCGAACTCGCGGTTCGCGGAGGGAACCACGTCGCCGCCGAGCTGCGCCACCATCGCCATTTCGCCGTAGCAGATGCCGAGCACCGGCAAGCCCGCCTTGAAGATCGCATCGGGCACGCGGGGCGCATCGCTCTCGTAGGCGCTCGCCGGCGAGCCCGAAAGGATCACCGCCTTCGGCTTCAGCCGCTTGAGCGCCTCCTCCCCCTTGTCGTAGGGCACGATCTCCGAATAGACCCCCTCCTCGCGCACGCGGCGGGCGATGAGCTGGGTCACTTGGCTGCCGAAATCCAGGATGAGCACGGTGTCTGTCATGCCAGACCGTTAACCAATTGCCCCTGAGTCGGCAACTCGGGTTGTGCAGCGAACTGGAGGAATTGAACAGCTTCGAATCGCCTCAAACCCCGGCCGGCATGAACACGCATCGCGGTTTCCAGCCGCTCACGCTGCGGTAGACGCACACATGCATGTCGTTGTCCTGCGAGGGCATCTGCTGGAACCCCTTCGGCACCAGCACCGCGATGCTTCCGGCATGCATCATGATGCTGCCGTCCGCGAGATGCTCGGCCGTGTCCACACGCATGCAGTCGTGGTCCTGGCAGCAGGCCATGGGATACCACGAGTGCGCGCGTGGCCCGTCCACCGGCCAGGCGAGCAGCAGTAGCGCCCCGGCGCAGACGAACACAAGCCGTGTGGTCCGCCGAGCGACGGGTCGACCGCGCCGTCGCGCGGCAGGCATCCAGGGATTCATCTAGCACCTCTTGCTGAGATGTCTCCCCCCTGAACAACCGCTGGCAGCAAGCTTAACGCTGATGGCGACAAAAGCGAGGACTGCCGCGCCCCCTTGGCTTCAACTCGCCGTGAGCGCCGTGTCCTGCCGATTGCGACTCGGGCGTTTCGGAGCGCGAGTTTAACCACGCTCAGTTTCACCACCGGGGCTGCGACGACATTTGCAGCTCCCGCCTCTTGACATGTGTCAAGGCGCCATGAGATGCCGGAATGGAATGTATCTAAGAACCGTTATAAACGATGCAGCCGCATCGATGCGGGCCAGGTGGCCACTCGCGATCGCCTTCGGCTGGCCATGCAGCGCCGAGTTCCGACTGCCTAGGGATTGGATGCCATGATGAGCTACCAGAAGCGGTTCGAGGCGGCGCTGGCGGCAGTGCGCAACGAGGGCCGCTACCGGGTGTTCGCCGATATCCGCCGCGATGCCGGCAGCTTCCCTGCGGCCGTCCACCACGCCGGCCCGACCACCCGAGAGATCACCGTCTGGTGCTCCAACGACTATCTCG